>Ga0097678_1002951_pt1 | contig 12285 bp, 8 predicted proteins | sample ThiBiot_500_plan_2_FD_72847 | JGI IMG/M metagenome (GOLD analysis project Ga0097678, IMG submission 72847) | Wastewater bioreactor microbial communities from Cape Town, South Africa - Thiocy_expt_500_plan - 1398105537976 (version 2) (version 2) ...
AAAAAAAAAAAAATTTACCAAATTCTCATCCATTCTTTTGGAGGAACAAACTCAGCACCACGATCAGCAATACGTCCAACTAAATCAATAGTATTCTCTTGAACCTTTTCATGACGATTTTTTAAGATAGGAGTTAAACGAGGGAGTAATTCTTTAATAGGAGGTGTCATTTTTGTCATTCCAATAACATTTACAATAGCTTTAAGAGCTCCAAGAATACTTCCAAGGACTTCTGGATACTCTTCTCCAAGATACTCATAAAGAACAACACCAAGATGTCCCATTGACATTTCCTCATTACAAGTTTTCATGACAACAGCAATTCTAGAAATTAAATCAGCTGCTTGTTGACGAACTCTAGCAGATTTATTATTTAATCTCCAAAGGACTGTACTAACAATTTGAGGGATATAAGGTTTACAACGAACTCCTAAAGAGTTAACAACAGTACTAAATCCATTTAACATAATGGGATCTTCCATAACTTGATCTTGGAAAGCATTTAAGATTCCATCAATAAGTTGTTCTTCTAATCTTTGATCAACATCGGATGCACCAAGAGCTGAGATGACTGCATCAATTGTTTCCATAACCATTTTTCTATAAGGTTCTGAATCATCTCTCAAGTCCTCAACAATCTTTGAAACAACAATTGCAACACCAACCTTCTTAGCAAGTTCAAGTGTGGTCTCAACTAATTGTTTTGAATTTCTACGATCTAAAGCCATTCTTCTAACCCAAAAATGTTTGAAGAAATCTGGAAGAATTTCTTGACGAATATATTGTGGTTCAACACCATCAGTTGAGGCACATTGTTTAACGACTTTTAATACAATTTTTTTCATTTCTTCATCAGGGGATTGAAACTCACGAATTAAAATAATCATTACTTCTCTAGTATAATAGTTTGCATATTCTGCGTCCATTAATGGAATAATATAACCAATAGCTTTAAGGAATGCAGCAAGACCTTTTCCTCTATGAGTACGAGTACCTCTCCAAAGTGGTTTTAAGACTGTATCAAATGATTCAATACCATAAGGTGCAGATGCCTCAGCAAGAGCTGCAATAGCTAAAGCAGTAATTGTTCTAACTTTTTGTTGTTCATCTTCTAATCCATCATGAACAATCTCAACGAGGTTTTTGAGATGAGGAAGAATGGCACAACCCATCAAAATTGCAATTTGTTGAATAATTTTAATTCCAGTATGTCTAGCCTGCCATGATTTTTTACTTTTACAAACAGCTTTCAAAAAAGGAAGAAGAGAAGGGATACCCAAAGCTGAAGCAACAACTGAGAATGCTCTTGCTGTTGTATTTCTAACATACTCATCAACATGATCAATATCTGGACGCATAGTTGCAATCATTGTTGCAAGTCCTGCAGCTTTAGCTAAATTTGAGATAATCTCACGACCTTCAACTCTAGCATAGTAGTCTTCATCAATAAGTAAAGGTTCAATAACGACAAGAATTTTGTGAACGAATGGACGAACAAGATCATCAAGTTTATAAAGAACACGATCAATAACTTTAACCATTAAATGTCTTTCTTGGTCCTCAAGAGTTGGTGACATAAGAATTGGAAGAATTTGATTGAATAATGCACCTGGTCCAAATTCACGAGCCTTTTCTGTAATTTGTCTCATAGCAGATTTTCTCATTGGAGGAGTTCCATTTTTAATTTTTAATAAGAGGGCCATAATTTTTCTCTCCTTTGCTTCTTCAATTGATAATTCATTTTCATCTTTTTCATCAAGAAGTTTTCCAAAATATTGAAAATCTTCTGGTTTTACAAAAGGAAGACCTTCAGGTGCATTTGGAATATTAACAATTGGCATAGAAGATTCTTCTTGAATAAAAAATCCATCTTGTCCAAAAGGTGTTGGAGTTTGTTGTAATAATCTAGTTGGAGTTCTAAGGGGTTGATAATTAGCAGGTGGTTCTAAAATTTCATAACCTTCAGTTGGGAGGATTGAATCTAATTCCTCGTCACTAATTGGCAAATTTCTTTTATCTGTTTCTCCAATTGGAGTCATTGGAACCTATTATATTTTTTTTTGAAAAAAAAGTAGTTTTAGATATTTCATACTTTTCAAAGAAAAAAAAGGAATAGAAAAAAACAAAACAAAAAAAAAAAGAAAAATTACTGGAAGATGGGAAGGAGTGGGAGTAGCAAATCCCATTTGACCAACAGGAGTAGCACCCATAATTGGTGTGGCCATCATATTGGAAGAAGCAACAGGAGTTTCATCCCATCTTGATCTTGATCTCTTTGATGGAGTTTCTCCAGCTCCTGTATTTACTGGAGTCTCATCCCAACGATTTTTCTTTCTTGTTGGAGTACTTTCAACTTTTGAAGGTTCATCTGTTTCTAAATCCCAACGACGTTTCTTTTTTGCACCCTCATCATCATCACTTTCTAATTTCTCCTCTTTCTTTTTTTGTTCAATTTTTCGAAGTACAGCTTGTTCTTGTCTTTCAAGTTCTTTTTCTCTCATAATATCTGCATAAGTTCTCATTGAAGCATCAGGAGTTTGATCAACTGTGAATGCATCAACTCTTTGAGGAGAAAAGACTTTTTGTTTTCTAGCATGATACTCATCTTCTCTTTCTGAAATTCTTCTTCTTCTAACATCAGCAAATGGATCAGAGTCATCTTCACCAATTGGCTCTAAGAGGTTTTTATCTATTTCTTTTAAATTGTTGGAATTTAGTATATTGTTAAAGAAAAAAAAAAAGAAAATGCGGAATAGACAAAGGTAATACTTTTTAAAAAAAAAAAAATTTTTTTTTTCTTCAAAAAATGCAAAAAACAACTTCAAAATGAAGTTTTTTAAAAAAAAAAACAAAAAGAAACAAAATAAAATAAAAATAGGATAAAACAAAGCAAAGTAAAATAAGATTATAAAGAGTATTCCTTCTAATGATAAAACATTCAAAGTTTACAACAAAATACAATCACAAAAAAAAAACTTTTAAAAAAAATCCCTCAAAAAAAAAAATTTTTTTTCAAAAAAATAAAAAAGCAATCATAAAATCAAAAATCAACTCAAAACCCATCTCAAAATACCAAACTCAAAACGCATAATCAATTATTTTGAATTGAAAATCAACTTACATAAATACTTATGCAATAAAAAACAAAAGAAATAAATGAATGTTTGCTAATAGGTGTGTCGTTAGAGAAAAGAGAGAAGAGAAGAGAAAGCCACTTACTTGTATCCGCCATGTTTTTTTTATGTTTTTTTTTGTGTGTCAGCTTTTTTTCCGCCATTTTTTTTTCTTCTCTTTTTTCCCGCCTTTATATCACGTGATATATAATTGAAATCGATTTGATGGTCGTTTTTTGTCGTTTTTATCGAAAAATGAAACGATTTTTTTCATTATTTATTTGTGTTTTTGGAATTGATTGTTGATTTTGAGTCCAAGTCAAACATTAACTAAAGCAAACTAAATGAACAAAACTAAATAACTTCATAATTCTTTTATATTTTTAAATTTTAGCTTCTCAGGATATTAAAGTTTTTACTTATTTGATATCAAAAAGCAAAGAAAACAAAAAAGAAGAGGAAGAAGGCGGTTGTTTGCGTTTTTTTTCAAAGGAGATGGCAGTGGCTTTTTCTGAAAGGTTAATCAATTTCTTCACTAATTCCTTTTCATTTTATCATTTTATAACTGTATTTTATAATTGCATTTTATCATTTATCATTTTCTAATTTATTTTAATTTTGTTATTTAGAGTTGCAAAATTCGAAGCAGAACTTGAGAAAGATGAAATTGATAGAAAGGCACTCCAAAAGTTATGTTTTGATGGTATTTTCTCCCATTCTTTTTAGAACAAAAATAAATATTGAAGAAATTTGAATTGAATTGAATCGAATTGGTTTTTTTCGTTTTTAGGTATCCCAGATAAGAAAGGACTCAGACATTTATGTTGGAAGGTATTTTAATTTTAAATTATCACTCAGTCATTTTATAATGAGAGTAATCAAACATAATTGTTTTTTTTATCTTTCCCTTTAGTATTTATTAGATTATCTTCCATTAAAGAAAAGTGAGAGAGAAAGCTCTTTGAAGAAAAATCGTGATCTTTATTATCAATTTGTAGAAGAAATTATTACAAGCGAACCAGCAAATTCTGAAGAAGGAGATCATGTAAATTTTTTTTTATGATGGAAAGAAATCTTCAACCAAAAATTTTTTATTCTCATAAAATAGCCTTTAAATATGGAAGAAGATAGTCAATGGAAATCATATTTTAAAGATAATGAAGTATTAACACAAATAGATAGAGATGTTAGGTAAATTATTATTATTATATTTTATTATTTTTATTTATGTTTCCTTATTGTAAAAATTTTCTTTTGTAACAAAGGCGAACATTACCAGATATGGCATTTTTCCAAAAAATTGTTCAAGTAGAAAATGAACATACAAAAGGAAAACCTCTTTATGGACCAATTTTATTTAAAAGATTACATAAACAACCTAAAACAACTGAAACTTATATGATTGTAATTGAATATTATTTTCCACAAAAAATGAAAAAAAAAAAATGAATTGAATCTTGACTTTTTTTATATCTAGGTCAATGATGATACAAAAGAAGCTCATTGGCAAGTAATTGAACGTTTATTATTTATTTATGCTATGGTAAATAACTTTTTTTTTTCTTTCTAACTTCATTTCAATAGAAATAATCTCAACCTTTTATTTATTTATTTATTTATTTATTTATTTCTGAAAAAAAAAAAAGTTAAATCCTGGAGTAAGTTATGTTCAAGGAATGAATGATATTATTGGACCATTATACTATGTTTTTGTAACAGATTCTGATCCAAGTTGGCAAAGTAAGAAAAAAAAAAAGAAAAGAAAAAGAAAAAGAAATAGAAATAGAAAATATTTCTTGAAATTTATTAAGGAATCCATTTTAATAATTTTTAGACTATGCTGAAGCGGATTGTTTCTTTTGTTTTGTAAATGTAATATCTGAATTTCGAGATGGCTTTGTAAAAAGTTTAGACAACTCGAAAAGTGGAATTAATGCTTTAATGTCTCAATTTAATAATATTTTAAAGGAAATTGATTTAGAGCTTTGGGAAGATATGGTTAATTTTCTTTTCTTTTTTCTTTCTATTTTTTCTTTTTTCTTTCTTTTTTTGACAAATTATCATGAAATATAGGAATTGAAACAACTCAATCCAGAGTACTATAGCTTTCGTTGGATCACTTTACTTTTTTCTCAAGAATTTAAGCTTCCAGAAGTTATTCGGATATGGGATTCCTTTTTTTCTGAAACAAAAAGAAGTGAATTTGTTATTTTTTTCTGTTGTGCAATGCTTACGTATATTTTCAATATTTCTTTCTCATTTTTAATTCATTATTTAATTAATTATTTAAAAATAAACCAATAAATAAATCAGTTGCATCAAAGATGAATTATTAATGGGTGAATTTGCGGATAATTTGAGTCTATTACAAGTTCTTTTTGATTTTTTTATTTTTATTTTATTTTTCTTATTTTCTTGTTTTTCAAACCTAATATCTTTTTTTTATTTTTAGAATTATCCTTTGACAGAAATTCAAGTAATTTTAAATGAAAAAATAAAATTGAAACAAATCGCACAAGGATTGGGAATAGAAGTTAAACTTGATGATTAAGTTGTTGTTATAAAACAATTTTGCATAAATAATTGTTTAATTGTTGTCAAATTCTTTTTATTCATCATTAATTTCTTCATAAATTTAAGAAATTTCAGCAAGATCTGCAGCAGAAGCAAGTAAAATACGAGCAATACTTTGAATTTGATTGAAATTAAATCCACTACGATTAGCAGTATCATCTATATAAATTAAATTTGATAAATATAAATATAATGATAAATTCTCTCAAAAGATAAGAAAAATAAAGAAAACAAAGAAAATCAAGAAAATGCGAACCAACATTATGATATTTAGGATCAATAGTATAACCTCCACCTTCAACAAGACCAACTGAAGGATAACCAACTTCATAGAAACTTTGATGATCTGAACAACATGCTGTGGTGTCAACTCGAGTAATTTCTGGAACATAAAGAGTAGCAATTTCCTTAGCAAATGTGGTTAATGCAGCATTTGTGTATAAGGAGACAAAGGCTGCTTGTGGGGTAGCATAAGCTTGATATCCAATCATATCAGCTATTTTTCAATTAATTATTTTATTTATTTATTTTTGAAACAATTGAAATGAAATTGAATTAATAAATTCGTTACCTTGGAACATTGCAACAATATTTTCATCATTGTCTGAAGATTCTTTAGCATGAGCACGAGATCCAATTAAACCTTGTTCTTCACCACACCAAAGTGCTAAACGAAGAGTTCTGGCAAATTTAACATTTAAAGTACCAATAGCACGAGCAAGTTCAAGAATTGCACTTGAACCACTTCCATCATCATTTGCACCCTAAAATAATTTGAGAATTGAGAAAAAAAAAAAAAAAAAAAAGATGATGAAAAAAGAAAAAGGAAATCAAACTGGAGCTCTTGTAGTTGAATCAGAAATATCTCTATTTCTACAATCCAAATGTGCACCTACAATAATAACTTCATCTGGGTAAAGTGTTCCTTTCATTTCAGCAATAATATTTGGACAATATGCAGCACGGAATGATTCAGAGGTGGCATTGAATCCATGTTGTTGGAAAACACCAATAGCATAGTCTCCTGAACGAACGGCATCACTTGAAGTTGAATGACGAGTAATAAAATCAGATCCACTTTCTCCAGTTAAGTATTCAAGGAATGTGCGAAGATCTTGTTCATTTACTTCAGAGATGAGTTCTCCAATTGATTGACGAAAAGTTAAATTTTCAAGTTTTTTCTTAATGATTTTTTCTGGTGCAACTCTAGGAAGAAGAATTGAGCTTTCTGGTAAAGAGATGTATTCAGCTTCACGTGGGAGTCTTAAAAACTTTGAAACATCAAGAAGTGATTTGTCATAAACTCCAATTAAAACAAGACTTGGAACATCCAAAAGGACAATGATATCTGTTTGATAAGAACGAAGTTGTTGAACCATAGATCTCCATTCCAAACTTGGAGCTTCCTAATATTCGAAAAAATTTATTATTTATTTATTGTTGATTTTTTTTTTTTTCAAAGAAAAGAAAAGAAAAGGGATTACTTCTTGAATAACAATATAAGAGAGTGCTTGTGGTTTACCAAGGGAAACAGCATCAGGAAGATAAGATTTAAGAGAAAGGTTATCTGGAGAGAAAATAAATCCATAACCATCAAAAATTCCTCGAACATCAAAGCCAGCTTTAATTAATTTGTACCTATGAAAATAAAATTCAATAAGTTTTTTTTTAAAACAAAAGTCAAAAGTCAAAAATACATAGTTGCTTCATCTAAACCTTCACTCTACATTGAATTGTATTTGTTTATTATTATTTTATTTGTGTGAGAAAATTTATAAAATTAAATAAACAATTTGAAATTTAAAATAAAATTATACAACAAAGAGACGGTCATGTTTAGCAAATCCCAATGAGGAGAGACACAATACAACTAACAACAACAAAAGTGTTCCTTTCATTTCGAACAAGAGATCTATTCAATAAAGAAAGAACTATTAAAATTGCACACAGAAAAACACAATAGCTAAATCGAAAAAAATCAAAATTTTTCAAAATTTTTTCAAAAAAAAGTGAATTTTCTAATAATTTCATGATGGTGATATAAATAATTGTCTTAGTGAATGAATGAATCTAGGAGTGAATAGGAAGCAATCAAGAGAAGATCTTATAAGATCATAATAAGAGAATGAATAAGAAGGAGGTGTTCGCAGTCATCTGATCAACAAAACAAACTGGAGATTCGATTACCAATCGATTCGATTCTAACTTCACTGTTCTTGTGATTCAATCTCCTTTGAATTCAATTGTTTTCTTGAAATTGTTTTATAATCTCACCCTCTCATTTTCTTTGGTTCAGATTCAATTATGATGCACAAATTAACTTCTTTCTTCTCAAAATGAAGTTAGATTCGAATCTCAAAGTGATTAAGTTCATCATGATGGAGATATTATCGTTTGGTGATTCTTGCTCAACTGAACATTCATTTCTTTTTCTGACTACCAATTTGTGAAGGTTTGGTTTGGTTTGGTTTCTTTATTATTGATTAAACAATTTCTTTTTTCAATTCTCTTTTCAAAACGGTTCAGATTTAATAATAAGGCCCTTTAAAAAAAAATATTAGGTCAATCAGCCTATATAAAAGAAATCTATTAGTTATTTAAACTTTGAATTGAACGAATAGGATGTCATCAACACCAAAAGAATTAGAGTGCCCTTTATGTCAAGACAAATTTCAGAATCCAAAAACATTGAACTGTCTTCATTCTTTTTGTTTAGATTGCTTGGAAAATTTGATTGCAAAAAATCATTCAAATATTCAATTAGCTTGTCCTATTTGTAGAACAAAGTTTCAATTAGAAGCCGAACAACTTTCAACTTTGCCAACTGACTTATTTCTTCTTAATTCTCTTGAGGATTATAATTCTTCTTCAAATTCATACCATGGAAAAGATGATCAAATTAAATGTTTGGATGGAGAGAATGAAGCAATTTTATATTGCCTTGATTGTGGAGTATATTTTTGTGGATTATGTGCAAGTTCTCATAAAAATCTTAAAATGTCAAAAAAACATAAAATAATTCCAATTGAAGAAATCAAAGTTGAAAATCAGACATATTCAACCACAAAGCCAATATGTTTAGATGGAGAAAGTGATGCAACATCTTATTGTTTGAATTGTGAGACATATTTTTGTGAAATATGTTCAAACTCTCATAAAAAAACTAAAATGTTTAAAAGTCATAATATTATTGGAATTGAAGAAATGAAAGATGAAGACCAAATTCATCATCTAGACACAAAATCAAATCCTCAAAATTATTGTCAAACTCATCAAGGTAAAGAAATAGAATTGTTTTGTGATAATTGCAAAGTCCCAATATGTTCCTTATGTGTTGATCAACATGCCTCACATAAAATTCAAACTTTGATCAATATCATTGAAAACGAGAAAAAACCTATTATTGATTTGGTTAATCAGGTTCATTTCTTTGTTTTATTTAAACAAATTGGAAGTTTGATTTCTCAATAAGTAAATAACATAAGGTAAAACCAAAAGAAGAAGAATTCAAAATTGGAATAAATAAATGTGAAGAAGTAATCAAAGAACTTGAAATCAACTCAACAACAACTCAAACTCAAATTAATCAACTTTTCAACAAAATTAGAAATAAATTAGATGAAAAAGAAAGCGAACTCTTAAAAAAATTAGATGAAACTGAGAAATTTAAAAAGAAAGAATTAGAACTTCAAAAAGAAGAATTGAAATTTGGAATTGAAAGCATTATTGGATCTTGTCAAATGATTGAAAATTCACTCTCTTCATTAACTCAAAATGATGTTAGATTGTTATCAATGAAAAAGCTGTATCATACAAGATTAAATTACCTCCTCAATAACAAATGGAAAATTGAACCACGTCATCATGCATTATTAGAGTTTTCAATTTGTGAAAATAAAGAGCAAGAAATTTATTCAAGCCTTTCTAAAATTGGAATAATTAATTCATATGATGTTTCTGGAGAAAAGTGTTTAGTTTCAAGAAATAAAAATCAAAGAGTATATGAAAATCAAGAATACATCTTTGAGATATTTGGTTACTCAATTGAAGGAAAGAAACTTGAGAAGGGAGGAAATGCTTCCTGCTTTGAAGTTGTAATGGAGGGAGATTCAAAGGACAATGAATGGAAAATTGAGGACTCAAATAATGGAAATTATCAAGTCAAAATTAAAATCCAGAAAAAAGGAAGGTATTCAATCTCAGTCCTATGTAATGGAGTTGAGATTCAAGCTTCTCCTTTTCAAATTCAAATTTTTTGTAAAGAAGGCCTAAGAGTTTATAACGGAACAACTCAACAGAAACTTACGATTGCGGATGGCGAGTTGTATAATCCTTATGGATTAGCAATTGATTCAGAGGGAAATATTCTTGTTTGTGATTCTAGCAATAGTAGAGTTCAAGTGTACTCTTCAAATGGTGAACTTATTTCGTCTTATTCCCAATTTTCAACTCCAATGGCAATAACTACGAATTCAAAAGGAGAAATTATTGTTAGTGATTCTGGTAACTCCACAATTCAAATATTAAATTCTGAAGGAAAAACTACTTCAACATTTGGAAATGGTCAACTTAGTAATCCTTATGGAATTTGTGTTGATGCAAATGATAATATTTATGTGAATGAAAATGGTAATAATCGAGTTCAAAAATTTGATTCTCAAGGAAACTTTATTTCAACTTTTGGATCAGGAGGAAGTGGAAATGGTCAATTTAATGGTCCTTGGGGAATCACAATTAACTCAAAAGGAAATATTATTGTTTGTGATTCTGGTAACAGTAGAATTCAAGTATTTGACTCAGAAGGAAAGTTTATTTCAACGTTTGGGAATGATCGACTTCGCACCCCCTGTGGAATTTGTGTTGATTTAAATGACAATATTCTTGTTTCTGATAATGGTTCTAATCAAGTTTTTATATTTAATTCAAATGGAGAATACATTACACAATTTAATGCGAGCTGTGCAATGGAGATTGCGTTCGACTTTGCTACACAAAATATTTTTGTTTCTGAACTTGTTTCTGAACTTGTTTTTGATTATGATGAGGATGGTTATGAAGATGCTCGACATCGAATTTCGGTTTACTGAAGACTGTTCTCAAAAAGAAACTATACCAAGTGTAAAATTAAAATTAATTATCGAAACGCATTTATTATTTTTATTGTTGTTATTTCAAAAAAAAAAAAAAAAAACACAACACAAATATTATGTTGGCAATGAAACCTAAGGGTGAAGAAAAAGAGACTTCATCTTCTTCAACGAGCTGATCAAAAATAGAAAAAATTACTTTGTCCTCTAAGGTTCCAATATACCTCATCCGAAGTCCTAACTATTGGGCAAAAGAAGGACAATCTCTTTAGCTCTTTCACTATTCAGTGATGGGTAGAATGCCACAACGAACAAATTATTTGAAAGCTTTTTCTGGTAGTTTTGATCAAGGAGCTCAACTTGCGACTACTAATGATTGAATAGAGGACTCATTTTCCTCAGTTCCATTTTTAAGCCAAAGAAAAGAGAAGACACATCCATCAATTCAATCGTGATTGACTCAGAATCCACAAAAATATAAGAAAGCTAATAATAACTTATTGAATTTTTGGAAAAAAAAAAATAAAAAATAAACCCTCATAATTTCTTTTGGGAACTTCCAGGATCAAATATTTATGCCCAAATAGCACCAGATCTACTCCACCAATTCTTTCTTGGACTTGTCAAAACATATCTTTTTTTTTCATTCATTATTTTTATTTATTTTATTTTTTTAAAAAAATAGATACAAAGAAGCTTTCTTAGATTATTTACTGGAATTAGATCAAACAATTCTATCAATCTTTATCTGAAGAGCGATAATCCATTCATTGTGTAAAAAGAAATAAAAGAGGGAATGTTTGAAGATTTAATTTCATTTTCACAAAAATATTCCTAGAGTATGAAGTTTTTTTTACATTATTATTATTGAATATCAGAAAGAAAGAAAAAAAATAACCAAATCTCTAAGTTGATTATGTCGAACTATCCCATGATCTCCAAAAGAGGGTCTTAAATGACAAAATATCAGCTATTGGAGTCTTATATATTAGTATATTAAATTTGCCAAGAAGACTTCGATTTAGAAAGGAAACAACTTAGGCAGCCAAAGAAAGTGAGCATTGGCAAACTCCATTCACTGATGGTTTAATTCCAAGTTCTGGACAATGCAAAAGAATGACTACAAGAGTTTGCCAAGGAAAATGGAACTGGAAATCAATCAACGACTACGGGAGGTTTGTATTTGCATCAAGGAACTGCGGCTGCATCGAATATGGATCTTGACTTTTAAAAAAAGGGAAAAAAAATAAAAAAAATGGCCAAAAAGAAAACAAAAAAAAACAAAAAAAGCTTTTTTTTTCTGGTATTGCGCCATTCCCTCTGTATTAATTCTTCTTCTTATTGAACCTTTAAATACAGAAACATAAATTTTGAAAACTCTTCATTCTTTAATTTTTTAAAAATTTCTTTGCTTTCCTCTTTTTTTTCATTTAGGTCTTTAGGAAAGGAAGAAGAAGTGGCCATCAAGTTTTTTTTTTTTTGCAAAAAAAAATTCTTCTGCAAACCAAGAA
>Ga0097678_1002966_pt1 | contig 12234 bp, 9 predicted proteins | sample ThiBiot_500_plan_2_FD_72847 | JGI IMG/M metagenome (GOLD analysis project Ga0097678, IMG submission 72847) | Wastewater bioreactor microbial communities from Cape Town, South Africa - Thiocy_expt_500_plan - 1398105537976 (version 2) (version 2) ...
AACAAACGCAAGAATCGTTTAATCCAGAACTTCCAGCACTTCGAAGTGTACAGACTATGGAAGAAAAACGTAATGCTTCAAGCGATGCTGTTGGTGTTCCTGGGACCTTGTCCAATACACCACAACCTAACCCGCAACTAACCACTAAAAATCCCAATACACCACCCAATCAGCCAGGACAGGCGCCAGGGCAGGGTCAAGGTCAGCAAGATATTTCGCAATCATCTGATGTGCGTTCTCAAAGTACTAAAAACTTTGAGCTCGATAAAACCATCAGCCATACCACCAATCAACCTGGGGGTATAAAAAGATTAACCGTCGCAGTCTTGGTCGATAATCCTATGACTATGGATCCCAAAACGAAAAAAGAGGTTAAAAAGCCATTAACCGAAAAAGAGATTAATCAAATTAAACTTCTGGTAGCGGATGCGATTGGTTTAAATAGTCAGCGCGGTGACAGCTTAAACGTAATTAACACCGATTTTGTTAAACCGGATCCCATTGCCCCAATTCCTGATGAACAGTTTTGGCAAAAAGATATTTTTTGGTCCATTGTCAAACAGGTATCAGGCGCGCTCTTTATTCTGGCCATGGTGTTCGGGGTGCTGCGGCCCATGCTTAAATCCTTGGCAACCAATAAAGAAGAAGGGTTGCCTTATTTAGAAGAAACTGAGTTGCCCCAGGGGGAGTTGGCTTATGATGGTGCCTTAGCCATTCAGGATGCTAACGACTATGAGTCGCAATTAAATTTGCTCCGCCAAGTGGTAGACAAAGAACCAAAGCGTGTGGCGCAAGTAGTAAAGACGTGGGTTGAGCGAGGGTAGAATATGGATGGTATCGAGCGAGCAGCAATATTATTATTAAGTATGGGTGAAAAGAATGCAGCAGAGGTTCTGAAGCACTTGGAGCCACGTCAGGTACAAAAGGTTGGCGTCGCCATGACCACGCTAAGCACCGTGACGAAAACTAAAATGCAAAATGTACTCATGGATTTTACGAATGCCATTGGTGATCAAACCAGTATCGCGGTTGATACGGAGCAATATTTACGCACAGTCCTTATCGAGGCTTTAGGCATAGATAAGGCCACACCCATTATTGACCGAATTTTAATTTCGGATAAAGACAGTGGACTTAATCGCCTAAAATGGTTGGATGGACGTTTAATTGCCGATGTTATCCGTAATGAGCACCCACAAATTATTGCAACAATTCTAATTCATCTTGATAGTGAACAAGCTGCTGAGGTATTGCGTTATTTTACGATGGAAAAGCGCTCCGAAGTACTATTACGGATGTGCAATATTGATACAGTGAAGCCGGAAGCATTGAATGAGCTGGGGATGGTTATTGAAAAGCAGCTCAGTGGGCAGAAAGTCAGTAAGGCTGCTTCTGTCGGCGGTATTAAAAGTGTTGCTGATGTCATCAATTTTTTTGATGGCTCGATGGAAGATGAGGTACTGAATAAAATTAAAGACTGGGATCAAGGTTTGAGTGAAAAAATTCGCGACAAAATGTTTGTGTTTGAGAATTTAATTGATATGGATGATCGCAGCGTACAAACTTTATTAAGGGATGTTTCTCCGGATTTGCTAAAGCTCGCATTAAAAGGCACGACCGAACAAGCCAAAGAGAAAATTTTTAATAACATGTCGAAACGTGCTGCCGATCTATTGCGTGAAGATATTGAACTGCAAGGGCCTGTCAAAGTAGTCGAAGTTGAAAAAGCACAACGAGACATTCTAACGATTGCTAAAAGCTTAGCTGATGATGGCAAAATTGCCTTAGGCGCTAAGGGTGGGGACGAAATGATTTAGGAACTAGTGCCTCAATAACCCTTTTATCATCCGAGGATAAATTGTTTACGTGAAGCAGGCAGTAGGGCAATTAAATTTATTTTGGAAGACGATTTCATGATAATGAGGTAAGTAAGGCTTTTATCTGAGTTGTTTAAAGTACAAAGTAGCAAAATAAGGATCGTTATGGCACAGCAATTTGAGCCGCTACCAAAAAAGCAAACCAATAACAAGGATTTTACAACCTGGAATTACCGCGATCAAAAGCCAAAGCCTGCAGCAGAAACACCAGTTGTGGATCCGCAAGAAATTTTACGCCAGGAATGCGAACGTATACGTGAGGAAGCACGTACCCAGGGGTATAACGAGGGCATCGAAGAAGCTAAAACCTTTATTGAGACCCAGAAAAAAGAACTACAACGCTGGTTTGAATTGATTCAGCAGCCGATAAAATTACTCGATGATCACATTATTCAGCAGGTTATACAGACACTAATCTGGTTAGGGCAGCATTGCATTGGTATCGAATTAAGTGCTCATCCAGAAAAAATACGGGATTTACTTTTTGCAGTAAGAGCTGAGTTACCGATGCTCAATAGTCATTTAACTTTTGCTATGCACCCGGATGATGTGGCATGGGTTAAAAATCAATTTCCCCCTGATGAAATACCCGGCCTCCTTGACATTTTGGTTGCTGATGCTGAACTTGATCGTGGTGATTTTTATTTAAAGGGTGAGCATAGTGAATTAGATGGACGTATCCAACATCGTTTGACCAGTATTTTTACCAAATACATTACCAAAGATAATCTACTTAGTTTAGATCCAGAGCAAAAATAAGCTATGAGCATTTATGAATCAAGATTGAGTAAAATTTTATCTGAAGTGCAGCAGTTTCCAGATCTCGGACTCTTACACTGCGGCCGTATTAGCAGAGCTGTGGGCTTAACGCTAGAGGCTAAAGGCTTTAATCAACCGGTGGGTGCACGCTGCCTGATTCAAGTGGCGCATAATCATACAATAGAAGCGGAAGTTGTCGGCTTTAGTAATGATCGCGTGTATCTGATGTCTATTGATAACATTCAAGGCTTGGCGCCTGGAATGATTATCATGCCAACAGGACGCATTGCACGTATCGATGTGGGTTGGCCTTTACTCAATCGTGTTGTGAACGGCTCGGGCCTACCCCTTGATGACGGTCCACCCCTAGAGCTTACCGATAATTATCCGCTCCATGCGACTCCGATTAACCCATTAAAAAGAGCGGTTATCGACACCCCCCTGGATGTTGGAATTCGTGCATTAAATGGTTTGTTAACCATTGGCCGTGGTCAGCGTATTGGTCTTTTCGCAGGCAGTGGCGTGGGAAAATCCGTATTACTGGGAATGATGACGCGCTTTACTAAAGCCGATGTGGTTGTCGTAGGATTAATTGGCGAACGCGGACGTGAGGTCAAAGAATTTATTGAATGCAGTCTTGGTGAAGAAGGTTTAAAACGGGCGGTGGTCGTTGCGGCACCGGCAGATGAGTCTCCTTTGCGAAGACTGCATGGGGCGCAAGTGGCAACAAGCATTGCCGAATATTTTCGGGATCAAGGAAAACATGTTTTATTGCTTATGGATTCGCTCACCCGCTATGCTCAGGCGCAACGGGAGATAGCACTCTCCATAGGTGAGGCCCCTGCTACAAAAGGTTATCCGCCTTCAGTATTTGCCAAATTACCCAAATTGGTTGAACGAGCAGGTAATGGACTGCCTGCAGGTGGTTCCATAACCGCTTTTTACACAGTGCTTACGGAAGGGGATGACTTACAAGATCCAATAGCGGATGCAGCACGCGCAATTTTGGATGGACACATCGTATTAAGTCGTTCTTTAGCCGAAGAAGGGCAATACCCGGCAATTGATTTGGAAGCATCAATCAGTCGGGTGATGCAAAGTATTGTGTCTGAAGAGCAGATGCAGGACATGCTGTTATTTAAAAAATATTTATCATTATATGAAAAAAATCGCGACTTAATTTTACTGGGTGCTTATGTTAAAGGGTCAGATCCGCAATTAGATAAAGCAATAGTCGCGCACGACACATTGCGGCAATACATGGAGCAAGGGATGAATGAACACTATAGCTATGATGAAAGTGTATCCGCATTGGCAGATTTAGCGGCTCGCTGCAGGAGCTAACTATGAGTCGCAATTTAAGCAGCTTGCTGCAGCTTTTAGGGATAAAACAAAAAAATACTCAAAAAGCATTTCAGGAGGTCATCAATGCGCAAGAGGAGTTTAAAAAGAACAAATTAAAACATGAACAGCTCGTGGGATACCGGGGCGATTATTTACAACAAATGGAAAGCTTAGGCGAGCAAGGCGCGAGTTTAAATCAGATACGTCATCGGGTGGACTTTATCGCTCATTTAGATAAAGCGATTATTCAACTCAATGGTCATTTGGCACATTTAGCCAAGTTACGCCAACACGCTCAAACCGCGTATTTAGTTACTAAGAGGGAAGAAGAAAGCATCCAATTATTAATTGAGAAACTAAAAAAAGAACAAGCAGTAAAAGAATCTCGCCGCGAGCAGAAAGAAAATGATGAGTATGCACAAAAGCAATGGTATAGTAAAAGAATCAATCAGGATGTGGAACCGATAGAGTGAAAAAAATAATAAAAAAGATTTGGATGACCTTAGCCATCCTGATTATTTTTATGGCTGTTCTTTCGAGTATCTTTCGGTCGCTTACCCCTTGGGCTAAACAATACAAAACCGAAGTTGAACAACACTTATCAACCCTATTAGGGCAGCCGGTAACCATTCAAACCATGGAAACAGGGTGGTACTGGTTTCAACCAATGTTGCAACTTCATCAGGTCACCTTAGGTGCTGACTCACAAAAAATCTTTCGTCTAAACAAATTGATTGTCGGCATCAATCTGTTTAAATCATTATGGAACTGGGAAATTTTACCTGGTGTTTTGTACATAGATGATATGCATCTTACCTTCCGTCAGCGTGGAGAGCACTGGACTATTGATGGAATTAGTACGGATAGTATCAACAGTGAGGATATGACCCCAGAACGTACGCGGCAGATTCTATCCTGGCTTTCACAACAAGAGCGTTTAATCATTCGTCATGTCTCGGCTTATTTTTATTTTAACAGCGGTAGTATCATTCCCGTAAATGGTTTGAATGTATCCATTTTGAATCAAAATGGTCGCTATAAAATTAAAGGGAGCGCGCGTCTTGAGCAAACCAGTAGTACAGATTTTCAGCTGCTGGGGGATGGCTATTTCAATCCCGAGCATTTTGATGAAATTGAAGGGAAATTTTACTTTTCAGCTCAGAATATTGTCCCTGCACAGTGGCAATACTTTATACCGAAGAATAAGGTCTCTCTAGAGGGAGGTAAAGGTAATCTTGAGCTATGGATGGATATCCATCGTGGCGCGGTGACCTCGATGCATGCTCAAATCGAATTAAAACGGCTTGCCTGGCGCACCATGGACAATCAAAAAATGCGACTGGTAAATTATTTTTTTGCCAATCTATTCTGGAGGCCTGATAGCGAGGGTTGGGAGTTATCTGCAGACCAGATTCATTTACGCCTAGGAAACAGTGATTGGCCAGAAAATCAGCTGCAGATAAAATTTAATCGTGAACAACAAAGTTATCGTATTTTTGTTAAAAATTTACTTTTAAATTCCCTAATACCTCAGTTAAAAGACATCAATATTTTGCAGCCACTCAGCGCCCTCAATCCGCAGGGACAATTGCAGGATACCCAAATTTTACTGGTGACGCAGGCTGATTCATTCCAAATCCCTGCGATTGCACCATTGTTTCATTTACCCAATCCAGCAGAGCCGCTTAGCGAAGCTCATAACCTCTGGTCTTCGCGCAATGAGATTACCTATCTGTTATCTCGTTTTAATAATCTAGGGTGGGAAGCCGATGCAAAACATTCAATTCCTAAGGTAAATAATCTATCAGGGGCTATCCATTGGCAGCCTCATGAAGGCCGTTTAGAACTAGATTCTACGGATACGAATATTGCTCTAAAGAATTATCCCAACCAAATGTTTTCGCAAATTAATGGGTCTTTAGATTGGAAAGAGCTTAGTGATGGCTATCGAGTAAGTGTTGAGCACATATTATTAAATCAACCAGAACTAACCTTAAGTGCCCAGGGGATATTGGATCAAGTACAACCAAACTCCTGGGGTAACATGCGTTTCTCCGTGGAATATTCAGGAAAAAATTTACAAAAATGGGCTAAGTTTTTACCTAAAGACAAGCTTAAACCGAAATTGTATTTCTGGTTAACAAAAGACTTACGTCAAGTAGAGGAATTTTCGGGTACAGTTAATTTTAATGGTTTTGTTAAAGATTTTCCCTTTGACCAGGGCCAGGGAAATTTTACCATTAATAGTCATTTAAATGGTGGAACAATCACCATCAACCCCCAATGGAAACCCATACAAGAAATTGATGCAGATCTTACACTAGATAATCGTAACTTAAAGATCGATATTAAACGCGCCAATTTTCAAGGAGTGCCTGCTCAGGATATTCACTTAAAAATCGATGATATTGGACATGATCGTGAAAATTTAATTATTGAAGGTAAGATTTCCGGTGAAGCACAAAAAATGCTGAACTATGTGCTTTCCTCTCCACTTAGACTGAAACTTTCGCAATTACAACAATTGTTTATTGAGGGCGCAGCGCAACTGCAGTTACTGGTGCAAGTGCCGTTGTACCCTGAGAATGATAAGATTCTGGTTACAGGAAATATTGGTTTTAATGAAAATATCCTCAATCTAAAATATCCGATAGCGAAGCTTAAACTCGAAGGGCTAACGGGAACTTTATTTTTTAATGAAGAGGGGGTAGCAAATAGCTTTTTAACAGCAAGCTCCTTAGGACATTCCTTAAAAATTGATATTAAGACCACGCAACATCCAGTTCCTGCAACCCAGATAGTTATTGCCGGTATATGGACTGCTGATTCATTAAAACAGCAATTTAATATCCCATACCTGACGTCTTTAAATGGGAGTTTTCCCATGGAGGCAGATCTAACCCTGGCTTATCGTCCACAAGACTCAGATCGCTTAACAATTAGCTCCTCTCTAAAAGGGCTTAGCATCAATCTCCCTGCACCATTAAACAAAAAACCCGAAGATGAGGTACCTTTTGATTTGGCAGTAGAGATGAAAAAAAACAATACCATCTTGCTCCGTTCTAACTATGAAAAGCGTTTAAGTACCAACTTGGTTTATAAGAGTTCTGGTAAAAGCATCACTTTTGACTCCGGTATTATTCAGCTCGGAGATAAGCCAGCAGCAGCGCCTGACACTCCGGGACTATCCGTTAATGGTTCTTTAAAAGGATTTCGTTTTGATGAATGGAAAAACATTTATCAGAAATATGCGCCAACAGTAAATGCACAATCAACTGTTCATTTACCGCCAATTAAGATTAATGTTTTACTTGATGAAATGAGCATCTTTCAACAACAATGGAATAATTTGCATTTAAAAGCCAAAATACTGCCATTCCATAGCGGTGATTTTATGATTACACAAAAAAATATTCGCGGTACTTTTCGTTATAATGGGGTAAAAAATCAATTGAACGGGCATTTGAGTTATTTAAAACTTAAGCCCCAAACACCAATAAATGCAGCTACAACACAGGAGCCCGATCTAAAACCTGCAGAATTTCCCGAACTTAATCTTTTAATCGATGATTTAAATATTGAATCGATTCATATTGGCTCTGTGCAATTAACGGGAAAACGAGCGCAGCAAAATTGGGTTTTAGAACATGCGCGTATTGACTCACCTCACTATCATGTTGATATGAATGGGCGTTGGTCACAGCAAAAAAATCAAGACAAAACACAAATTCATTTAAAAATGAATATTAACAATTTGTCTGATAGTTTGGCCCAATGGCAAATTTCACCTGTCGTGGACGCTAAAAAAGGATATTTAGAGTTTCAGGGCGGGTGGAATGACCGATTGGAACGCTTTACTTTAAAAAAGGCTTATGGTGATCTCTTTGTGCAATTAAAAAATGGTCGCATTACCCATTTAAACAAAGAGACCGAAGAGAAAATTGATTTGGGTAAATTATTAAGTCTCTTAAGTTTACAAACCATTCCGCGCAGATTACAGCTTGATTTTAGTGATTTAGCTTCACAAGGTTATAGCTTTGATATTTTCCAGGGGACTTTTAAAATTAATAAAGGAATTATGACGACTACGGATAGCTATCTGGATGGTCCTGTAGCATATGCCGCGATGAATGGTGATTTGGATTTGATCAAAAGAACATATAATCTAAACCTTAAAATTGCGCCACACATTACGGCAAGTTTACCCTTAGTGGCGACTATTGCCGGGGGGCCCGTTGCGGGAGTGGCAACTTGGGTCGCTACTAAAATTATTAATCAGGGCATGCAAAAAATATCATCCTATAGCTATAAAATATCCGGGCCTTGGAATCAACCCGTGGTACAGCAGCTAAGCATCATTCAGAAAAAAAATGAAATGCACAATCCAGGAGTGTTAAAAACTGACCCTAATATAAATCCTGATGATTAGTCTAGACTTAAAAAAAAGGAACTTTATGAAGAGCACAGTGAAGGTATAAATGCTGCATTTCATTTTTAATCGTTACTGGCACATTTGCTTATTACAAGAGAGTCCGGAAAATACACCTTATTCCATCACGCGCTTTTTTATGAGTGGCCTGGTATTAGTGTTCATCCTGGTTTTTGAATGGAGCTTTTCTTATTATAATACAGCTGATTTAGGAACCAACATTATCCTCGCAAGTGGATTATTGCTTTCATATTTCTTTTATAGCTATGCTCTGTTATTTTTAAAAAATCATGTAGCTCGGCTAGTGCAAACGGTCACCGCACTCTATTACACCAGTATTATTATTCATCTTTTTGTGGTACCCCTTTTATACGTTGCGCCTTATTTATCGAACTCCCATATCATGAGCCCGATGTTGTTATTGATAGCAATTATTTATTTGTGCTTTAGCATTGGCCTGTCTATTTGGCAATTAATAATCGTAGCGCATATCTATAAAAACGCGTTAAATGTAAGTGCCGTGCAGTCAGCAATGGCTGCCATTGGCCTTATGGCCGTAAATATTTTAACCCTTTCATTTTTACAGTGAGCTTTTATGCATTTACATATTTTAGGAATCAGTGGCACGTTTATGAGTGCATTAGCAATCCTTGCTCAGGAAGCAGGATATACGGTAACCGGCAGCGATGCCCAATGTTATCCACCCATAAGTGATTTACTTACAGTTAAAGGAATTCACTGGACTGAAGGCTACGAGGATAGCACTCAGGCTTTAAAAGCGGATATGGTGATTATTGGTAATGCAATTAAACGCGGCATGCCAGTATTGGAAGCAGTATTGAATGCGGGTAAAAATTATAGTTCTGGTCCTGAATGGCTTGCTAAGAATATCTTAACCAATTATCAAGTCATTGCGGTTGCGGGCACTCACGGTAAGACCACCACCACCTCCATGCTTGCCTGGATTTTGCACGAAGCAGGCGCGCAACCCGGTTTTTTAATTGGCGGTGTTGCCTCGAATTTTCAAACAAGTGCGCACCTGGGGGAGGGAAAATGGTTTGTTATTGAAGCAGACGAATACGACAGCGCTTTTTTTGATAAGCGTCCAAAATTTATGCATTACCGGCCTCGAGTTGCTATTCTTAATAATTTAGAATTTGATCATGCAGATATTTACCCCGATTTAGCCGCCATAAAATTACAATTTCACTATTTGTTAAGAACGATTCCAGCAAATGGGCTTGTGATCAAACCCCGTGACGATGCGGCATTGAATGAAGTTCTTACTCAGGGAGTCTATTCATCGGTGGAGCACATCGCCTTAACAGGCTCTGCATCGTGGTGCGCAGAATTACTCAATCCCCAAGGTAGTGCCTTTCGCGTCCTGCATGATGGTGTAAACGTTGCGACCATCCACTGGTCTCTAATAGGCCAATTCAATGTTGAAAATGCTTTAGCCGCGTTCGCCGCGAGCGTGTATGCAGGAGTAGAACCTGCAGTTGCTGCGCGCGCTTTGGAACAATTTGCCCCGGTTAAACGTCGGTTAGAGGTAAAAGGTGCACGTTATGGCATCACAGTATACGATGATTTTGCGCATCATCCAACGGCTATTCGGCGTACGATTGATGCCTTAAGACATAGTAAGAAGCATCAGCGTATTTTTGTGGTTTTGGAATTTGCCTCGTACACGATGCGTACGGGCGTTCATGCTAATGCAATGGCTCAAGCTTTAGCAGGAGTGGATTATGCCTTCGTTTTAGAGCCACAGGATTTTAATCTACATACAACGGTAAGTGGCTGGCAATGTCCCTATGTATTATGTTCAACGGTTGCTGATCTGGCACAAATCATCGTTGAATCAGCACAGGCTGACGATGCGATATTGGTCATGAGTAATCGTGGCTTTGGTAATATACATCAACAAATTTTAGCGCTCTTAGATAAACGGTGGAGATGAAATTTTAAAATCGATTATTGACCTTAAAAATGCTTCATGACAATGTACGCAGTAATTTGGAGGTAAAATGATTTTCTTGATAAATAAGTAGACGTGTTATTAAATAAAGAAAAGTCCTTCAAATTATTAAAAAAGATAGGCGCGAAAAGAAGTTTGAATTTGGAGAGCAGAAGCGGAAGAGACTGTGAGTGAATACAGTTACGACTAGGAGGTCAAATGCATGATTATTCAATAATGTTAGAGTTAATTAGTAAGCTTGAGGCGAATACTGCTGATATATTAAACCAATACTCTATAAGAAAAAAAGCTACCACACTACCAAATAGAGATAATCACGACTCTGTATATTTGGATCCCAAGTCACCAGATAACTTTCTTAATAAAACGGACTTTGAAATTTTAAATGACCGTGCCAAATTATTCATTTTCAAATCAGAAAGTAATCGAGTCTCACAGAAGACCGGATTAATGCAAATTAGGGATGGGCTTAATCTATCGGATATTAAGTTGGCTAATGAGAACTATTTTATTTTATTGGGGGGATTAATCCATCGCCGACTGCGTATTAAGATGGAGCTTACTACTAAAAAAAGTTATTTGTATGATGCTATAAGCCAAACTTTGGCGATAGATTCAGATGATTGCTTGGATCCCTATACGGTTTATAAAGCATTAGTTGTCTTTCGTAACTATATGGAATCGGACATAACGTTCGAAGGAAAACAATGTAAACGATACACAACTTTAATTCATTATAAAAATTCAAATTTTGTCGATTACATGAACCTTTTACTTAAACAGGCAGCTGAAAAAGCCAAACCATATACTCAAGCATGGAATATGGTATTTTTTATTCAATCTTTAGCGCGGAACATTGATGAGTTGAAAAATTATTCAGCCAATGCGATTATCGCTTGGATTACCTACTTAAAAAATTCTGACATAAACTGGGAAAAAATCAAGAAGGATGACCTCTATCGGTATTTAGAAACCTATTTGTCCGAAATAGAAAAACTGACGCCCCACAGGGAGGATTTGAATTATCTCAAAGACAAATTAAAAATTATTTGTTCTTCAGGTTCAAGCGCGTATATCTCTGAAGGATTAACTGCTGAACGGTTACAAGAATCGCTTCTAAGAACGAACAGTGATTACTATTGTTTTGTGTTTTCTGGAGCAAGTTTATTGTTACAACATTGCCTCAATACACATGCAAAGGGCAATGAATTAACAAAAAAAAACAAGAGCTTAATGAACCGTCTTTTTAGCAAGTCTAATTCGGTTCAAGAGATTATTAGAATCAGTAATGAAGCGCACAATGTTATGAAGAAGATTAATGACACACTCGGCATTGAGCTACCCTCAAATGTAAATGACTATATCGAAGAGCATATGGACTGCATGATAATATTTAAAAAGTTTATAACAGTAGAATATGAACTAATTCCTCGAAAAATATTATCTAAAACTCCAGAAATTAATTTGGATTTTTTTAAGGACTTAGAACTTAACTTTAAAAACTATATCAACCAAACCTACGATTACTTTAAGAACCGATTTGAGAATAAAAATGAACATAACTTAGAAAAAATGTCAATTGTGTAATGGAAAAATCGTTCTTAAAAATTGAAAATTTAGATAGTCAGTGTTCTACTGACTACCATTTATTAGAGGTATTGTCTCCGCTATGGAAGTAAACATTCGTTTTCTTTGTGCCAATTTTTTAAATAAAGTCAACGAGTGCGCGCCGAGATAGGTAGCAATTTGATAAGCACAATCCCAATTGGGTACTCGTTGCTGCTCGATCCCATTTATGAGCGGCAGTGCGGCACGAATCCATTCCTCTTCTCCATTATCATCAAGCTGCA
>Ga0097678_1002970_pt1 | contig 12221 bp, 9 predicted proteins | sample ThiBiot_500_plan_2_FD_72847 | JGI IMG/M metagenome (GOLD analysis project Ga0097678, IMG submission 72847) | Wastewater bioreactor microbial communities from Cape Town, South Africa - Thiocy_expt_500_plan - 1398105537976 (version 2) (version 2) ...
ATTCCCTACGAAGTACCACCGCGAAAAGCAGGTGTCTCACAATGGAGCTTTTATTCACTGCTCGATTTAGCGATTACCGGCATTACTTCGTTTACTGCCTTTCCCTTGCGCTTAATTGCAATTGGCGGTATTGGTGTAGCAACTATAGCGTTATTTTACGCATTTTGGATCGTCTTTAGCACCTGGATTTTTGGCATCAAAACACCGGGTTGGGCGACAATTGTTACTGCAATTAGTTTTTTTAGTGGACTCCAGTTATTGGCTTTAGGAATTGTCGGCGAGTACATTGGCCGCGTTTTTGATGAAGTTAAAAACCGCCCGCTTTACGTGATTGACGAGGGAAGTAGCTTTGACGACCAGGCTTAGTACGCATCATCGACTATTTTTTTTCGTCTTGATTGGGGGGCTAGCCTCAGCGGTTCATTTAGGCTTTGTTTATTTTTTAGTAAGCACTTACCAGTTTCACGCACTTTTTGCCAATATCTTTGCATTCTTTGCAGCCTTTACCGTCAGTTTCTTCGGCCATAAATATTTAACCTTCGCCACGCTTCAAGAAAAAAAAATATTAAGTCTTCCGCATTATTTTACGGTTGCAGTTGTGGGTTGTATCATTAATGAAAGTTTATACTTTCTTTTATTAAATTATACGCATCTAAATTACCTGGTCGCCTTGTTCATTGTGCTCTTGTTGGTGGCAACTTATACGTTTGTGCTCTCCCGTTTTTGGGCGTGCCGTTAAGCAAACCCAAAATTATGGAGTCTTCAAGCTATTGGTCAAGGAAGGGATAATCGGTATATCCTTTCGTGTTACCACCATAAAATGTGCTTTGATCCCATTCCGTAAGCGGGGCATTTAATTGAAAACGACGCACCAAATCTGGATTTGCAATAAAAGGTCGCCCAAACGCGACTAAGTCCGCATAGCCAGATGCAAGTGCCTCTATTGCAAGCTCACGGGTATAATTATTATTGACCATCCACGCGCCAGTAAACTCTCGCCTTAGTGCATGAAAATCAAGCCCTTCCAAATCGCGCGGACCGCGTGTTGTCCCTTCGATGATGTGAACATAGGCAAGCTTGAGATGACTTAACTCCCGAAGCAAGGGAAAATAGACTGCCGCAGGATGGGTATCTGAGGTACCGTTAATCGTTCCCACGGGGGATAAACGGATTCCGGTTCTCGCAGCACCAACCACTTGCGTCACGGCCTCACAAACCTCCAAACAAAATCGTAAACGGTTGGGGATACTCCCACCATAATTATCCGTACGTTTATTGCTGCCATCCGATAAGAATTGTTGGATGAGATAACCATTCGCAGCATGAATTTCCACGCCATCAAAACCGGCCTCCATCGCATTTTGCGCAGCTTTTCGATAGTCTGCAATGATTGTTGGTATTTCTTCAAGAGCTAATGCGCGCGGTGTCCCTACCTCTGCAAAGCCACCTCCGCCTTGCTCAATAAAGGTTTTTTGATCCACAGGTTTAATTGCTGAAGGGGCAACCGGATCTTGATTATGCGGTTGTAAGCTTGGGTGCGAAATACGTCCGACATGCCATAATTGCGCAAAAATTTTCCCACCTTGTTCATGCACGACATTCGTGATCAATTTCCAGCCGGCAACTTGCTCTGGGGAGTAGATTCCCGGGGTCCACGCATAACCTTTCGCGGTAGGTGAAATTTGAGTTGCCTCAGAAATAATAAGGCCTGCGGTCGCTCGTTGTCCATAATAGACAGCATTCATTGCTTGGGGCGCATCGATCCCTGGGATTGCGCGACAGCGGGTTAAAGGCGCCATCACCATACGGTTTTTTAATTCCAGGCCGGACAAGTTAAAGGAACTAAATAATATATCTGCATCCATGTTCTTCTCCCAAAATATAATTCCCTACGATACTCTAATCTGTAAGCTTAGCCTATTCTTTTACTGAATAAACATTTTTCAATTGGACATTGAACTCGTTGCAATCCTGAATAAACTCATCGCTGGAAAAATAGGCTAATTCGGTTATTCGAGTGGCCGCGATTGCATCCCATTGCGCATCCTCTTCACCTGGATGACACATGATCAATGCCTCATTCTTTGCTTGAGATAACCAGAAACGAAACAGGTCACGATAATTATTTTTTGGAGAAAAGTTATAAATACCCAAAAATTGGGGATTGTGGGGGATATTTCTTGTAGTTAAAGATTTTACAAAAGCTTTGCCACCTGTTAATTCCAAAATTTTGCCTTTGAACCAAAATTTTCCCCCGCTAAATGGATAAGTAGCTCGCAGCGTAGGACTGCTCTCATGCATTAATTTCGGGTATAGCTCTAAAATAATACTACGTACCTGGGGTAATTGATGCACATGCTGATGACCATCAATGAAATCGGGTAAAAATCCAAAAGTTTGCACAAAACGCTGTAATTGCAGTATGAATTCCGTGGTTAAACTGTGGCGCTCCAATAGCCCCAGATGCGATTTAAGCAGTAGTGTGTTTAAACGAAATCCAGGATGTCCCGTACATAAGGGGCCATCGGTTAAATTAAAGTGCAAGCCTATTTGCACCTGCTTGCGGTAATTGAGCAGTTGCTCGGCATATTCATCAAAGGCAGGTTTATTAACCATACAACTGACTGCTGATAATCGCTGATGGTGCATAAGCTTTAATATGCCGCGACTGATCCCTGCACTTAACCCAAAATCATCCGCACATAAATTAATATTCTTAATATCATTCATCCTGAACATACATCCTTACGAAAACGCCCTACGTGCTCTTATTCCTGCTAATCTGCTACCGAGCACATTTATGCATAAGCCGCTCATCACCAATAATCCTGCGACAAGCTTCCATAAATAAAACGCTTCACCAAGAAAAATGACTGAGCCCACCATCGCGACGACCGGAACTAAAAGTGTAAACGGTGCCACCATCCCTACCGGATAGCGGGCAAGTAACCAGTTCCACAGACCATAACCCACCCAAGTTGAGGCATAGACTATATAACAAAGCGCACCGATACCCTTCCAACTGATACGATGGGCTGTCTCTATCCATTGGTGTTGCCCTTCAACCACGAAAGAAAGCAGCAGCATAGGAATTGCTGCGGCAAAGCTCCCCCAGCTGATTAAACCCAGCATACTTTTGCGATCACCTTTTAATTTCTTGGTGATTAAATTACCTAATCCCCAAGTCGCGGCCGCAGCAAGAATTGAAAAAAAGCCGATTAAGCTGATGTCTTGGTCCGTATGCCTGGCCACTAAAGCAATTCCTGAAAAAGAAACCAGAGCGCCAATAATTTGCCCCCACTTGGGTTGCTCGCGCAAGAAGATTACCGCAAAAAACATGCTGAAAAACACTTGGGTCTGAATAAGTACTGAAGCAATCCCCGGCGGCATACCTAAGCTCATCCCCAGAAAAAGAAAAGCAAATTGCAAACCAAACATCACCAATCCGTATACAACTACCCAATGAAAGGCACTCTGTGGCCGTTTGATGAATAAAATTGCGGGAATACTGGCGAGTGCAAATCTTAATCCGCAAAGAAGAAAGGGGGGAATTTCTGTTAGCCCCACACTGACAAATAAGAAATTCATTCCCCAAACCACAACGACGGCAAGGGCTAATAATAAATGCGAAATGGGCATGATGGCAAACACAGGTCTAAAAAGTGTATTTTAACGAATTTTGACCACTTTTACTATGGATAAAGACTAAAATGTATACAGAATTAATTCTATATACATTTTAGTTCAGCAACATAAGGTTACGATTTTACGGAGTAGTCAACAAGCAGGACCGGATCAGTATCATTAGCTGTAATTATGCGCGGTGATGGATCGATGGCTCTGAAGAAAGTAGAGGCATTTGCTGTAAAATTTTCTTTCACGCTTTGCTCAACTTTTGCTTGGGCTATTTTATTATTACCCATATGGCCAAGAAGAGCTCCGGCAAAAACCGTGGCAATGGTAAACGCTGCGTAAAGACCTGCTGCAATAAGCGCAAGAGGTAACGTAAATGTGGGCGAAATCATCAAAGGTCACGCAATAAACGCAAATATAGGTAAAGTAATACTGAAAATTCCCGCTGCTTTTAAAGCTTTACCTGCCACTTCTTTTCCGCGATTAGAGCGGGCCAGGTAATCACTCTCATGTTTTATAATATCAAGATTTGTGGGGTCTGGGGCACGTAGGTGGTTACAAAATTGTTCCACGATTACAGTTGCTGATATTAATAAATCTACAGCAGACTCTTGTTGATGAGAGGAGTCCAGGGAATTCAGTTTATAATTTGGATTTCGTTCATCCAAGTCTTTAATCATCTCAAAAACTGAATTCAAAAGCTGAGAGACTCCTGTTGTAATATCGGGATTGCTCATATATCGTAGGCTTTCGTTTAAAAGCTCCTGCGCTTTTATGAGAAGCTGCCAACCCAAATCCTTTTGCGCGATAACTTGAATCCTGATTAAATCATTCATTGTTTTTATGTACCCTTTAAAAGGGTTATTTAGTTGATGCCCTTCTAAAATTTTATTTAGTTTATTTAGTCTTAAAATGAGTTCGATGTGAAATTTTAGGTGATTTTCCTTAACGCTTCCCAGTGATTCGATAATTTTGCTTTGTAACTCTGATGGTTCCTCATGGACATTAGCTTCGAAGTGGCTATCGATAAAACCTGTGCCCTTTACACTGTGTGTTAATGAGCAATCCGTAGCAGAAAACTTTTTGAAATCAATCTTTACGTTAAAAGGTACTACCTCTTGGAGGGCATCAATTGTCGCTTGTACCTCATCCGCTTTTTCTTGAGGATAATAAAAATCCATTTCAATTTTAGAATAGGGATTTTGTACACTATTACTATGGGCTACGAAGTAAAGGTACTGGAATAAATTGTGCTTATTAAGCTCAAGCTCTTGAACCGTAAGCTTTGGGGAATCCGATATAAACTGACCATCTAATTTTCCTTGAATGAAAGATAGTGCTTGAACCCCTGGGCTTTTAAAAGCCGAACTTGAAGGCACAACCAAGCGATACTCGTTTATCGTTTCAGTAGTAGGTAAGTTATCTTCTCTACCAATATTACTTAGGAGTGAACCATAGGTTTGTCTTACGGCATCATTAAACTCTGTTTGATCAATAATCTCTTGCTGTGATGTATCCTGCATCATGTAAGGAGCATAAAAACATAAAACCTTGATTCTCATAATGGACTCCGCGTAAGGCAATTGGGTTATTTTTGCGCCTTTAGGATACCATCTACACTAAAATTGATCAAGATGTCTTAAATTTTCTTTTTGTAAAGGCTACGTTGATATCGCTATAATCCGTTTGTTCAATAAACTTCATTAACGATCACTTTTAATTTCTTAGTCAAGAAAAGAAAAGCAAATTGCAGACCAAACATCACCAATAGTATACGATGAATGAGCTAGTCTAAAAAAAATATTTTAGCTAAATTTGTCCTATTCCTATTGCTAAAATTAGGATATATACAGCAAATATTTTCTGTATATATCCCTGTTTTGTTATTAAAAATTAGGCGTCTAAAACGGGACTACTAATTTTATCATGCTGTTCCTCGACGATTAAATCTGTTTGTGATTCTGATTTATTCCTAATATTTATAAGACTGAATAATGTATTAGTATTAGTCACTAAGCTATCTTTTACCTTTTGCTGAGTTTCTGCTTGAGCGATTTTACTGTTACCGACATCATTCATAAGAACTCCTGCAAACACCGTAGCAACAGTAAATGCTGTGTACAACCCCGCGGCAATTAATGCTAACGGCAGTGTGAATACTGGGGTAACGACTAAAGCTAATCCGACAACAGCGAGTGCGGGCAGGGTAATGCTTATCACCCCAGCTGTTTTTAAAGCAATACCAGCAAGTGTCTTTCCGTGATGGGCATCAGCTAAACGCTTAATTGCGATGTTTAAGTTGTCACTTTTTGTCTGTTCATAAGGAAAATATAAATATTCCTTCAGTGCAACCAATACTGACTCCGCTAAGAGCTGTGTTTCCTTCGCAATTGTTTTTTGTTGAGTAGTTGGTAACAAGCTCAATACATTATCTGGATTCTGGCGATCTAATTCTTTTATTAGCGCAAAAGTCGCATTTAAAAAACTGATAATCTGAGGCGAAAATATCTGATACTGTGGCGATTTAATTCCTATATTTAAAATTTCCTGCGCTTCTTTCATCAATGCCATGCCAAATTCTTCCTCGGGGAGAATTTGAATTCTAGCCAGGTCTGTCATTGGATCCACGAGCTGTTGATAAGGCGTATCCTGTGCTAGTTTGTTAACAGCGTCCTGAGCTTTTAAGAACTTTCTTTTATTTGTCGTTAATGCGTCTTTGATATATATATCTATTGACTTCTCCATCATAAAATTGTCCATGTATGCAGCATCAATAATGCCTTGCCCCTCGATGCTCATTGTTTGTTCGCAATCCGCTCCTGAGTTTGCCCGAATCAAATTGAGCCGTACATTGAAAGGCAATACTCTTCCAACTAAAGTCGCGATTTTTTTTATGTAGTCTTCATTCACTGCCGGATAAAATAAGTTCATCTCAATCTGAGCGTAAGGATTTTCTAGGCTTATTTTTTGTGCTACGACATAAAAATATTGAAATAAATCTTCATAATGGTTAAGGAGCTTTTCTGGTGCGAGCGTTTTATTAAGACTATCCTTAATCTTAGTGCTTAAATTCTCTTGGATGAACAAAAGTGTCTCTTTTTGCAGATGATTAAGATTCGTTTCTGTAGGCAGAATAAAACCAAATTGAATTGACGAAGCATCTTCACTTGATGGATTATTATCATTGTTTTGTTCTAAAGCATTCTTGACAATAGCGTCTGTAATTCCAGCATAATTCTTTTTGACTTCCTTAAGCTGATCTTGAGAGACAACCTCATCTGTTAAAATAATAGGTGCATAGAAACAAAAAAGCTTAATTTTCATACTGGACTCCGCGTAAAGACACTTTAGGATTTTTGCGCGTTTAGAATACCATCTATACTAAATTTAATCAACTTGTTTTTAAACGTCCTCCATTTTGTGAAACTATGGTCACTCTCGAGTTTTTCCGATAAAATTTATTAAAAATATAGGATTTAAAGGTGATGTTCAAAGAAGTTGTATTAGCTACGGGAAATCAGGGTAAAATTCAAGAGCTCTCAGCACTACTTGCCCCTGCTTCATGCATACCGCAAACGCACTTCAATATTCCGGAACCCGAAGAGAACGGCCTATCTTTTGTCGAAAATGCCTTAATTAAAGCACGTCATGCAAGTCGTCTGGCAAAAAAATCGGCACTTGCGGATGATTCCGGACTGGTCGTGCCCGCCCTTGCCGGAGCACCAGGAATTTATTCTGCACGGTATGCGGGTAATCACGCAAACGACGCCATGAATATCAACCTGCTCTTAAAAAATATGGCGCTTTATGAGGGTGAAGCACGTCGTGCCTATTTTTACTGCGCCCTGGTGCTGGTAGAACATGCAGAAGACCCGATGCCCATTATCGCAACCGGCTCTTTGTCCGGATACATTACTGCACATCCAGAGGGTAATCTGGGCTTTGGCTATGATCCCGTCTTCTATTGTCCCGATTACGATTGTACCCTGGCGCAGCTACCTGCTACGATTAAAAATAAGATTAGTCATCGCGCGCAAGCTCTACAGCAATTACATACTCTACTCATAGATTAAGATGAAACATTCTTTGGAACAAATTTTTGAAAAAGCCTATCAGCTGCAGCAGGAAGGTAAACTTACTGAGGCGATTGCGTGCTATGAATCGATTTTGGGACAAGAACCCCAACATAGCCCTACCCTGCATTTTATTGGGCTGGCTCATGCTCAAGCGCAGGATCTGGATAAAGCATTGCTTTATCTACAGCAAGCAGTCCATCTCCATCCGCACGATGCGAGTATGCATAATAATCTAGGGAATGTTTACAAAAAAGCGCATTTATGGGATGAAGCAATTAACGAATATCAAGCGGCGTTAGCGATACACCCTGAATATGCACAGGCACATAATAATCTAGCTACTGTGTATGCACTAAAAAATGATTATACCCACGCTTTAAAACACTATGCACAAGCGGTGCAGGCGGAGCCTGACTTTAGCGCTGCTCATTTTAATCTCGGTTTATTGCTGCTTAAAAACAATCAATTTTCAGCTGCCAAAATTCAATTTAACAACGTGATTCGCTTAAATCCCGACTACACAGAGGCTCATTTTTATCTAGGCATCCTAAATCTCGAGGAAAATACTTTGGATGAGGCTAAATCTGCCTTTGAGCAAGTATTACAGCAAGATGCAGAGCACATTGAGGCATTAGTGAATCTCGGCGTCATTGCATTAAAAAGCAACCACAATCAACAAGCAGTCGATTATTTTACCAAAGCACTCGCATTAGACAACCATCATTTGGAAGCGCGCAATAATCTTGCTGCGACCTTTATGCATTTCGACCGCTTTGAAAATGCCTTAATGCACTATGATGTTTTATTACAAACAGATCCACAAAATATCGAGTACCTCTATAATTCTGGAGTGGCGCAGATGGCGCTGGGGCATCTAAATGAAGCCATTGTTTATTTCGAGCGTATTATAAGCCAAATGCCACACGCACCCTCGCTTAATAATCTGGCCGCTGTTTATCTGAAAATGGAGCAACGAGAAACCGCAAGAGAATATTTAAAACAAGCACTCGCTGAAAATCCCGAGGATGCCGCGAGCGCGCATATGTTAGCAGCGCTGGAGGGAGAGCAGCATGCGCCAACAAGCACAGAATATGCGCACAATCTCTTTAATAACTATGCACTTTATTCCGACCAACATATGCAAGGCACCCTACACTACACTTTGCCCCAGCATATCGCTAAGCTATTGCATCAATATTCATTGCCTACCTCTTTACATACACTTGACCTGGGTTGTGGTACCGGGTTAACCGGCATCGTGTTACGTGAAGCAAGCACGACACTTACGGGCGTGGATATCGCTGAAAAAATGGTGGCTCAAGCGCGCGACAAAAATCTCTATGATCAACTCGTCACTGCGGATATTCAGGAATTTTTAGCGCAAGACCTGCAACAATATGGCTTAATTGTGGCGGCAGATGTTTTACCTTATTTTGGGTCCCTGGAAGAATTATTTAGCCAGATAAGTGCCCATTGTTACCTGAAGGTTATTTCCTGTTTAGTGTTGAAATAACCACGAATTACCCGTGGCAATTGCAGACAACTGCGCGTTTCAGCCACCACCCAAGTTATTTGCGTCAACTTGCTCATCAGTATGGCTTTACAATTTTACAAGAAGAACTCGTACCCGCACGAAAACAGAATGAGGAATGGCTTGAAGTGATGCTTTTTGTCTTGCAATTTAATGGTTCTGCTTAAAAAGGCACTGCCAAATCGGCATCAATATGCAGCATGGACTGACGAAATTTATCTTGGATGCGCTTTAAACTCGCCTGATCTTGCGCTTCAAAACGCACGACAAGATTGGGTGTGGTATTTGAAGCCCTAATTAACCCCCAACCCCAGGGATATTCTGCGCGTACCCCATCAATCAAAACCAATCGCGCTTGGGGGAAATGAGTCTCACGCTTAAAGCGCTCCATATAGAGAAATTTGCGTTCATCTCCTAGAGGGATTTTGAGTTCTGGAGTACTTATGTGTTCCGGAATTTCGCTAAAAAGCTGGCTACTGCTGCGCGTGGTGGCGCCCAGAATCTCCAGAAGACGGCATGCGCTATACAAAGCATCATCAAAACCAAACCAGCAGTCTTGAAAAAATATATGACCGCTCATCTCACCAGCTAATAATGCCTCTTCTTGTAACATACTCTGTTTCACCAACGAATGTCCGGTGGGACACATCTTAGGCTTCCCTCCCGCCATCAAAATACGTTGCCGAAGATTTTGCGTACATTTAACATCATAAACGATGGTTGCTGCAGGATGACGAGCGAGGATTTCTTGAGCATAGAGGATCATTAAGCGATCGGGCCAAATGATTTCACCTTGATTCGTGATCACCCCTAAGCGATCGGCATCGCCATCAAATGCCAAACCCAAATCAGCATTATGCTCCTGCACTGTGGCGATTAATTTTTGCATATTTTCCGGCACTGCAGGGTCAGGATGATGATGTGGAAAATGCCCATCCACATCACAGTAAAGTGGCACCACCACACATCCCAAGCTTTGTAAAACCTTCGGGACGATGGGGCCGGCCGCGCCATTTGCGCAATCCACAACCACTTTTAAAGGTCGTTGTATCTGAATGCGCTCCACAATGGCTTGCTGATATAATGGGATTAGATCGACCTGATTGACGGCACCTGTTGTCCCGTTTTGATTTCCTACCTGATGCAGCAGATGATAAATTTTTTCAAGCTCATCACGCACCAATGTTTTACCGCCAAGTACTATCTTTAACCCATTATAATCAGGCGGATTATGGCTACCCGTTACCATCAAGCCACAATCAATCGCTTGAGTGTGGCTGGCAAAATACATAACCGGTGTGGTGATTACACCCAGATCATAAACATGAATCCCCTGCTCCAATAAACCCGAGGTCAATGCGCGACTAAACTTTAAACTGGTTAAACGACCATCACGTCCAAGGTAAATTGCCGTGCGTTGCAGTTGGTGCAAATAAAGCCCCAAAGCGCAGCCAATCGTGTAAAAAGCATGCTCATCGAGGTCACGATCGACTACGCCGCGAATATCACATGCACGAAATACGGAGCGTGGTACCTGGCGATGATGGTAGTGCATTAATGTCTCCCGGAACTTCCAAAGCCTCCTTCACCGCGTGCCGTTTCGATAAACTCATTCACTACCTCAAAAGCGGCTTGCACAACTGGAACAAAGATTAACTGTGCGACCCGTTCCGCAGGTTGTATAACAAATGGTTCCTGCCCCCGATTCCAACAGGATATTTTTAGTTCACCTTGATAATCGGAATCAATCAATCCCACGAGATTTCCAAGCACAATACCATGCTTATGTCCTAACCCCGAGCGCGGCAGAATCATTGCGGCTAAATTTGGATCAGCAATATAAATAGCGATTCCAGTTGGAATGAGCAGAGTCTCACCCGGAGCAAGGGTTAAAGGCTCCTCGATACAGGCACGCAAATCAAGACCGGCAGAGCCATTGGTGGCATAGGCTGGTAGCGGAATTTCTTCTCCGATACGTGGGTTTAGAATTTTCAATTGAATCATTTGTTGTGTCATTCGTTTTCCTTCCTTTATAGGGGGGAGCCATTGTGTAAGCTCTCAGCGAGGATTGCAATAATTTCCCCCGCAAGACGAGTTTTGTGCATCAGCGGTAGAGCACGTTGCGTCGATGCCGTAATAATCTGCACCTCATTATCATCGACCGCAAACCCAAAACCATTCCCAACCTGGTTGGCGATTATCATATCGACTTGTTTGCGGAGTAACTTTTCCCGGGCATATTGCAGCACATCCTGGGTCTCTGCTGCAAACCCCACGACCAATGAGGCTTTGCGACTTTGCGCAACAGCCGACAATATATCAGGATTTTTTACGAGCTCAAGGGTTAGTTCTTCCTGATCTTTTTTTATCTTCTTATCAGTCGTTTTTTTGATGCGATAATCCGCTACCGCGGCAGCGCCGATAAAAATACTTCCTGCATCGAGGTTTCCCATCACGGCATCATACATTTCTTTTGCAGTTGTAACTCGAATAAGGTTAATGGCCGCGGGGATTTGCTGCTGCACAGGGCCACTAATCAAAACAACTTCTGCACCAGCTGCTGCTGCAGCAGCTGCCAGGGCATACCCCATCTTGCCCGAACTATGATTTGCGATATAACGTACCGGATCAATTGCTTCTTGAGTGGGTCCTGCCGTAATTATCACTTTTTTACCAACCAGGGTCTGTTTTACCTTCGCTAAACGTAGAGCATTAATAATAACTTCTTGCTCCTCGAGGCGCCCCAAACCAAATTCTCCGCACGCTTGGGAACCCACCGCAGGCTCGATAATAACTACCCCACGTGCACGAAGTTGTGCGCAATTTTCTTGGGTTGCAGCATGTGCCCACATACTGTGATTCATCGCAGGACAAATCAACACCGGAATATTTGCGACCAGATATAAAGTAGACAATAAATCATCCGCGATACCGTGAGCCATTTTTGCAATAAAATTCGCCGAAGCAGGACAAATCAACAG
>Ga0097678_1002976_pt1 | contig 12185 bp, 3 predicted proteins | sample ThiBiot_500_plan_2_FD_72847 | JGI IMG/M metagenome (GOLD analysis project Ga0097678, IMG submission 72847) | Wastewater bioreactor microbial communities from Cape Town, South Africa - Thiocy_expt_500_plan - 1398105537976 (version 2) (version 2) ...
CATCTCGAACTCAGAAGTGAAACATTCCAGCGCCAATGATAGTGTGAGGTCTCCTCATGCGAAAGTAGGTCATCGCCAGGGCTTTATTCTTGAAAGCGGCTTATAGCCGCTTTTTTTATTTTTAAGTTTTTTTTAGTTTTAATTATAAACTCTGTGCTATCTTTTTGTCACTGAACGTGGGATACTTCATTTTGACTTCATTCTGATGAAGCAAACACAGCTATTGTAGCTGCCAATTAGCCGGATCAGCCGAGCACTGTATCAAGCAACAACAAAAAACACTCTAATGATGAATCTAAATAAATAACCCAATATAATCATGGGTAATATTTATTTGTATCTACACCTATCACTACAAGAAGGTAAAATGAAGACAATACTTCTTTTAATCGGTTCCAATATTTTTATGACCTTTGCTTGGTATGGCCATTTAAAAAATTTAAATAACAAGCCTTTATATATTGCAATTTTAGTTAGCTGGGGAATCGCTTTTTTTGAATATATTCTACAAGTACCTGCTAACCGTCTTGGATATACTCAATTTAGCTTAGGTCAGTTGAAAATACTGCAAGAAATAATCACCATTTGTGTGTTTGCGCTTTTCGCCTATTTTTATATGAATAAGCCTTTGGGTTTAAATTTTTTGTATGCGGGAATCTGTATGATAGGTGCGGCTTATTTTATTTTTAAAAATTAAATACATGCAGCTTGGAAATAAATCTCACTGGTAATCGATCAATTTCTCTTATGGAGCCTCAGCTTATAGAAAACTCCTGTTTATTGGCCTTAGGATTCTCCTGGGCTTATGGTGTAAGCGAATGAAAAGCATCCGTTAAACCTCTGCCTCTAAAAAATAAGAAATCAAAAAGACCCCAAAGTGGTTTTATTTGATTAGGATTAATCATTTTTTACATTTGCTTACTGGGCCCTCTGAAGCTTGTTTTTGGAAATTTGTCCTGCACAAATCAATAAGATGCCCGCATTTAATACTTACTTAATAAATATTGGCTATCATATTAAAAAGAATTCAGAGAGAGGTATTTATGTCATTTGAGGTTGTCGCTGCATGTCCAGAAAATTTAAATTTTATTGAGCTAATTTGGAAAGGAGATGAACCTCAAAATTTTTTTACAGAACTCAAAGAACACATAGAGCAATATGCGCAGGAAAAAAATTTAAAAATAGTATGGTCTGACAAGAATCTAACATTCGATGTTACTGAGATAATTCAGTATGCTAAAGAAAAAGAAATTAATCTCGAGCTGGAATATATGGGAAGTAATCCAGAGCAAAAAGAGCTGGAAGAAGAGTATCAAGTCAAACATAAACTTGCTGTAAATGAATTAAAATGCTTTAAACCCCAGTATAATCACCACGATCAGGAATTAACATTAGAGTTACTTCCTGATCAATCGTTGGATTTCAGCCCAGATAACCCTGCATATAATGAATTAAAAAGGAGTATTAGTAACTTGGGTGAAGGGCAAAAAATTAATATTTCTGCAGTTCACTCAGCAGTTAATTTGCAATCAGGTATTCACTTGGTTAACTCCATTATAGAGATGAAAAAAGCCTATTGGATCTCTTTCCAATTTCCCGAAGCTACTAAAGAAAGTGAAAATATTAACTTACAACTGGAAAACTTATATCTTTCCACCCGCCGTAAAAAGGGTATCCGCGAAATCCCTTTAAATAATGATAATATACCTGTGGCGGTGGATAAAAAGATAAGACGGGCAAAACAGATGCTGCTTCAGGGTAAAAAGATGCAGGCCCAGACCCAACGACAATATCATCATCAACATGCGCAACAACACCAAAATCAGCAACAGAATCAGCAACAACTTAATCAAGATATTTTTCAGCAGCGTCAAGCGCAAATTAATCAGCAACAACAACGCCTGGAGCAACGTCAAGTACAACAATTAAACGAAGTAGATGTAAAATCATTAGGGTTCTTGATCGATAAAGATAGCCTCAAATTTTTGGTAACTGACAAAATACCGTTAGAGAAAGTGAAGCGAGTATGGGTAAATCTAGTGGGAGCTCATCATGATAAAGTGGTTGACCCGCAAGCGAGAATTACTCATGTCCCAGAAGCCACTATGCGACTTATCTTGGATCATGAGGAACAATTCAGCTTTGGCGTGAATTTTAACGACTTACCTAATGGATTTAATTTTACTGTCCATGAAACAAAAAATGCTTATGGAACTGTGGTCAAACAATCTATCTTTTATTTTGATAAATCATTACTTAAATCAGGTGTTCAGCGCACAGACTCCCCCTTAAGCCCGCAAATTCAGCCCCCCCTTTCTCCTATTCCCCCAGGCGACGTAGGGCAACTCTATCCTTTTTACGATAAAGAATGCTTTGACGAAGCCCATTATTCTGAATTTATTAAACGAAATCATAAAGCGTTTAAACAAATTGCTCCAGGTTCCAAAGCGAGTCCCGAGCAACAACTGCAAGCCTTAGTCCATTTAATTAAAGTCGAAGCTCCGGAAATTGATATATCCAATTTACCATTAAAACAATTAGAATTTACGAGCCAAAACATTCAAGGATTACGATCCGTATTGTTAAAACATGGTGCAGGAACTCTGGTTCAATTATTAAGTCACTTAAACAAGATTTATGCTTCTGGGCAGTACAAATTATTTAAAAAAACGTTCCTAGATAAGTCCAACGATTGGAACTCTTTAGTCAATCAAATGCCTAAGAGAAATGGTGATCTTGGTGCGTTTGCGGCAATGGATTACCTTATTACAATGCCTGCTGAACAGAAAATATGGTGGCAAACTTTAATTGAACAGCATATCCAGAATAATGAAGTCTGTGACTTAATGGATTTGGTTAATGCGCATCGCTATTTTTTTATCGAACTTAAAAAAATCGATGCAGACTTAATCATTCCTATATCTTGCCCCATTGAAGGCAGTAATAATATTAAATTGACCTATAGGCGCCTTCTTACTTTACTAGAAAATGCACAAAATCCTCATGAGCAAATAAAATATTTAGAGGGACTGGATTTTAGTATGCAGGGATTTAATACTGCGCTAACCAGTGAACGGCATAGACCTTATCAACTGATTACCCGCGCTATGGATATTACTCCTGATTCGCAACTTATTGATTGGTCTATATACAAAAAATATTTACCCACTCCCCCTGAAAGAATGGGAGAAAGACAAATTAAATATATGCCCCAAGAGGGTGTGGATTATAACCTCCCAACGAAAGATGGATACCGATCGATTCCTTACAAGTATGTAAAATTTCAAAATGAATTGTTGAATGTAGTATTTGATGGTGGTGAGGCTATCTACGGAGCAACCTACTATCAGTCTTTACGAGTAAACCATGATGGTAACCTGGAAGTGATTGTTGAAGCGGACAGCGAAGCTCCTTATAATCGTAGAATAGACCGCAATGTCGTCCATGTAAATAGTCTGAATGACATCGATGATCTCTTCCTAAAGCGACTTAACCAGATTGATTATGCCATCAATTTAGCGGATCTTTATTCAATCATGGAGCGAGTAAACATCCCTTCAAATATGCAACCTTATTTTTATCGTTATATTGGCATCCAACAATACGCTTTCCCCTATGCTACCTATGTGCAATTGGTACAGGAAATTGATCAGAGCACACAGGGGAGTTTATTAGGCAAACCGATGCTTCTGCTCATGGCGATTTGTGCTACCGGTGAACGTGTACTTCAAGAGGGACGAAGCCCCATTCAGGATTGCCAGCAGTTAATAAGTTTTATTAAACAATCTGGAGTCTCTACCCATAAGCTTGAATCGATACTCGAAAATAACTATATGGTCTACCCCAAACCAACTATTTATGAATTTACCAGTTTGTTAAAATTTAGCACTAATTTGCCGACTTTAAATATACTTTTTAAAGCAGCCAAGGGACATGGTGTAATGGTATATGACTTAATTATCAGGTTTAACGTGCTACAAACCAAACCTACTGAAGATGACTTAACTCAATTTATCACGTTCCTCAATACAATTTATCGTTACCCCGACCATAAAAAACAAATCCTGGTTTATTTGGCAAGCATCATTGATGTGGGACAATGGAGCCATTTATCTGATTTGGTTGCATCACTAGAAGATCCTGGGTTAACTGACTATTTTTTAGTTCAGCTGGCAGCTGGATTAAGGCTTATTAATAATCAGGAATCTCGCCCTATTCAAATAGCAGATGCTTTAAGATTAATAGATGGGTTGAAGAAAGAACCAAATAGAAATAAATTAGTAAAAGAAGAGCTAATATTTCTAAGCAAGAAAAAGGTACCGCAACTTGAGTTTAATTGCGATGACTTGTCTCAAAAAATGACCGGGTTTTTACTCGGAATGAGTCAATTTGCAAACGAACTTAAAAAGACTTTAGATTCACTTCAAGACCAGTTAAAAGATCCTGATGGTTATGTGGATGCGCTGCTAAAGAAAAATCAGAATCCTGAGACTAATGATCAAGCAGCGGAAGATTTAACGCAAGAAACTGACCCAAATGGAGAAAATCAAAAAATAAGTTTCGCCGGATTTGATTTATCGAAATATAAGAAAGATTTGGCAGCTTTAGCGAGTGAACTCATTAATGTATTCACAGGTAAAATCAATTTAATGATTAACCAATTAGAGCAAATAAAAGATGAACATTCATCAGATGGAATCAAACTTGTCCTGAACTCCATACAAGATCTGGTTTCTTTTATTGAAGACCCCCTTGCGCATACACAGCGAAAATTCCCCATGCTCATTATCGTCCGTCCCTTGCTTAATAAACTAATACTTGGGCCGTTTAAAAAACAAATGATGCAAACTTTAAATGAATTTTTAATAGATATCCTTCATAGCGAAATAAGTCAATCCGTACAAAACCTAAAAATCAATCAACGACTGCAGGATAAAGATGATCAGCAAATTCATCTGGGAGAGATTTTAAATCGTTTCCTGATAAATTATGTGCCACCGCTTAAAGGGGTAAAAATAGCTATAGAGTTAAACGAAAGTTTTCGGTTACAGGAGGAGACTAAAAGTTTCCTTGAGGCTCTCAAAAACACATTTAATGAGAAACATCAACGCAATTCCTTTGTTATTTTTCTTTATAAGCGAGATTACTTTTCTCAATACAAAGCAAAGTTTTCCAATTATTTGTCTTTAAAAAATTTGACGGAGCTCATGAAATCCCTTCCCAAAATGAAGGATTCGGAGGCTCTTTTAAATGTAATTTTCAATGTTCTCAATGAAAATAATCGAGTTTTTACTTTATCAGTCTTAAAAAATTTGCAAGAGAAAGGTGCAAAGTTGGCTGATGACGAACTCGTTAGGCTTTTTGAAATCGGATTAGCTGATGCAAATAGTGAAGAGCAAAATAATGCGAAGGGAAAACTGGATGTATTATTAGAAATCCATGATCTCATACCACAAAATCCTTCGCTCTTTGCAAAAGTCATCGGTTTAGCAACCCAAAGTGAACTTAAGGATCTCACGCAACTTTGTTCACTTCTAAGAGAAAATCTTCCTGAACAAAAAGATCACTTAATTGCTTATGTTGATAAACAATTGGAAGATCCAACGCCAGGATTACAAAATCTCATTAAATTAAAAGACCTTCTCACCACAAGCAATGAAAAAGAGGCAATCATTCGCATCCTCAATAAGAGTGCGTGGGGACGTCCCGAAGAAACGGCCACTATGGACGAACAAGTGCAGCTCATAAAGCGCTTGATTAAGCTCAACGCACTCTCCTATCTTGCTGATGATTTATATCGTTATAACCCCGCTCCAGGTTTCAAGGCGCTACAAACAGTAATCGCTGCTCCTGAACCTCAAATACAACAATGGGTCAAAGATTATGAGCTAGACCCATTTGGTAATCGCGACAGAATATTAAATCATTATCAAACTCAAGGTATCATGGATTTTACCAATGAAATCAAAGGATTGATCGGCGAGCAAAAGATAATCACTTCGGATCAGCAAAAATTAATTGATGCAGCTACTTACATATTATCAATAGGAAATGACTATCCCCTAACCATTAATGGCGTATCAAAACCTTTAAATCAGTTTCGGCGTAACGAGCTGGTTGCATACTTTAAACAGTGCCGTGATCGCAGCGAGGATGAGTCCGCGCGTATTGAAGGTCTGGCGGTATTATGTGAAGTGTTTTTCCGCAGTACAGGTAAATATCCCTATCCATCTCAAATTATAAGTGTTCTTTGTGGGCAAGTTTTTGAAGATAATTTATTATTACAAATACAGACCGGGCAGGGTAAAACAACCACTTTAGCATTAATGGCAGCAATGGCTTATGCGTTCGCTAATGAGCCAACTCATGTCACAGTATGTTCTCGAAACAAGTTGTTAACGGAGCGAGACTATCAGGAGTGTAAGGAATTTTATAACTATTTAAACATTCCAGTGGCATTAGTAAGACCAGGAACATCCGAAAATCATTACGAAAAACCAACTGTTGTATATTCCACCGCTTCAGACAAATCTTTATACGATTCTCGACTAAAAATTGTAGAACATGTGGAATTGCCTAAACCTGCGCAACAGGTTGTTGTTTGCGATGAAGTCGATGCCGAATTTTTTGACAACAAAAACGCCTTTAATTTTTCTGAAAGCAAAGAAGATCCATTTATTAATCCCTTGGAGTGGGTATATCCTCTGACAAACGAATTTATCGAACTTCCAGAGTTTAAAAATCTATTTGTCACTGAGAAGGAAGACATTATTCTATTTCGTAATTATTTAAAGGCCAAGGAACCTGAATTTTACAAAATAAATGAGCAACGCTTGAGTAATGAAAAATTGAGCCAATTGCTTGATGCTGCTTGCTTGGCCAAACAGTTAAAGGAAAAGGATGACTTTATTGTGCGCCGACGTGAACGGGAAGTACACGGAAAGAAACAGATTATTTCCGAAGCTCACGTTATTGAAGGTCACATAGAAGATAAGGAGGCCACGCTTAGTTATGGAGTACAACAAGCATTACATGCCCGTTTGAATAAAGAATATCAAGAATCTATTAGCCAATTTAAAGCAGGAAACGAAATGGCAATGCCCCCATTTTCTTGTGATAACCAGATTGAAGCAGTAGACAGTCAAAACAGTCACTCCTTTTTCAAAAAATTTGGTCGTATTATTGGTGCTACCGGGACTGCGGGTAGCCGACATGAGCTTGATGAAGTGCAAGCCACGTTAGCAATAGACACTATGCTGGATATTCCTCCTCGCAAACAAAGCCGTCTGCATTACTTACCTACTGTATTCTGTGATGACAAGTCTTCGTTTTGGTTTAGTGGAAACAATCAATTAAAAGCAATTATTCGTGCCTTGGATAAAGCGCGGCAGCAACCGGTAATGGTCTCCTGTGCAAGTATCGAACAAGCTGAACTTTGGAGTTCAGAGCTTGAGAAACGGTATCCTGGAAAAGTCCAAGTCATTCACGCGATTAATGCTGATGACCCCATTGAGTTCGATAAAATGGTGGATAAAGCAAAAAATGCGGGGCAAATTACTGTAGTAACTCCTTTAGCAGGTAGGGGCGTTGATATTAAGACACCTAAAGCCTCTATACAAGGAACAGCAAATGAACAAAAGTTAAGTCAACTGGCAGAGCGATTATTAGTTATAGAAACACATTTGGAACGGTATCGAAATCGTCGGCAATTACAAGGCCGATCCGCGCGCGATGGTAAAGCGGGTGAAACGTTAGGAATTTTTAATCTAGATACCATCGCTCAGGAGCATGGTCTTTACCCCAACATAAAAAACCGTAAAGACAAGTTGAATCTACTTGAGGAATTAATGGAGAAAATGGATGACGAGGCAGCTTTGGAGCGCCAGATTTCCACCCAGGTCCGTTCCTTGATTATCTATTTTGAAAATCAGTTTGAACTGGAGATTAGTAAACAACCAGACCTAAAAAACATTTTACGACAGGAAAAAATCTTATTTATCGAGCGTGCTGAACGTTTGTGGAATGAAATTTTAGCCGATCTTGATCCGGACGGTAGATACCCTAATCCATATGTGCGCTACACTGATGGTCAATTAAATCATGCACTGTTTGATGACCAATTGACAACATACCAAAAACAGCTTGAAGATTTATTTAAAAGGCAATGTTCAGACTGCGGTTTCGAAGTGAATCCAGTGGTTGATAACGAACAAATTTACCGTTACAAAAAGTTGCAAAATGGTGTGGAGGTGGTTGCAGAACGCCCCTTAGAGACGGTGAAGAAAAAGAGTCGTACCGATACTTATCTGGAATTGAACCGTGAACAAAATATTTTTAAAGACCGATTACAACAATCCAAACTGGTTAATGACTCATTAAATGATTGGCTACACACGTATCGGGAATCTGGTGAACAAAAAAAACTGGTAACCGCAATTAATTCGGATATACCTGCCTTATTAGTGAAACAGACCTACGCTGCAAGCCTTATTCAATCAATGAAAAAAAACATCACGAAACCCGATCAACTCGATCTGCTAACTTATTATCAGTTGGCTTTAAATAAAGTAGAGATCGAAATTCCGCCTGCAGAACATCTCGAGTTAAATAATGCATTGATAGAGCTTATTACCCATCAACTGACTCTTTTGATCGAAACTCCAAATTTAAATTCGGAAGATAAATCAGTTTTGAATCAGATGATTCGCTTGGTCAAAACTGATTGGGCAGCAGAAAAATCTCTTCAGGATAGAACCCATATTTTAATTAATGCAACCGCTATATATGAGCCACTACTTTCTAATCCCGAAGTACAGTCATCGTTGATCCGGATGAAAGATTTTGCGGTAACTATCGCAGCAAAAGCTAAGGTACACAAAGAATCGGAGGCTCATATTAAGGGTGAGTTGTTAAAAGCCGCGGTGAAAAGTTTCTTACAGCAAACCATTGCACGTTTAGAAAATGCCCACTATAAAGGAAAGCATCCGGGAGCAAATGTTAAAATAAGCGCCATTCAGAATTTTATTAATATCATTGATGAATTACCAAATAACTCGGAATTGTTTAATAATATTAAAGTTCAACTGGATCCAATCCTTGCGCAAAATACCGGATTTAATATACGTTCTCAAACTCAATCACAGCGAGAATGGCTGCAACTCCAAAAACAAGTAGAGCGCGTGTGTTTATCTGAAAATCCCCCCTTTGATAGTAACCATTTTGAAGCAAGGCTTAATAATATCTTAGCTAATCTTAAGACTCGCTCTCACGGTTTTTTCAAAAATAAAGAGTTATATAAAGATAAAATCGCCCATCTGGAGCTGTATATAGAACAAGCTAAAAAATCAATTAGTGATTATCCCGATATCACAGCAGCAGTGCGTTTACTGCGTAATCAAGTCATGAAAGATAGTTCTTTAACAGCAAACACCTCACGGTCTATTTTTTCTACCAATCGTGTTCAAGTAGTCAAAGATATTAATGAACTAACTGAAGAGTTTTTAAAAAAAGCCCCTTGATATAAGGGGCTTCACCCAGGTTTTATCAATGAAACTGCAATCTTTCTTTTTTATATCCGTTTTTTGTTTAGAACAAAGAAAAATAATCTTAAATCACGCACCCCTAATAAAGGCTTAAGCTTTGTATGTTAACGTTTGTGTTCAATTCATAGGAGCAATATTTCCATGAAAATAAAAATAATTTACTGCAGTGGTCAAGTTCTTTTGGATGGGTCACCACGTAGGCACAACAAGCAAGAAATTTTGTGTCTCCAGGACAGTTCGACCAATTTGCTACAAATAGGTTCCAGGTTAAATGGATTAATTAATCAAGAAAAAGATTTAACATATCAAGCTCATATTTTATTAGTACCTGAGATTATCACGGAAAGACTCACTGAATCGGAACATTATTCAATGGTGTTAAATCATTTCACATTAAATTATGTAAAAAGTTTACCTAAAAAAATTAAATGTGAAGTTGAGAGCTATAAAGTTTATTTATTAAACCAAAATGATTTAACGAAGAACGTTGATGGAGAGGTCATAAATCTTTATGAACAAATCCATAAAACAATCATCCGTTATCCTACAGCGACATTAGAGATAGAAGCCCATTTTGCGGATGAATCAATTAAAAATAATATTTATGAATATTTTAATAAACATAAAAATCTTATACCGGAACAGGCAACTTTAAGTTTCCTAACACAATCCGAGAATACACTTCCTATGAAACATGAACGCTCAATAGTGGGTTGTGGATTAGTTGATTTATTTTACAGGGAAAAAATAGAAAAATTTCGGCAAGTACAATTAGCAAATGAGACAAATGACGGCAAAATTGATTTTGCTCTTTTTGTAAATTATATCAATCAAAAAAATATTTTTAAAATAAATTTAGCACCGATAAACAACATATTGATAACTACTAAAAATAATAGGATTCAGAAACTTCTCCGTTTGGCTGCGCACATTATTCAAATTCAAAATGTAGGGAATATCAGTAACAATCAGCTCAATCAATTTGTAAATTCTCTAACTCGCTTAGCAAACCTTGTCATAGCTAGTAACCAAGAGTCCTTAAGCGCAGTAATCTATCCAGTCATGGAGCTTTCTGTATTTCTGTTAAAATATATCAGTGACCAACGCTGCACCTTTAAAGGCCTTTTCAAGCAAAACTTGACTGCTGATATACTGAATGCGGCTTGGTTACCCGGGATAGTCAGTATACTCCATGAAACCTCAAAACTCATCGAAAATAAAAATACCACAGATTATTCCGAGTTGTTGGAAACAACCCATAACCTAAATTGTTATTATAAAAAATATTATTGGGTAGGTATGGGTCTAATATGTACAGGACTTACCTTATTTTTTGGAACCCCTGCGTTATTATCAATAATACTTCCGGCAATGATCGCATTTACCAGCTATTCTTTGGCGCTCACAACGATGACTTATGTAGCGGCAAGCCTGGCTTTAATATCCGGAGTGATTGAGGGTATGTTCATGATAAAAGCTGGGAGTAAGGCGTTAAAAATCGCGTCAAATGAAGGCAGCTTAAAAAAAGAATTATTTTACAGTATTCGCAATCTTAAACTTTTCTTTCCTGCAGAGGAGGAGAAGGGTGCGGAAACTACTTCAACAGAAAATAGGATGGTGCAGCAATAAATCAAAGAGAAGTTTCCTTAGAAGAAAGGGATGATTTTTCACTGAATAAATCATAATATCTGTTTAAACTCTAAATAAAATTTAGGTAGTTGCTTAGATATGTATTGTCTGCAAATTCCCAATTTATCTACTTTGTTCAAGTTCAATCTTCGATGTACTCATAATTAGGAGTAAAAATGAAAATTAAAGTTATCAGCCTCGATGTCACTGCAATTATTCCCCCAAATAATTTTACACTTAGCGACGATAACGAGAGCTATGATAGGATTCGCACACATAATTGGTCCTTATTAGGAAATTTGTTAAAAGATGAACAAAATTATGACCAACATATTGTGATGGTCCCTAATGATGGCGGTAATTCTCAGCGTCTTGCAATCGCAACCACTTTTGCAACCTGTTACCAGAAAGGTCTTAGAGAACCCAAAAAATATATGCAAGTCGAATACGAGCCTGTAAACGCACCCACACAAAGTATTGAGAAGTTGACGTTATTTTTATATGAACAAATGCATCAGTTAGCAAAAACATATCCGGAGTCTGAGCTTACATTTGAACTGTGTTATGGCGCAGAAAAAAACCAGAAGCTATTTTCCTATTTTCAAGAGAGTTTGAGGCTGGTCCCTGATAATGTGGCTATAAAAAATCCCACAGAAGAAGTACTTAATACCTGTCAAGGCAAAGGTTTAATTAATCCTACTTTTGGAAAGAAAGAGCATGCTGGTGATTTAATTTTGATTATCAACGAAAGAGACGCGTTACCTGAGCCTTTAGGCGAAAAGCTAAAGTCTTTCGAAAATTTTTTACTGCAAATATCGGATAAAAAGCTGAAATATATTACGCGTAATATTGCTATGATTGTCCAGGAAAAATGGATGAAGCTGGCTAACAATCCAGAGTTTAATAAATTCTTGGATAATGCTTTAAGAGTGATTAATCTGCAGGTTAACGAGCAGCAGCGTATCTATTTTAATACCCTCTTAGAGCAAAGTATGCTGATATTCAAACAAGTGG
>Ga0097678_1002995_pt1 | contig 12091 bp, 10 predicted proteins | sample ThiBiot_500_plan_2_FD_72847 | JGI IMG/M metagenome (GOLD analysis project Ga0097678, IMG submission 72847) | Wastewater bioreactor microbial communities from Cape Town, South Africa - Thiocy_expt_500_plan - 1398105537976 (version 2) (version 2) ...
GTCGTCGCAATCCTTCAGCAACTCCGACGTCCTTATCTTTCGTGTTTCGCTTTTCTTTTTCTTTTTTTTCTTTCTCTTTTAGATCTTTTTCTTCACGTTCTTTTTTCTCTTTTTCCGCTCGTTCTTTTTCTTTGCGCTCTTTCTCTTCCTTTTCTCGCTCAGCTTTTTCTTTCTGCCTTGGCGATAAGTTTTCTTCGACTGGTTTTCTTTTGTCCGGCAAGTACTTCATCGTTTGTGACTTTAACGCTTTAGCATTCGATTTGGCCTCGACAAAATCTGAAATAAAACGCGAGTTAGGACCTAACTTACGAGCAAATATTTCAAGTCTAAAAATGATCGAGTAATAAGACATGCCTAATATCCAAGCATCCCTCGCGGCCTTCGATTCAAATAAGAATGACCAAGTCTTTTCTTTTTTGCCCAGCGAGATATCAACGTGCAAGTAGAGCGGATCTATAACATATTGAGAATTTTAGTTTTTGAGAAATTTCATTTAATTTCGCGCCGTACCTTCGGCTCGCACCTCGATGTTTAATAGCGGACTGAGGGCGTGCACGTTAAATCTAAAAAAGGAAAAGTTAATTTGAGTTTGACACGTGTCATTCTGATGGTTAGGGTGTCAAAGACGTACTTGTTATTCTTTTTGCCCTCATATGTTGCCAATGCCAAGACGTCGCAGAATAATATCCAATGGAACAAATGTTTAGTTCTAAATAGGAAGTCAGCGTTACATCCAGTGTCAGACCTCATTTTTTTGACACCTTTTTATTTTTTGTGACACTTACTTAGCCTCGCTCATATCACCTTCTTTGACGATTTTTCTGTGCGGAGCAACCAAGTCCTACCACGATCGATAAGAAATTAATTCTAGAATTAAACACGCGTTCTTTTTTTTTGCTCGCCGTACAAATTTTCCGATGAACCGTTCTTGCAGTGCAAAGACTAATTGAGTCTCTTCGTAATGTTTTTTCTGGTCGTTGATATAATTCGCGACTTGAATGACCGCAGCCAATGCCGCTGATAAGTGTTTGAAATCTGGATGTTTTTTACGCGTGCTTTTTAAGAGTTCCTAAATATGGTAATGTCAGCGTGGGTATTTTTTGCGTCGTTCTATATTTAGATTACTTGTAATAGCAACTGATAGCGTGGAATTCTTTGAATTGGCAGGATTAAAAAGTCGCTCAAAGAGTAATTTTCCGATTCGGGAAGTTTATGCTTCTCCTGTTATTAAAAATATTACTATATTTGGGTTACCGGGACATATCAGCAAATACTTTGAGATATTTTTGAACTTTTGATTTGTGTTGAATTCCCGCGAGACAAGTTAACCCGGCATTGTAATTATTAACATATTCGGTGTAATATTTCAACGTATCAGCCTAATGGATCTACCTGATGAGTACGTAGATAATATAGTACTATATCGTTATTACATTATCTAAAAATACATCGGCGATTTTTTGTTCGTCGCTCCAATTCGCCATGCGCTGTTCAATGCCGTCGAGAATTTTTTGATGAATAGTTAAAATATCTTAATATGCGTCAGTTTAAATGGATAATGCGATGTATATTTAATATGGTACCAGGAGCAATGGAGAATATTGTTTTGATCTCTTCATATTTCATAATAGATTTTCCGCTGTTCGCAGCTTCGACGAGAGGTTGACGCCAAGTCTTAATATCAGCTTAGAAATCATATAATATGATTGAGTATCATCTATATTTACCCAGCAGAGTAATTTTAGTAATTTAACATAGGTTCGTTCTGTCGAAAGTATTTCGTTTGCGATCGCTTCACGTTTTCGGTTCAACTTCGCTGAAAAAAAACTATTAGCGCTGATATAAATTAGAGTATTTTATTATTAATGTAATTCATTTTAGGCGCAAAACTAACTAAATACATGAACGAAAAAAATCTATTAGGCAATTTCAATTTATTTGCCAAAGTCGTTTGATAACGTTAATATAAATGTAAACTTCAATATATGCATGATATTTGCACCAATAAAAACGATAGATATTCAAAAAAACGCGAATATCAAGGCATTTATGCCTGATCAGACGTTGTAACCAAATATGATCATCACCTAATTACATCCTTTTGTACTCCATTTAATCACGTTTAATTTTACCTTGGTCTTCTTTTGAAATTGGGGTCTCTGGACTCAAATCTGACACTGTTGCTCCCATTGTACACTTTTGATTGGAGTTAACTCGTTTTGTTATAACAATTATATTGAGATTGTTATAATCTTTTACCAAAGTAATAAATACTGCCGAAAAAGAAGATCATTCGACCAATAAAGCAGAAATTTCTGACAAGATCTCATTTCAACCTCTTTGTATTTACATAGTTACACAATTCTGTACATTTACATAGTTGCCACTAACACTCAATATTATTAACAGCACTCCAGCATTATTTGGATGTCGGTGTAGCGTTGCTTCCTAGGCTCGGTAGATTCCGCAGGGCGTTCGGACCCAAAATAGACGCAAAAAGGTTCGGTGGTGGTGGCAGAGAGATGCCGCCACGACCATTCGTTAAAGGCAAATACGGCAGTGGTGATGTGGGAGGTGAGGGTGCCATGAAAGTGCCTACAGGTGAGAGCGGATCTCCAAAGAATTTTGGGGCGAATCCGCTGGTAATACCTGGCAGTACGATATTGAATGTTGCTGAAGGTGCCGGAAGGGTGCTTGGTACGGGCGGAAATTTGAAACCAGAGCCTACTTGGTCATTGCTAACGCTGCGAACTCAGTCAGCATCCGATTATTTATCAAAGTTATCAATTTATTTGTGCAACACTTACCGCAACGACTCTTTCTTGGCGTCCATTTCAGTCAAGTTACCACTTGGAACACTCAACTTGTTGGCCGACAAAAGTGATTGATGCTCTTGCATTATGAGCCTGTTGTAAAGAATGGCGCCAATAGGACACCGTTCGTTGTATGTACCAAGCATATTAAGACCCTTCTTAGCTAATGCGGATTCTTGAAAGTGCCGACCGACTTGGATGGCGTAAGACAACGCAAGAGCGGTTGAAGGATCCGCTACAAACAAACGTATTTGCTTCTCAAAGCAGTCAACAGCCATAAATACCGTGTCGATAGCCTATTTATTTCAAATAGAGTTAGATCTGGAGCTACGAGAATTTGTAATAAAAAAAAAAAAAAAGTAATCTCGCTTACCTGGGCTTTGAAACCAAGTTGTGATAATACTATGGCTCTGCAAGCAGATACGATGACACGGAAAGCATTAAACGAATCCAGGTTAAATCGGTCGGATTCTTTCATGTGTTCTACTCCGGTGTTGATTGCTTCTTCAATTTCTTTGAGGTACCGCAACATGGTTCTAAAAACGATATTAATTAACTGCCAATACATTTGCACTTGCTCCGCGTACTGTAATTCCATTCCTTCTTTAGATGTGACCAAAACTGGGGTTGAAGGCAGCGTAATGAATAGATTCGACGGAGTTTCGCGAAGGAGCGGACTGTTAATAAGACCATTAGTAACTTGTATTTAAAAAGTGACGCAGATATACGTACCTTATCCACACAAAAGCCATAATCACTTTATTATCCAACGTTTGTCCTTCTTTTGGGATCGACTCTGCTTTGGTCAGCCTGTAAAGACTTGAATTAGTTATTCTATTGATGATATTAAAGTGCATATTAGCTCACCAATGCAAGCGATCGTCTGACAATGCGCTCATGCCTACAGTCATTGCAATTGTGCGGTGGTAGATGGCCGGATGTATTGAGTCATTTTGCAACCGAACCAAGTTAAATGCTTGTACAAAGTATGCCCGAGCCATGTGAACCTCGTCGAAGGTAAGTTTGAATATACCAAGCAATAACACCGTGCAAATGAGCATGTTGAGCTAAAACAAATCCATTTTAGATCAAATTGCAAAATGTAAAATTAAAGTCGTGACATCTCGACAACACAAGTAAATCATGATCAATAAAGATACTTACCAAGTGCGGAGCTCCAAGTACTTGCCCGGTGAAAAAAAATTGCCTTGTTAACTGCTCTGTCCGCTCCGCAAACACAACCGCTCGCTCATCGTTGCGCAAAGAACGATAACCTAGGTACACTTATTAATAAATAACTCATAGCGAGCAATCTCCGGAACAATTAGAAGCCTTAACACACGGAATAATTTTGCGCGACATCCACGAGAAATATAAGTAATTACAAAGATTTTCGGGTTGATACGCTACACACAAATATATATATATATATATATAATATTACACAAGCTTTCGATTTTAAAATTGCTTACATTTAACGAGATTAAAATCTTTTTTAAAAAAGGCAAATCCTGCTGCCGAATTTATAGGCACGCAGTATTCTGGCTCTCTCTCTCAATAATCACCTACAATTATCATCGGTGCACAACGTAAAAACATAGCGCGAGATTACGCAGCAGGATTTTTGGCGACACAGTGCAAATTTGTGAACCAAACGATTTAGATTATAAAATTTTATCGAATAACTCGAGACAGAAATATTTTTTGAAGTTGTTTAAAAAAAAAAAAAATGATGTCCCTTACCATGCATGAAAAGTGCGCAATAGTAACCCATTTCGATAAACTGAGCGGGATTTGCCAACACGCTTCCGGCACCACTCGAAACCAAGTCCCAGTAATACCAGGCCTTGTGCTCATCTATGGGGCACGCGCTGGCAAATGGAAATATTCTTCCGAGATCTTCCGTGACACTCGAAAGTAGAACCTTTGCGTCGTTACGGTTAAAAGAGTCCTTTGGATGGCTCTCATTTAATTTTTTTTGGAGCGAATTATTTGAGCTGTAAGAGGTCATTACCTGGAAATGCGCGGATGTTGTTGCTCCGCTGGTCAGATTTCGTACTTCGGATTCGTTTGTTCCTTTTTCGTCATGTTTTCCATGATAAGGTACAAATGGATTTGTGTCGGAATTACGTGTAGTGTTGGGTGAGAGATTGCTTGGTTGGGGAATATGCAAAGGCTCCCGCGAATCCGACAACAATTTTGGCTCTTGCTTCACGCGTTTGTGTTGTTGTAGTGGGCTTGTTTCGTCACTCGACCCCTCCTTCTTCTCACCCTTGGGTTTAGGTCCGCGCTTCGTTGGCTCTTTATAAACGCATTCAATGCCTCGTTTTTTGCAGTTGCCGCAGATCTTCTGTCCATTGCATCGTCGGTGAAGTGCTCTACAATTAAAGCAAGCATTTGAAACGTATCGTATTATTGAGCGAGATAATGGGTTCTTGGTCTTGCTTTCATCGTTTGAGTTTGGCTCTTGTTGCAACTTGGATTTACTTTCGTATTTATCATTCATTACTGGATTAATGGGCGATGGTTGTAAGTATGGAGTTGGGTTATCAATAGCATTCGCCAAGTTCATTAGATGTATTATATCAGACATGATAAGTTTTTTTTTTTTTTTTGATTGAAGCGCACTGCCTGATAATAGCGCGGGGTGGATTTTGTTAATTTTGGGGCTCTTTGCTATTGAATTGCCAAATAGAGCTTATCAATCTAATTCAGTGAAACTAGTTCTGGTTTTAGATCCGCACCTGTTGATTTTTCAACAAGGGTAAGAAATTTATAAGTTGACGAGCTATGGTTGCTTCAATGAGTACGGAAAAATTATGCTGATTACGAAAAGGAAAAATACCAAATAAAACGGAAAAAGCCCGAAAATTTGTTTGTGGTGGGTTTTTTCCCTACACGAAAGCGGAATTTCGAGGTGGATACCCACGTGCGTTACTTAATTCTAATTCGAGCACATTTGTAAATATAAATATCTTCTCCATAATCAATTGACGCTTCTAAACAGGGGTTGGTCAAAAAGGAAAGTAGCTTCTTCCATTGAATACGTTCAATTCCATGGCTCGGGATCCCTTAGTGTAATATTTCGTACAAATGTACTTGAGGTTATTCAGTTTAAGAGGTTCCCTTCTCCCCCCTCGGTCTCGGACTCGATTTTCGTCTAATTTTCCTTTTTTAGAAAGAACCTGAAGGAGTGTCCTGTTGTCTGTAGACTAGTAATCGTGCACTTGTAAACGTGCATGCGTTTTTCTTGTAATGTTTTCGTTCTTTGATGCTGCCGATATTCCTTTTCAAAGATAAATAAGCTTTAATTAACTTTGGTATCATACGTCGTACTGTACTTTACACAACTAACATACGCCATCTCCGTTTGTTTTACATAGAAAAGGAACACATGTCAGTCGAGTTGGTGAGCTCTGAATCCTACGGTTGCTCCCAGTACAATTTACGCAACTTCCCAGCAAAACTTACATTATTCCTTATTTAGAATACCTGTATTATTGTGAAAGTTACCGCGTCCACTGTAGGGAATGTTTTAAGATTAACTCTCTTAGTCTAGAGTCGTTTATGTTGCGATAAGAAAATTGCTTGCCAATAAGTTTTTTCTGTGTTTTAGTGTTATTACCAAAGCGTCTCAATACACCAAAACATCGGCGACTACTTTTGTAAATAGGTTAGCGTTGTATAATCGCTTGGCTGTATCGTACAGGCGATTAGAAAATGACAGATTCAGCATCCAAGACTCAGGGCAGTCTCCCGCCATTGAAAATAGTTGAAAATAAGCATCTTACGGACAAAGAAATTCGGGAGATTAAAGAATATACTGATCTATTCAGAAAAATAGACGTGGACGGAGATGGAGCAATTTCAAAAGAAGATTTCCGAACGGCAATTAAAAAATATGGCTTTCAAGCCACTGAGGTAAAATAATCAACTAATTATGGTTTAAATATTATTTTGACATTTTACCGACTGCAAAAGTTGCAGTGATAATTTTTGATCAAAGTGCCATCTTATCCCAATTTAATCGAAAATAATTCAATAAATAATATTATTATCACAATGTATAATTATTTTAATTTAACCAACATAATTCTAGTAAACTCATTTTTTTTAAGGGCAGAAATTATCTTTATTTTTGTTTTTTTGCAACCGTGTCACAATTAATTGGTCACCAAATTTAATTACATTAATCCTTTCAATAAGTAATTGGTATGGGTATTAGAAAACTATGTACGCATGATTTTGAATGACTTCCGACCGAAATATCGAGATCTTAAACTTATGAATTCAATACACAGAAAGATATAGAGAGCATTATGAAACTAGCCGATTCAAATCACAATGATATGCTTGATTTGGACGAATTTATTATCTTCATGCGCGCCACACGATTTTTACTGCAATTTGAAGTGCCCGGTAACCCCAAGTAAGAACTGCCAAAAAAAAAACAATTTTATTGCCTTTTATGCGCACATTCTAATCGTATCTACGCCACAGCTTCGTGCATTTGAACACACCAGTGCCGCAAACAGAAGACAAGTTGTGGCGTGCTTATAAAACTTTATTCTCAGGCGGTGTTGCCGGCGCTGTTTCACGAACGGCCGTGGCACCGTTTGAACGCATCAAAATTTTATTTCAAGTACGTATACCAGCACCATATTATTGATTATTGTCAGTGTATGGGGATTTGGACGTTACTACAAACGGCCGTTGAGAAATTCAATTTTTTTCACCGACGCGGACGCAAGTGATATGCAGGTTATTAATGGACGATGCTATTTTTAGACTCAAGGAGACCCTCCCAAATATAAATCGGTTACACAAGCGATGCGGCTGATTGGCCAAGAAGAAGGTATGCGCGGCTATTTCAAGGGCAACGGCGTCAATTGTCTGCGCATATTTCCTAATTCGGCATTGCAATTCTTATCATATGAAACTTACAAACGAGTACGTATCAACGTGTAATTATTTTGGCCCCTTTTTTGCAAACTCACTGCGACATTTTATACGCGAAATTTCATTTACCTAACTAAAATGAGCTCTATTACGCTGAAGTTATAATTAATTACAATGTTAATGGCCCTCATTATTCAGTTTATTATCGATAATTATATGCGACCACGTGGCAAAGATGATCTGACGCCTTGGTTGAGAGTCGTGGCAGGAGGTAAGATAACTCTATAATACAATATTGAGATTGCCAAGTACAATATCATTCACCACTCATTATATGTAACTTCATATATACGGAACAAGATCTATCTCCATAAAGTACAAATGTACGCAATTGACGTTAAATTTTCGACTAGGCATGGCTGGCATTACTGCGCTGGTAGCAACATATCCACTCGAGTTTATTAGAGCACGATTAACTGTGCAAACAAGTACGAAGAGATTTCATCGAAATTGATCGATTGAATATTCTATTTATGGTCAAACACTTAAACTTTTATTAATTTTATTACCGTCGTAGCACCTATATACGGCGGAATTTGGGACGGATTAAGCAAAGTCGCCAAGCACGAGGGCGTAATGGGTTTATACAAGGGGTTGTGGCCGTCAATTTGCGTACGTGCACCGATTGATTGTTTTTACCAAATATAGTAATAACGAATTTCTGTTCTAGGGTGTCGTACCGTATGTGGGCATTGACTTTGCCGTGTACGAGACGTTGAAGCAATACGTGCCAAAACGAGCAGACGGAACGGTCAATCCGCTGATTACACTCAGCATCGGAGGGGCCGCTGGTGTCGCAGGTCAAACAGGTACGTCATAATTAGTTGCTAATAGTTTTCGAGTGCAACCTGGCACGAATGATCATATTAGTTATTTTCTGTATTGTTATTATCGGTTAAATTATTTTGTTACGAACCTAAATTATTTGTGAAACATTTAATTAATCGCACAATAATTTAAATTGGGCTCGATGACAGACGTAACTTTCATTAAAATTAGTACACTTTCTTCAATTAACTAAAATTTATTTTTCAAGTGTCGTACCCGTTAGATCTGGTGCGACGGAGGTTGCAAGTGCAAGATTTTTCCGGATTTGTTGGCACGCAAGCCAAACATTATGACGGCATGATAGACTGCTTTAAAAAGATATTCAAAACCGAAGGTGTCAAAGGATTTTACAAAGGATTATGGCCGAATTATATCAAAGTGGTGCCTAGCATCAGTATTACATTCTTAGTGTACGAAAAAATGAAACACTGGTTGAAATTCTAACCAAAATAACAACTAAGATGTAAAAACAATATTCATTAAAACGAAAAAAAAAAAAAAACGTTGGGAAGGGTATTTTTTATTCCAGTTGTTCAAATTTTATATACATCGAGTAATGTGTCAAATTCTTGTGAAGTGCCGTTCAATATGGCCAATGCTCGCTTAATTTCGCGTTGAATAATAACCCAGCCTATTCTATTAACTTTTTTGCCCAAATTATGATCGATTTCAAACGGATCTTCAATCGTAACGTTAAAATCTCGCCAATTCTTTTCTTCTTTTGTTATTGTATTAGGCGCGCGTACGCTTATTACGTTATTCTCGAAATCAAACGTTGATAAGAACTGGAAGAATTCAACTAATAACTCGCCTGTTCAAATGTTATTTCCTTTTCGGGAAAATATCGTCAATATAAAGCGTACCTATTGAACGCTTGTTTTCTTTGCTAGCGGTTTTAAAATGTGCGATTTGATTGTCAAAGTAACAGTCAGCGCCGTGAATGATAAAATTTTTCGCATCAGCTGGTCGTCTCGATTGCTGCAAGAAGGGCAGTACAGGTGGTGTAGTGTGTTGTAAGAAATAAACCACTAGTATCACCCATGCATAAGAACTGATGCAATCTAATGCCGAAATTAGCTGTTTGTAACAACAAGTCTTTCTATATCTTTTTTTTTTTGGTACCGTCATTCACGCTGTTGATTTTTCTATTTTTAGCCCATTGTTTGATGAAAATGCCTAATTGTTTAGCGCGAGGATTGATCATTGCGTAGTTTTTGAGCAGTTCTGTGTTTTTGATTTGAATGGCGTGATTAAAACTAAGGTCGCATTCGAAGTTGCTGCGCGGCTATTTAGACGAGATTTTATACGAATAGTGAATGACTTACGATACTTCATCTCTGAATTTAATAATAGGGACTCGGGCTTGACTGATAACGACCATTTTTTTGACTTGCGCTTGCGCTGTTAAATGACACGTGTCAACTAAAGTGTCAAGTTTCGTATCTGAAGCGCGTAACATACTTTTAAAAAACAGCTTTCGGACCTTTTGAATGAGATCTTGAATATCAACTGTGAACGACGGTGGATAAATCAGTGTCAGATCGAGGTCAGATCCGGCAGTGCCCATCGCGTTAAAACTAGATCCGAAGCCACTGAGAAAGAATTCAGTTCCTTCCTCAAAATATCTTTGCGCTCGTGTCTGTTTTCTCGGCTGTTCCGTTGCGTTACTATTATTGGGTGTGGTGGTCGCCTTGGTGTTAGCAACTGATTGGTTGGATCCTCTGTTATTAGCGTTCGCAGCCGCCTTCCGCTTGTTTATGGGCGCTGCTGTCATGGGATACAGTCGTTTTAATTCCCTATTTAGGAAGGTCTGGGAAACAAAAATTCAGATATGAGGACTAGAGTCAGCTCGTGTCTTACTTGCAGGCGTTTGACTATCTGTTTTTTAACGAGTTTTTCTTGGTCTGTAATTTTTAGCTTATTTACACATTCTTCTACCTGGATTTGGGCGGGGTGTCGTTAGATAGGTCAACTATTGCTAATAGAGCATTGCATACCTTTGTCGAAGTATATACATAATCAAGTTGTGTATTTAATTTTGTCGGCGTTGATTCTGCAATCACTTCCTTTACGATCGGGTGATCTAGTTGCAAAGATACAAGTTCTAGCGTCTGTTTTTTCTTTGATTCTTCCTCATCAACAACTTGATGCTTAACAAAGAATTTAAATATGGATTTGTGGCCCTTAAGGAATTCTTTAACAGGGACTTTGGTCTTCTTGCGTAGATTCTGACCGGTGTATTGGGCGTATAACTCCGCTAATTCTTGTGGCAATAGTGGTCCAAAATAAACCAATGCAATGAGTTCTTTTAGCAGCGGAAGATCTTTTTTGGTTCTCTCCTCTTGCGCTTCTGGCGTCAAATCCTGATCCACTGTTTCAAACTCTTGCATTTTATTTTCGTCTTCGTTAATAAATTCATCTCCAATATTTGCATTATTTTTTGAAATATTTTTATTGAGCTTCAGCTCCGTTGAGTTTAGCTTTTCCATATCCGATCTGGATCCAATTTTTTACTTCATTGAGATATCACCCTATCTTTACTCAAGCACCTAAAAAATTGTTTTGTTGTGTACTGTTGTATTGACAAAAGAACGAAAAAAATCGACCTAGAGGGAGTCCTATTTATTCGACGGAATAACATTTCTTAATGTACAATGGGTGCTCTCAAAGCAATCACAGAAGAAATCTCCGTACTGCAATGCACCGAGCTGATGACCCTTGTGACAGGTGTTAGCGCATGTTATGCAGACACCCAAGTTGTCTTGCAAATTGCACGTTAAGCATTGGACCCAGAACTGCGGCGAATAATTGCGTGCTGTGCGATGATATGTACAATTGTGTTTGATTAGCATTTCTTTCACGCCGGCAGTGGTGGGCATATGGTACCGCATCGGATCTTGACACACGAACGGGCTAGCACCAAAATTAGGTCGTACCACTGCTTTGCCACTCGAGGAGAACAAAAACCCGAGCACGGGAACAAAGGGTTTTAAAGGAATATTGCGGAACTGGAAGCCTATTGACACGGACAGTTAGTTAATAATACGGAATTAATATAGAGCACCGAACTACGCACCCAAACTCAATCCATTCACCGCGAAGAACAACTCTTTGCTGCGCATGTCCCAGCCACAGCCGATTGTAGCGCCCTTACCCAAGGGAGTGGAGCACATAATACCACTTGTAAAGTCTTCGTAATACACCCGACCATCGTCGCTGTGAATGCCAAACGAGCCGTGCTTCCAGCCAGGCAAGCCTTCGATTGGTTTGTCTGCAGGTGCCAGACCAATGGCGATCACGCCTGGTGCATCGAGGTCAATGATTTGCACTTCAAAATAATACACGTGTGGATAAGTGATGGGAATGGCAACGTTGCCTGACAGGGCGGTAAATTCTTTTGTAGGAGGTCGATTGAACATGAACGTCATTGGCCTCTTTGCAGTGATGATGTCATTCGCTATTGATATTTCTAACCTCGAGTTTGGCGGTGA
>Ga0097678_1003006_pt1 | contig 12044 bp, 7 predicted proteins | sample ThiBiot_500_plan_2_FD_72847 | JGI IMG/M metagenome (GOLD analysis project Ga0097678, IMG submission 72847) | Wastewater bioreactor microbial communities from Cape Town, South Africa - Thiocy_expt_500_plan - 1398105537976 (version 2) (version 2) ...
AATTCTCAATTTTTCTCTTTAACTATAATAATATTTAACATTACAAGTATTGTAATGTTAATCTATCCATTTTAATCTATCCATGTTAATCGTATTAATAATATTTTGTTTGTATGTTGTGAATTTTGAGGTATTATTACGTTTTTAGTAGCGTTTAATATCCTAAATCAAATTTCATTATAGGAAATAAATGTTTAATTAAGCATAATATTATGCGACAAACTAAAATAATAAAATTGAATTTAAGAAAATTATAAGAATGATAAACTAGTGTTTGTCAACATATTAAGATTGTATTTAGCTCGAGAAACATTATTGGATAGATATAATAATTTAATTTATCATTATGATATTTAAATAAAATAATCCTTAAATGTTCTCCAAGTATTATAATTATAATACTTGGACATAAATATTAGGGATTATACAATTAATATATTTGAGGAGATAATAATTATGATATTTGAACAGAATTATTAGGGATTGTACAATTAATAAACTTGATGAGATAATAATTCTGATACTTACACAGAATTCTTTAAGATTATACAATTATACTTAAGCAGATAATAATTCTGATACTTACACAGAATTCTTTAAGATTATACAATTATACTTAAGCAGATAATAATTCTGATACTTACACAGAATTCTTTAGGATTATACAATTATTATACTTAGAGGGAATAACCATGGATTATATAATTCAATAAATCACAAAAATTTGGAGAGTTGTGAGAGTAGATCTTTATACCATATATGTAAAAAGATAACGTAAATTCTATTAACTCTCAATATAAAATTTCCTTTTACGGTTATAATTTCAACTCTCAGTACTCTCCAATTTTTCTTGATTTATTGAAAATTAATATTGAAAAACTTAACTATACTAATAAAGAAAAAGAATAATTCTCTATTGTTCTTTTCCTCTATCATAATTATATGTTCTAATCTACTTATTTCATATTCCTTGAGTATTCTGTTCAAGTATCATAATTATCCCTTTAAGTCTATCAACCGTTTGATCCCAAGTATTCTATTCAAGTCTTCTAATAATTATCTCTTAAAGTTTACTGTATAATTCTCAATTATTCTATTCGGGTATTAGAATTATCATCTCTTCAGACTAATTAATTGTATAATTCTCAATTATTTTCTTCAGGTATTAAAATTATTATCTCTTTAGGCTCATTAATTGTATAATTTTCAATAATTCTCTTTAGATATTAAAATTATTATCTCTTCAGGCTTATTAATTGTATAATTGTATAATTCTCAATTCTTCTCTTCAACTATTAGAATTATTATTTCTGCACGTTTATAAATTCTATAATTAACGATTCGTCTTCGCAATTTTATTCATTGTATTATTGGCAATTATTTGAATTATGATATATAAGTTTTGTTTAATAAATGTATAATTAAGTATCCGAGTATTATGTTTGTACATAATTCTTTAGGAATTATTACAATTTCCTGGAATAGTATCACTATATTTATAATAGAAGTAAATTGAATAATTTATTATGAACCAAGGAATAAAAGAAAATAATAAAATTGAATTTGTAGAAATTGTGAGAATGATAAACTAGTGTTTGTCAACATATTAAGATTGTATTTAGCTCGAGAAAAATAACTTATAGATAATTCTCATTTGACAAACACCAATAAATATTCTTTATAGAATATTTTTATTATATTTATTTTCATTCAATAAGACAAAAATATTCCGTATTACTCTTCTACAAAATAAAATTATTTATTTGAAGAGAATATTTTGCAATAATATAATCAATTATCATATGGGTAGAATAATTGTGTTATTATATAATTTATCATATCATCCTAAATTATAATGCTATTTAAACATTATAATTGTCTGTTAATGTTTATTACACAATCTTTAATTATCTATTCTGGTATTTATTAGAATTTTTTGGTATCCAAATTATTTTTTCTCATATATTAATTGTATTATCTTTAATTATCTATTCTGGTATATTTATTAGAATTTTTCGGTATTCAAATTATTTTTTCTCATATATTAATTGTATTATCTTCAATTATTCTCTTCAAGTTTATCTTCAATTATTCTCTTCAAGTTTATTTTCAATCCTCAGTTATAATCTGTGAATATTCTACTATTTATCTCTTCAAGTTTATATATTGTATTGTCTTTAATTATTCTTTCAGGATTATAATTATCTCTTATTTTATAATCTTCAATTATTCTTCCTAAATATTGTAATTATTATCACTCCAAGTTAATATATTATATTATCCACTATCTTTAAACATAGAAATTATTATCTCTTCAAGTCAATTTATTGCATTATTATAAATTATCTTAAAATATTAGAATGATTTTCAAGTTTATTGCATTATTTTCAATTATCTTAAAATATTAGAATGATTTTCAAGTTTATTGTATTATTTTCAATTGTTCTTTTGGAATAATAGAATTATTCCATCTTCAAGTCTTATCCATTCCAGTATATTTATTATACGACCTTCGTTTTTTTTTCAACTATCATTATATAATCTTGAAAGATTATCCAGTAATCCTCTATTTGTAACAAATAATGTTATTGAATATTGTTTCTTATTCTTCATACATATCTTCTGAAAATATATCGTCCTCTTCCTGATAAGTCTCATCAACGGAATCAGACTAAGGGAAATCAAAGTCAAATATCGTTTGGTAAGTCTCGTCTGAATCAGACAAAGAGAAATCAAAGTCAAATATCGTTTGGTAAGTTTTTTTCATTCTTTGTTGGAATCCAATGTTCAACACATACATATATATCTGTTTCTAATAGCTCTAATTCTTCCAATGATTCATCGGACATAATTATATATGATAAAATTTTTAATATCTACTAATTCCAGATAACATTCATATTTATGTAAATATAATTTCTATATAAAAAGGATATAGAAATTATATTTTATATAGTCATAATATGATTCTCAAAATTATATAAGAATTATAGTACTATAATTCTTATATACTATATAATAGATTTTCCATAGACCAGGGTTTATATATTTTGCTAGAAGAGAGTCCTCAAGTCGTAATATTATTTATAGATATTATTCACAATGGAAATTGTGAAATATTACTACATACAGATATTATTCACAATGAAAATTGAGTAATATTACTACATACAGATATTAATAATTGTATTTCTCTTAAATATTTTGTCAGTCATTTCTCAACAATTTGAAAAATATAAAAATGATACTATAAACACAAATGTATATAGAAAATATTGATATATTAGAAGAAATAAGTAAATATATGAAAACAAAAGAAATGATTTTATTATCAAGAACATGTAAGTATTATTATGCTACAATATTGTATAATGTAAATATAATGAGAACTCATAGATTTACATTAAAAAAGAGAAACCTAAATTTAAAATGTTTATCAAAATTACCATACAACATATTGAATATATCTTTAAATGAAAATAAAAAGATACAGGACAATGATTTTAAATATTTGAAAAATATCAGGACACTTAATATGAATAAATGTTTACAATTTTCTGACAATGCATTTAAGTATCTTAAAGATATAGAGTATCTTTTTATGCAAGGATGTAGACAAGAAAGTATTACAGATAATGCGTTTATTCATATGAATAAACTAAAATCTCTGTGGATGAGCGATTGTAATCAAAAAACTATAACCGATAATATATTTAAAAATTTATATAATATTACTGAACTTGTTATTAATGGTTGTTATCAAGATACTATAACTAATAATGCTTTTATATATATGAATAAACTACAAATTCTATCAATGATATATTGTTATCAAAAATATATTACAACTCAAATATTCAATTTTCTTCCTAATTTAGAGCTTTTCTATATTTATTATCGTAATTATCGCCTTGCACCTGAAAATAATACTTTTCATCATGAATTACACACATATAATTGAAAGCCATATTATTATTTATAAATAATTCTGTTATTTATACGGTTTCATAATTGTTATATAATTATTTTAAATAATTCTGCTAATATACTTTACTTGTCTGGTATTCTACCACTTGAACATATAATAATTCTTACACTTGAAGAGTTAATAATATCAATAATATACAATATAGTCATTAATAAAGATTATTTAAATCCTTATTCACATAAAAGTAAATCAAGAGGCAAGTATCCTTATTCACATAAAAGTAAATCAAGAGGCGAGTATCCTTATACCTTAGATATAATAATTCTCTAACTTCAAGAGAATTATTAAGATACCTTAGATATAATAATTCTCTAACTTCAAGAGGCAAGTATCCTTATACCTTAGATATAATAATTCTCTAACTTCAAGAGAATTATTAATATACCTAGAGAAATAATTATTATTGAACCGAAAATATGATAATTACATTGCAATTATCAAAATCATCTATTGGTATTAAAGTTATTATCTCTAAAAATGTATTATTCTGTTGTTAATAATGTATAAAAATTGTCGAATAATTTCTTGAAATATTATAGTAATAACATTTTCTGAACATACTATTTATATACCTAAAAAATACAATGAGATAATAATTATTATATTTGAACAAATTAACTGAGGATTATACAATTTATACGCTCTAATAGATAATATTAATATCTGAATAATTATCCGTTTTATAGAATTTATTATTCAGATACTTGAACATATCTATTCAGCTTTATAGAATTTATTATTCAGATACTTGAACATATCTATTCAGCTTTATAGAATCATTATACTAAATTCAATAGCAAGAGATTATATATATACTTGAAAATACTATTATCATACTAAAACAAAATTATTATGTAATTAACATATTAAAAATATAGTATTCCAATACAGATTTTATTAATTGATAATTATTATGTTCTAGTATCATAATAATTATCAATTTTATAATAGTCTACAATTCTCTGCAACTCTTCCTATAATTTGTCCCTTAAAGTATCTGGACTATTATCTTTTAATGTATCAGAATTATTATATCTTCATGTCTTCCAATATTTATCTCAACTTTATTAATTCTATAGTTGTCAATTCTCCAGTTAAGTTTTTGGAATTACTATTTTTTAATGTATCATAAGTATGTTCGTCTCGGGTATTCTCTTCAAATATCATTATGATCCCCTCAGTATTCTTCCCAAGTATCAAAATTATTGTCTCTTAGACTTTTTTTCTCTGGTATTCTTCCCAACTATTCTCCTCAAACATAAAAATTATTCTCCCTCAAGTTTTATCGTCTTTCAACTATTAACAATTGTATAATTGTTAATATAATCTTAAATAATATAGTTATTATCACTTCGAGTTTATTTATTGAATTATTGCCAATTCAAAGAATTATTATCTATTGTTTTCGAGCTGGAAAACAATCTTAATATGTTGACAAACACTAGTTTATCTTTCTTCTAAATTTTATAAATTCAATTTTATTATTTTTATAAATCCTCCAACAAGTTGTTCTGTTGTTAGTTATTTCCCCTATTCCTGTTATAAATATAACAACGCTATTCAAAATGTAGCAATTGCTGAAGAATTAGCAATTTATAAACAAGAATAATGCCATGATATTTAAATTATACAATTAATAAACAAAATTTATACATTCGAAGAGATAAATATTCTGATACTTGGAGAGATAATTATTTTAATACTTGAAGACATAATTATTCTAATGCTTAGAGTTATAATAATTCCAATATTTTAAGTGAATAATTAACAGTTATGTATTCATGCAATTATGCAATAAATCAGAAAATTCAAAGTCACGAGAATTTCCGTTATCTTTTTGCATTTTTGGTATTAGTTTCAACTCTCATTACTCCAAAAAATTCAGTTTAAGAGTAAACAAGTATTCTATTAGAATAAATAATAACTCTAAATAGTTGTGTTCATAGTATCAGAACTATGAACAGCTGAAATCAATAACTCTTAAGAATTATATCCAAACATAAAATTCTCAATAATTATACCTAGACATGTGAATTATTATCTCTTCATCTTTATTGAATATTATAATATTCAATAATTATTGATCGTATAATATTCAATAATTATTGATCGTATAATATTCAATAACTATGTTGAGGTATTAGGATTATCTCTTCATCTTTATTAATCATATAATCTTCAATAAATCTGTTCAAGTCCCAAATTTTGAGTATACAAATAGCATAAACTTATTAAAATACGTTCAAACATGAAATTTTCGAGCCGAATGGAATCTTAATATGTTGACAAACACTAGTTTATCTTTCTTCTAAATTTTATAAATTCAATTTTATTTTTATGACTCCTTAGATAAAATATTCTATAGTTCCTGTTTAAAATTGTAATTACATAATTTTAAATTCAAAACAGTATTATTCTGAAAATCGAGAAAGAAATTGAGGATTATACAAGAATATATCAGAAGATATCACCATTGTGAAACTTGAAGATAATAATAATTGTGAAACTTGAAGAGAATAATTGTGAAACTTGAAGAGAATAATAATTGTTATACTTGAAGAGAATAATAATTGTTATACTTGAAGAGAATAATTGTTATACTTGAAGAGAATAATTGTTATACTTGAAGAGAATAATAATTGTGAAACTTGAAGAATAATAATTGTGAAACTTGAAGAGAATAATAATTGTTATACTTAAAGAGATAATAAATCAGATACTCGAGGAGATAATATTTGTATACTTGAGAAGAAACATTATCCGGAAACTTAAAGAGAAATATTATTCGAACGTTTGAAGTGGTAATTATCATGATACTTGGAAAAGGAATATTGTTTGAAACTTGAAGAGAATAATTGAGGATTTTACAAGAATATACCAGAAGAGATAATAATTATACGAATTATTATCTCTTTAAGTATACGAATTATTATCTTTCCTGAAATATTTTGTAAAATTCCCAATTATCATCTTCTGATATATTCTTGTGTAATCCTTAATTATTCTCTTAGGTTATACTTAAACAGATAATAATTATGAAACTTAAAGATAATAATTGAGAACCTAAAGATAATAATTCTGGACCTTGAATATAATAATTCTAAACCTTAAAGATAATAATTCTAGACCTTGAATATAATAATTCTAAACCTTGAAGAGAAGATTTAAGAATTATACAATTCTTAATAAATCTTATATATTTATTCCAATAACCTCAAGTAAGTAATAATTATAATAATTGAAATATAGTTATTTTATTTAATAGTTGTATAATCCTCAATTATTCTCCTTAAACACAATAGTTATTAAAAATTGAAGTATTAAAATAGTCCTCTCCCAAATATTATTCTATCACAATCTCTGCAAGTTTATTAATAATATAATTCTTGATTATATTTCTTTAATACCAGAATTATTTATTAGTTATTAATTGTACAATGCTTATGTATTTTTCAAATAAATATAAATATTAGCCTTCGAGTATCTATATTACATAAAAAACATCACAAGTATATCAATTATATAATTGTATCTTCAGAAACTATACGTATTATATCTCCAAATATGTACCAATATAATTGAAGATTATATTGTCTCCAAGTATCACAATTATCTCTTACTATATAAGTATTCCCAATAACAATATATGCTTGTTTATATTGTCGCTTTAAATACAATAATTATAACATTCTCAAGTATTCTATTTGTATCATTATCCACTAAACTTTATTAATTGTATAATTTCGGAGTATTCTCAAGTATTAGAATCCTGATTTATTCAAGTATTATCGTGGGGTTTTATAATTTTACCTGAAAAATTATTCTGCTTTTCGATTATTTTATTGAAATTATTTTTCCTTTAAATCTTATTGGAATTATAATCTATAATAATTTATAATTATAATCTATAATAAATTATAATAATTTATAATTTGGATATATGTAAGTATTATAAGATGTATGTTATATGTATTAAATTTAAGCAAATTGGATTTTGAAATATAATATTATTGAAATATAAGTAATATGTGTTCAATTTAAATAAATTGGATTTTCAAATATAAGTAATATGTTGAGAAATTTGGTTACAATTCTTTAATACTTAGATGATTATAATACCAATATAATATTTAATTCTAACAAAATATTAAATATTTATATAAAATATTTTATTCTAACAAAATATTAAATATTTATATAAAATATTTTATTCTAACAAAATATTAAATATTTATATAAAATGGAACTTTGGAATTTGGATTATTTTGTGGATACTAAAGATATTATAGCAAAAGTAAATGGAAAAATTTACAAACTTAACTCAAATATACTATTTATTTCTGAAGTAATAAGACAAATATTCACAGAAACAAGATTCGTTGAGTCGCAAAATGATGTAAAAGAAATATATGATGTTGAAATAAAAACATGGGAATTATTTCTTAACTATATATATAGCAGATATATTGAAAAATATCTGAATTATTTTACAGATATGAATATACAAACATTAAATTTATATGAAGTAGATGGTTATGATATAATAGATTTATTAATTTTTGCGGACAGAATAATAAGTAGAAAAATAGTAAATATTATATCACATAAGTTATTTAAAATTTATTTAAATAATCTCGATGATGTTAATAATTATGAAATGTATGATGATATACTTGCCAATATGAATACAAGTGTTATAGATTTCAAAAACAAAGAAATATTCAATTTTAAACCATCGTATAATGTCAATGTTCACAAATGGAATTTTGATTTTAATCAATTTCAATCTTATCCTCATTTATTATATTATATATTGGTATATTTCTCTTATAATAATTCAAATGATAGTTATAATGACTCTGTGATTCCCAATTTTTCAATAGAATTAGGTAATTATACTTATAATCGATTAGACATTGATTCTTTAAATGATGTTTTGAATAATTTTTCTGTATATTATGGTACTACAGTATCTCATCTTTTTGATAATATTGATATAAAATATTATAGTTATAGATACAATAGAGACGATAATATTGTGATATTATATAGTTATTTTATTTATGATATTCTAAATAAAGATAATATAGGCGATATTTTGGTAAATAACATACTTTTTCAAAACTGGAGAATAAATAATGATGAATTAGTCCACGAATTATTAACCCATTATCAAGTTTTAAAACAATAAATATATCTACATAATCTTCTCTGTACTTTACTCTTCTTGTCAATTCTTTTTATTATATAATAATATATACTAAGGTTGGATTATAACAATTATCATCTCGAATTATTATAATTATTATCTCTGATTATTATAATTATTGTCTCTCAAATTATTATAATTATCATCTCACTAATTATTATAATTATCATCTCACTAATTATTATCTCTCAATTTATTATAATTATCATCTCACTAATTATTATAATTATCATCTCACTAATTATTATAATTATCATCTCACTAATTATTATCTCTCAATTTATCATAATTATCATTTACAAAGTATTATAATTATCATTCCTTACAAAGTATTATAACCATCATCCCTTACAGAATTATACCAAACTCAAAGCATTAAATTTTATTTAATGAGTTTTATTTGATAATCTATATAATTCTTTCACATTTAAGAATTATATTTCCTATTATCACTATTATTCTATTATATCAACTTTGAAAAGCATATAATTCTCCCCTTTCGGTTCTATAATTTTTTTTCCAAATATAATTATTTCTTTACGTATCATAATTATCTCTTAATTTTCAATTAATTAAACAATTCTCAATACTTCTCTTCAGCTATCATAATTATTATCTCTTCAAGTCTCTTAATAATCTCTTCAAGTATCATAATTATTATCTCTTAATGCATCATAATCTCTTCAAGTATCATAATTATTATCTCTTCAAGTATCATAATTATTATCTCTTAATGCATCATAATCTCTTCAAGTATCATAATTATTATCTCTTAATGCATCATAATCTCTTCAAGTATCATAATAATTACCTCTTAATGTATCATAATAATTATCTCTTAATGTATCATAATTATCTCTTAATGCATCATAATAATTATCTCTTAATGCATCATAATAATTATCTCTTAATGCATCATAATAATTATCTCTTAATATATAATAATTATCTCTTAATGCATCATAATAATTATCTCTTAATATATAATAATTATCTCTTAATGCATCATAATAATTATCTCTTAATGCATCATAATAATTATCTCTTAATATATAATAATTATCTCTCAATGTATCGCAATAATTATCTCTTGATGTACCAGAATTACCATCTCTTGTATAATTATCATCTCTTCATATATAATAATTAGCAATCTCTTCTTGTATAATTATCTTCAAGTTTATTAAATTTATCCAAAAATAAATTTAATAATTGTCAATTATTCTCTTTAACTGTCACAATAGTTATTATTTAAGTATTGTTATAATAATGTATCCAAGTTTATTGTATTATTAATCATTAAACCATCATAATATTTTGTTCATATTTTATCAATTCTAATATACCACTCTGACCCCCTGTACCCTGCATTTAACACCCAGATTCAGGTATTAATAATAGAATGTAAACATATAATTAAGGATAATGTTACACGAGCAACAAATACAATGAAACTGAATTTTGTAAAATTATGAGAATGATAAACTAGTGTTTGTCAACATATTAGATTGCATTTAGCTTGAAAAACATCATACTTGAACAGAATTCGGTTTTATTCAATTTATATACTTAAAGTATATTATTTTGATACTTGAACATAAATCTTCAGGATTATACAATTTATATACTTGGAGGAGATAATTATTCTGATACTTGAATAAATAATTATTCTAATAATTGAACAGAATGATTGATGATTATACAATTTTATATATTTTAAGAGATAATTATTATGATACTTAAACAGATTTATTTAACATTACACAATTATTATACTTGAGAAGATAATAATTCCGATACTTCAACAGTTTTATTCAGCATTATACAATTATTATACTTGAGAAGATAATAATTCTGATACTTCAACAGTTTTATTCAGCATTATACAATTATACTTAAAGAGAATTACCCATTATTATATATTTATACTTGAAAATATTGTTATTATGATACTCAAGAGAATAATCAATGATTGTATAATCAATGATTGTATAATTAATATATTGAAAAATAAGTATTCTAATACAGAAAAACAGTAATTCTCAATTGTTCTCTTGAATTATCAGAATTATTATCTCTTCAAGTCTATTAATTCCATGATCCACTGTATTATGTCAAGTATCAGAATTATCATCTCTTGAAGTCTATTAATTCTATGATCCTCCCGTATTATATTCAAGTTTCGGAATAATTATCTTCAAGTTTGAGAATAATTATAAAATTTATAATTCTCAAGTATTCTATTCAAATATTATAATTATTATCTCTTCAAGTATTATAATTATTATCTCTTCGAGTTTTGCAATTGTATACTGTCAATAATTCTGTTAAGTATTTGTATTATTATTTCTTCATGTTTATTAATTGTATAATTATCGATAGTTCTATTCAAGTATCATAATTATTATCTCTTCCAGTTTATCAATTCTATAATTCTATAATTATCGAATTCTCTTCTCTTCTTCAAATATCATTATTATTTCTTCCAGTTTATTGGTTGTATAATTCTCAATTCTTCTCTTCAAGTATCATAATTATTATCTCTTCCAGTTTTATTGGTTGTATAATTATAAATTTTTCTCTTCAAGTATCATAATTATTATCTCTTCCAGTTTTATTGGTTGTATAATTATAAATTTTTCTCTTCAAGTATCATAATTATTATCTCTTCCAGTTTATTGGTTGTATAATTCTCAATTCTTCTCTTCAAGTATCATAATTATTATTTCTTCCAGTTTATTGGTTGTATAATTCTCAATTCTTCTCTTCAAGTATCATAATTATTATCTCTTCCAGTTTATTGGTTGTATAATTCTCAATTCTTCTCTTCAAGTATCATAATTATTA
>Ga0097678_1003010_pt1 | contig 12032 bp, 13 predicted proteins | sample ThiBiot_500_plan_2_FD_72847 | JGI IMG/M metagenome (GOLD analysis project Ga0097678, IMG submission 72847) | Wastewater bioreactor microbial communities from Cape Town, South Africa - Thiocy_expt_500_plan - 1398105537976 (version 2) (version 2) ...
CAATAAAAAAGTGATGGAAACAAATGAAATTATGAAAAGAGTTAGAATTCAAGCAATTAATAATGCATATTTAAATGTTTTTCAAAAAATTGGAATATTATTACTGAATAATCAAAAAGTGTCAGCTTTAATATTTGATTCTTCAGAAAATAATTTGGAGATAACGGAAAGTGAACTTGAAGAATCAAATCAAAGAGAAGAATGTGATTTACAATATAGAGGTGCAGGAGGATCAGATGTTGTTATTGAAGAAAAATAAACCTAAAATTTTTGTCCTTTGGTTTTGAGATTTAATCTTTTTGAATTTATTCAAATACTTTTTTTTTTTTTGAATCTTTAGTTAAGAACTATATACAAATTTTATCAATTTCCTCATCTATTTTTTTGTTGCATGAACATATCCTAAGAAGTACACAGCACCAAATAAAGTGCAAAGTAAATAAACTATCCAAATTGCATCCAAAGCAATGTAAAACATTATTATATCCCAAACTTTTTGAATATCAACAATTTTTAAGAATTCTGGAGTAAAAGCTTGACGTTGCATTGCATCAGATATATTTATTAAATTCAAGATTGCAAAGAAACATGCAATAGAAAGTCCAATCATCTAATAATTATAATTAGTTTATGATTAATTAGAATTTTTAAATGTTCAAGAGAAAACGAAAATGAAATAGAGAAAATAAAGAGAGATATCATAAAATAAAATATCGAGAGATCAAATAATGAATGAAAGATACCTTTATAACAGTGAATATCATAAATATTCCAATATAAAAGTTCGACATTGGGAATATTGGGTCTCTTCTAATCTTTCTCGCCATTGATACCCAAACAAACGAGATAGCTGAAGGGATCATAAACATAAGCAATATCAGAAATGCAATAGCAGTGAGGTATTCTGAAGTAGGTAAGAAAGAAGTTAAGAAAGGGTCTCCATAAGCTTGAAGAACTTCTGAAGCAGGTCCTCGAAGTAACTTCCCAAGCACAGCCCAAGTGTAAACGCAGAGCACAAACTCAATCAGCGACGCCCAAAGTAACATCTCTCTTGCTTTATTTTTTATTTTTTCTAATCCAAAACAAAATCTTCAAGATTCCAGCTCAAAAAGTGATCTCCAACACTGGAGCCAATCTTCTTATAACTTGTGCTATAATTATAGTTATATTAAAGTTAAGAAGCTGAGCTTTCGAAAGGTATCTTTTTTGATATTAGTTTCGAAAATTTTTATTATTCACATAGGTTAAGACTTGAAGCGATTGTTATAAAGGAGAAACATAGAAATATTTCAGTGAATTGATTCAATAGGAACTCTTTGTTCTTGTTTGAATTGTAAGATTATTATATTCTTATTGTTAAATATAATTCTTTTTAAAAAAAATCAATAATTATAATAAACAGCTTATAATTCAGACCAATTCGCATCAAGCATAATATATTGATCAAAGTTTAACAAAGAAACACTGTTAAAATATTAAAGTTAGAGATGGCAACACAATTATTTGATGCTTGTTCAAATGGAAATGTTGAAGAAGCTAAACAATTACTTCAAAATCCTGAAATAAATCCTAATTGGCAAGATAATCTTGGTTATACACCTTTTTATGTTGCTTGTCGAAATGGACATATTGAAATTGTGAAATTGTTATTAAATGATAAGAGTATTGATGTCAATAAAGCAAGTCATAATAATGCAACACCTTTTTATATCGCTTGTTTTAAAGAAAATATTAATGTTGTGAAATTATTATTAGCAAGTGGAAGAGAAGTGGATTTAAATATCAAAAATAGAGATGGAAAAACTGCAATTGATATCGCAAAAGAATATAAAAAAAATAATGTCGTTGAATTAATAGAAACATTTCAAAAGAATCAAAGTGAAACAAGAGAAAAATTGAGAAAAGAATTTGGTTTATCAGGTAATAATAATTATTCTCGTTCTTATTATTACTATTATTATTTTACACTAAAGTGACTTTTTTTTTTTTGATAAAGAGGAACCAATAGTCAAGAATAATCAAGATACAAAAAGTATTTTATTTATTTAACTTTTTTTCTTTCTTCAAGAAATTCAATAACAAACCATTAATAAATAAAAGAATCAACCTATGAAATTGAGTACAATAATAACTTATTCAAATTGAAAACCAGTTCAACAACACTCTCAGAATTCGGAAATGATATTAGATCAAAAATCAAAATTCAAGAAAATATAGAAATGGTTTTACATTACAAAGAAAATGAAAAATTATATATTTTGGATGATATGGAAGATTTAGAAGAAGGAATGACAATTAAAGTATCAGTTCCAACTCAATCACAACCACCAAAGGTTGAAAAGAAAATTGAAGGTAAATTTTCTTTTTTTCTTCCTTTTTTCTTTTTTTTTCTAAATTTGACTCTGAATTCCAATTGATTCTTTCTTTTTTTAGACATTTCAAATTTGAACATATCAGACTTAAGTGTATTTTTGACACATACTTGGGCAAAAGATGAACTAAATCGAGATAATCATGCGCGAGTTGGAACCGTCAACAAATTATTAAAAGCTCAAGGATTTAAAACATGGTTTGATGAAGACAAAATGGCTGGGTATATAGATAATATGATGGCTGAAGGAATCAATAACAGTGATGTTATCTTAGTTTTTATTACAAAAGCTTATATGGAAAAGGTAGCTTCTAAAGGACATGATAATTGTAAAGGAGAGTTTACTTTTGCAACTACTCGAAACAAAAAAATGGTTCCAATTGTAATGGAACCATGTATGAAAAATCCTGGACAATGGGATGGTCCACTTGGAATTAGATTAGCTGGTGATTTGTATGTTGATATGAGTGGAACAGATTCAGAGAATGATCTTACTGGTTTAATTGAACATATGAAAAAAATTTGATCACAGCAAGAATAAGTAGATATTTTTTTATTAGTTCAAAGAGCTTGGAATGAATATTAATGCCTTGGTTGAAAAGGATTTGACAACAAAAAGAATGGATTTTATTCAGAATTTCAATATAAAATAAAATAAAATAAAATAAAATAAAATAAAGTTATTATCAAAATTTTGAGATTGATTGCTACTTTCAAAAAGAAAAAAGAAAGAAAAAGAAAAAAGAAAAGAAAAATTGTCAATAATTTTATTTATTTATTTATCATAGTGGATATCTCTACAACTCCTCCTTAACTTCTAAAGGTGGAAAAAAAGAAAAAAGAAAAAGAATAAGGGAATGATTACAAAATTGTACTTCTATAATGTGTAGTCACTCTTTGAAAGAATTGGTTTGAGCTTATCCCACCAAATTTGAAACTCTTCTTGTTTAAAAGTCCCTCCTTTTGGAAACATCTCAACACCATTGCTCTTAATAAAAGGAAAGAAAGGAATTCCTCTGGCCATAATTTTTGCATATGTTGAGAAACCACTAAAACTTCCAACAAAGATATCAGCTCTCATTAAATGATCAAGGGTTTCAAAGAGATCTTCATTTAAATGAAATTGAACATTTTCTAGATTTTGAATTTCTCCAAAGTCTTCTGGAACTCCTTCTGAATAAATATGAATTTGATATCCCTTTTTATTTAACTCAGCTTGATAGTTAACTTTGAAAAGAAATGCAAGGATAGATTTTAAGAGGTTGTAGATACTAGAATTTGGAATAAATCTATTTTCTGTATTTAAAACATCGGAAACATCACCTCTTCGAATGTGAACACCAATATTTAGTTGTGTAGGATCAAAACGAAATCTAATGGGATAACGTTTTCTAGCATTTCTATAACTTTGTCTAACGAAATCAAAATATTGAGGAATATGTGGTTCATTTGTAAAGTGATAACTAACAATTTGATCCGTCGTTAAATGAAAAACAGTATTGCAATCTTGATTCTCATCAATATATTTTAGAAAATTTTTTTGAATTTCTTCTTTGGTATGAGCTCTAAAACGAGGAATACGAACAATTTTAAGACATGGAATAAATTCTTTGCATTCACCAGAAAGATAACCAGTTGAACTAAATCGTTTCAATTCTCTATTTACACAAATTGCACTATAATCTTCTAGATTCTCTCCTAATCCTAAAAACTTTTCCCAATCTTCTGCTGGAACATCATTTTTTGGAGAAAATTCATGATGTATATAAGTTAAATTTGCCATGAGTGAAAGAAGATAACTACCTCGCCTATTATTATTATATTTTTTTTTTCAAACATTAAAATATTAAATTAATGATTAATTTTTTTTTAAAAAAAAAGAAAAGAAAAAAGAAAAAAAAAAGAAAAAGAAAAACCATGTTGCATAATAATGACCAAAACGAGCAGAATAATTATTAACTACAGTTAAATATCTTCCACAAGATTTCTCACAAATATTATAGTTTTTATCTTTTAACTTTTCAAGAGGAATAAATTTGTATCCTGAAGAGATAGAATGCATTACTAAATATTCTTCATCTTTTGATTTAGTGAAATTCAATTCTGGAATATCTGAAATATTTGAAATATCTGGAATCTCTATTGGTTCTTCTATTGGTTCATTTGGTTCCACCCCTTCTTGGTTTTGAATAATTTTTTGAAGAACATGATCAAATGTCATATGGTCAGGATCATTATCATGTTTATCATGTTCATCACCCTCTTCATCATGATGCTCTTCTCCATTACCTTTCTTTTGCGAAGGAATTGGTAATCTACTCATTAAAGATGGTCGAATCTTTGGTGGAGCTGTAGCTAAATCTAAATTCCTTGTCACAAATTCAATTTCCTATAAAATTTTTATTTTTTTTCCGGTTTTTCAAAATAAAAAACAAAATGAAATAAAAAGAACCTCAATATTGAAATGGACTATATAAACAAGCAGCAAACCTAACAAAATTAAGATTAACGTTCGCATTCGAAGCATGATTAACTATTTTATATTAATATTTACTAAAGGTTCTTCGGTTATTTGCTTTTCTCCTTCTAAAGCCTTTCTTCTTTCTTTCTCTTTCTCTATTATTTGCTTCAATTCTATCTATTACAGCAATTCCTCTTCTCTCTAAACTAACAAAAAATGAAACAAATATGAAATAAGAAATGAGAAAATGATCTATGAAATATGAAGAAATTCTTTAAAAAAAAAAACGAAAAAAAAAAAAAAAAAAAAAAAAAAAAAAAAAAAAAAAGAAAAAAAAAAAAAAAAAAAAAAAAAAAAAAAAAAAAAAAACAAAAAAAAAAAAAAAAAAAAAAAAAAAAAATAAAAAAAAAAAAAAAAAAAAAAAAAAAAAAAAAAAAAAAAAAAAATTCAAAATTTTGAAAAAAAATAACTGTTTTTTTTTCCCGCTATTTTTCTTTAAAAAATTTTTTTCGAGTTTTTCTAATGATTTTTGTTTGATTGTTGCACTTTCACAATTAAGTTGAATAAGAATAATAGAGTGAATGAATCAATAATTGAAGTTGATTTGATTTATTTATTGAAGTAATTTTTTTGATAGAATACTTGATTGATATTTGAATCATTGGAAATAAGTAATAAGAAAGACAATTTTCAAAAAAAGGTCAAACTTTAGTCAAACCAGTCAACACAATTAATTTGAGTATTAGGAGAGATTTCTTATTCATTTGTCTTTAAAACTTTTATTTGAGTGAATTGATTGTGAATGAAATGAAATGATTCATGGTCATTCATTGCTATTAATTGTATCATTCACAATTAAGAAAGATTACCAACTCTTTCAAAATTAATAGAATGGAACAACTACTTGAAAAAGTCGATGTGAAAGAGATTCAATTATTGCACAAGGAATCAAATGTTGGTCAAGATAGTTCTGAGTCTTTTTATAATGCTTGTTTGAATGGAAATGTTGAAATTGTGAAGCGATTGTTAAATGATGAAAGAGTTGATATCAACAAAGCTGAGGATACTCTTGGTACAACATCTTTTTATATTGCTTGTTTAAAAGGATATATTGAAGTTGTGAAATTATTATTAAATGATCAAAGATTGATTGCGAATAAAGTAGGAAATAATATTGGTGCAACACCTTTTTTGATCGCTTGTGAAAATGGAAGAAATGAAATTGTAAAATTATTATTAAGGGATGAAAGAATTGATATCAATCAACCATTATATAATGGTGCAACTCCATTTTATACTGCTTGTAAACATGGACATGTTGAGGTTGTAAAGTTACTCTTAGGTGATGAAAGAATTGAAATCAATCAAACAAATAATGATGGTAGAACACCTTTTTATATTGTTTGTCGAGATGGAAAGATAGAAATTGTAAAATTATTATTAAATGATAAGAGAATTGAGATCAATAAAGTGAGTAGGAATGGAGCAACACCTTTTCTTGTTGCTTGTTCTAAAGGACATCTTGAAATAGTGAAATTATTATTGAATAATAATCGAGTTGATATAAACGAAGTAGATAATTATGGTACAACACCTTTTAAGGTTGCTTGCACACAAGGATATATTGATATTGTGGAGTTATTATTAAAGGATGAAAGAGTTGATATTAATAAAACGGATGATGGTGGTACGACACCCTTTCTGATTGCATGTAAACTTGGACACCTTGAAATTGTGAAGTTATTAATAAAGGATGAAAGAGTTGATGTAAGAAAAGTCAATAAATATAGAGAGACACCCTTTTGGATTGCTTGTTGGCAAAGACAAAGTGAAATTGTGAAATTATTAATTAAAGATGAAAGAGTTGATGTCAATCAAACAAATTCCTACGGAGCAACACCTTTTTATATTGCTTGTGAAGAAGGTCACATTGAAATTGTGAAGCTACTATTAAATGATGAAAGAATTGACCTAAATATACCCAGGAATGATGAGGTAACACCTTTTTGGATTGCTTGTAAATTTGGACATATTAAAGTGGTGAAGTTATTATTACATGATCAAAGAGTTAATACAAAGAGATCAGAAATTAATGGGGCAACACCTTTTTATATTGCTTGTGAATATGGTCGCATTGAAATTGTTAAATTATTATTAGCAAGTGATAAAGAAATGGATATCAATAAAAAATGGAACAACCAAAAAACTGCTTTTGACATCTCGAAAGAACGTTCAACTTTAACAAAAAAATATTATCAGGAAACTGAAGAAGAATATCAAAAGGCAAAAAAGAATTGTTTATTAATTGTTGAATTATTGGAATCCTTTCAAAAAGATCCAATCAAAACAAAATCAAAACTAAGAATCGATGTTAAATATTGTACATTTCATTCCTCCTTTCTTTCATTGATCACAACGATAAAAACTTTTTTTTTAAAAAAAAAAATAATAATTTTTTTCAATCTAATAGATGAAATATTTCTTCTACAGAGCTCAACTAATGGAGATTTTTATCAATTTATACAATACTTTGAAAATGAGAACATTGATGTGAATTGGAAATCAGAAGAATTTGGAGAAACAACTTTTTTCATTGCATGTAAAAATGGAAGATTAAAAATTGTTGAATATATGCTCGCAAGTCAAAGAGAATTGGATATTTTGTCAAAAAATCATCAAGAAATATCATCACTGAAAATTGCAAAAATTAATTCAGAATTACAAGAAAAATTAGATCATGAAAAAGAAGAAGAAGTCAAACAAAGACAATCCAATTGTTTGATAATTTATAATTTACTTCAAGAATATCAATCTGATCCCAAAAAAGTGAAAAGACAATTAAGAAAAAAATTAAATTTAAATGGTATTATTTATTTAATTTATTTTAATTTTTATTGATTACTTGATAAACTCGATTTATTGATTGTTTTTTTTTTAAAAAAAAGAGATGAAAGAAGTAGATCTTGATGAAGTATTATGTCGAGAAGTAGCTATTCGTGGAGATATCATAAAATTTAAAGAGTGCCTTTCAAACTCAAAGATCAATTTAGAAAAGAAAATTTATGGAAAATCAACCATAGAATTAATTTCACAATATCTTCATTTTGAGTTTTTCCAAGAGTTACCAAAGTCAATTCCAATTGATTTAAATTTCAATGACACTCAATTACCCCAACAAAATATTGAAAAAGTATCTCAAGCTATTACGAATATTCAAAGATTGAGATCTTTAAGGTTTCTTTTTTTTATTTTTTTTTTAAAAAATTCACTTACCAAACATCAATTAAATAGAATTCAACGGTGTTCACTTTCACAAGAAAATCTTTTATTGATATTTCAGTCTCTTGTTATCAATTTACAAGTGAATGATTCACTTCAAATAATTGAGTAATTTTATTTATTCCTGTTTTGTTTTATTTTGTTTATTTGTTGGAGTAAATTATAATTAAATTATTAGAGTTGATGATATGAAATTGGATAAATATGAAGGATTAGAAATAATTCCAATTGAAATTAAATCTAAGGGAACTCAAGAAATAGCAAACTATCTTTTAGATTTAGCAAAATCTTCACAATCAATATATCGAACAAAGCTAATGGTTGTTGGGTATGAAAATGTTGGGAAAACAACTTTGCTAGATTGTTTATTTCCTTTAACTGATGAAATCAAAACAAAAAGTTTTGTTGGTACAAAAAGTCTATCTTTCTTTTCACTTGAAGGAAAATATTTCAATCAATACTCTCAAGGAAAATTATATAAACAATATATCCTTGAAAATAAAGAATGGAGTGTGACAAAAAAGATTAAAAAGAAAGAGAAAAAAAATTTTGGAATTAAAATTGAAAGAATTCAACAACCAAAAGAAAAAATCAAGTTATATTTTAAGGATGAAGAAATAAGAGATTTATGGTTTACAAAACTTTCAAGTTTAGTTTCAAATAAAGCAACTCATGGAATTGAAGTGAATACTCATATTTGGAAATCTTCAACACTCAATCAACATCAGCATACAGACTTCAAAATCAAAGAAAGTGGAGATGAAAATGGAAGTGAAAATGAAAATGAAAGCAAAGAAAAAGGGATTCAAGAGGACCACGTCGAGCTTTCAACCTGGGATTTTGCAGGACAACATGATTATTATAATACCCATCATTATTTTTTATCAAATAGATCAATATTTTTAGTATTATATAGAATGGATCAAGGAATTAAAGGATTGGAAAGTTTGGATTTTTGGTTGAAATCACTGTCATCTCATTTAAATCAAAATTATTGTGATGAAAATGGAAAACCATTTTATTCAATTATTATTATTGGTACTTTTTTGGATTCAATTGTTGAAAATCAAAGTGGAGATATGAAGTCGAGACAAACTAAAGTTATAGAAATATATGAGAGAAATGGATTAAAATTACCCCCATTTTATTTTGAAGTGAGTTGTTCAACATTAGAAAATATTGATGAATTAAGAGAAATTATATTTAATAATTCATTAAGTCATTCATATATGGGAGAAAATGTTCCAATTGGATATTTGACAATTGAAAAATCAATTTATGAATTAAGGATATTGAAACAAGGTCATCCAATTATTGAAATTCAAGATTTGATTGACCATGTTCAATTACAATACCAATCTTCATTTGGATTTGATATTGAATTTACAAAACGAGCATTAAGATTATTACATGAATGGGGAATTTGTATTTATTTTGATAACCCGATAGAATTATCAAATATTGTTATTTTGGATCCTCAATATTTAACAAAGAAAGTCTTAGGAGATTTATTCAAAGCAGATGGATCAACAAGAAAAATGAGGTTAAACGGAATTATAAATTATTCTCAGTTATCAAATATTTGGACTGGACCTATACATTTAATTGATATTTATTTGTCATTATTGGAAAAGTTTGAAGTTTGTTTCATTTTAGAAGATCAACAAAATGAGAATGAAAAGAAATTAATAATTCCAAATTTACTTTCAGAAAATAAAATGAAAACAATTGAAGATAAACTAAGAATGAAATGGCCAACAACAATTCCAAGAGGAGAAATTGAAATTGAAAGAATATTTTCATTTAATCAAGTTCCAAGTGAAATGGTTTCTCGATTATTGGTTAGATTTCATGATAAAATTGTTGATAATATTATTTGGAGAAGAGGTGTATTATTAAAACATTTTAATAATGAGAATAAAAATGAGAATGTTTTATGTTTATTGGAAGTTAAGATGTTAGATAATTTATTTGAAATTAGAATTAGAGGAAAAGAAAGAAAAGAATGTTTAGAAATGATGAGATATATTTATGAAGAAGTTAAAATTGTGAGTGGATATTATGGAGGAGTAAAATGGAAAGAATGTGTTAGATCTCCTCATTTTTCAAAAGGATTAATTGATTTGGAAGAGATTCATCAAGATTGTAAATTAGAATTAAAAGATAGAAAATTAATATGTCCAATTACTCATTTTCCAATTTATGCTGAAGATTTATTAATCAAAACTGGTTTACTTGACATTTTAGATAATCGAGACAATACTAGTATTATTTTTGTTTTTCTTTCATTTTCTTTTTCTTTTCCTTTATTTCCTAATGTCTCAATAAATTAAAAGGAAATGGTTATTGGAAATACAGTTTCAAAAATTTAAAACTTGAAGGAAAAGAAAAGAAAAATCAAAAGCAAGAAAATCATTGTAAAAAGATTGAAACTGAAATAATCTTCGAAAACTCGCAAAGAATAAACAAAAAGGAATATCGAAAAGTTGAATATTTACTTAATTTATTTGGATTTGATATTTCAAAAGTTGATAAAGTTATTGGGATCGAAAATAAAAATTGGAAGAAATCATTTGAAATATTTAGTGAACAACTATATGGTAAACAGAAAGATACTCCAAATTTATTTAAGAGAGAAGATTGGATTGAACAATCAGAACCAGAATTAAGAAAATCATTTATTCGATATTTAGGTGATTACATTTCAAAATTTAGAAAAGTTGGATGGAATCATGGAAATAATGTAGTTTATCCTCTTTTTTTTTTTTGAAATTTTCTTCTATTATTAACTAATTCTTAAATGGATTGCAGTTATTTATCATTCCAATGATTCAAGGAACAACTGAAGATGCCGCTTGGAGAATTTGTCTCTTTTCTTTCTTTCTTATTTTATTTTATTTTCATGAAATTGATTCAAATAAATTTAAAGGTGATAATGGATTTGGAACAGTTTGTAAAGTTGATGCTGGGTATTATTCACAAGGTTTTCTTTTTTCTTTTTATTTCTAATCCTTTCTTTTTTATTTTTTGGAATTCTTTCTGAAGATAAATTTTGCTCAATAAATCAAAAATTAAATGAAGGGGTTTACATGACATCCAAAGCCGATTATGCCATTAAATATTGTCAAGGAAATCCAAAAGTGTTTGTGATTGGATTTGTTATTGTGGGAAATCCCTTCCCAGTTGTTGAAGAACCATTTATTACAAATGAAGAAGGAAAAGTAATTATGGAAAAAATCGGAAATGATGATTTCAAACCAAAGAAAAATGAGAATGGATATTTAGGAAAACCAATAAATCCTGGTTATCAATCTCATTTCGCTCTTGGTATCCTTTTTTTTCTTTCTTTCATTCTTCATTTTGATCAGTAATTAATTTTCACAACAACAACAAATAACAGTCGATGGTCAAAGTAATTCAGCATTTCCAATCACGAAATTTGAGCAGTCAAAAAAAAAGAAAGTAGCTGACGAATTAGTTGTTCATGAATCACAAACTTATCCATCTTATATAGTATATTGTAAATAGGCAAAACAACCAATAATCTTTAAATTATATTTATTTATTTATTATTATGATATAAATAACAATAAATTCCACTTTCAAGTGCATCAATTATCATCCACCAGAACCAAGTAAAACATCAAATCATGGCAAGAAATCTAAAATAAAGTAAAAAATCTATCCTATTTACAATAACCTCAAAAGTAACTTCTTATTTTTCAGATACTGAGCCATTCTTTGCTCTGCAAATTTAAGATAATCAAAACTTATTGTTGATTGAGACTTTTGAATGACCCCCCAAAGAGTCCATTTCAAATGTGATAAAAGGCCAAATTGATTTGCTTCAATAAATAATTCTTTTAATTCCTTTTGAAATTGATTACTACTTTCATGTTCAAAACTTCGAGAATTTTTGAG
>Ga0097678_1003031_pt1 | contig 11946 bp, 10 predicted proteins | sample ThiBiot_500_plan_2_FD_72847 | JGI IMG/M metagenome (GOLD analysis project Ga0097678, IMG submission 72847) | Wastewater bioreactor microbial communities from Cape Town, South Africa - Thiocy_expt_500_plan - 1398105537976 (version 2) (version 2) ...
AAATTTTATAATTGGGGGCATATACAATTGCCATTGAGCAATTTGACAGATTTAACTAATGTATTAACTCAATTAAATAATGGAAATTATCCATTAGTATTACCAATAAATATTTATGGCTCATCTCTAAATACCGTGACACAAATATTAAATAATTCTCCATATGATTGTTCTGCTCAACCCTTAGTTGAATGTCCAACGGTTATCTACACTGAACCAACTAATTCTCCAGCGAATTCTTGCCAAGACAAAATAAAAGAGAAAGGAGAAAATATCTTTAATTCTGGTAGAAGAATTCTTTGGAAACATAAGTTTATCAAGTTATCAAATTTTATTACTGGTGGAAAAGTGACAAGAATTAAGTCAGTAACAAAATCATTTAAAAAAAAGAATGGAAAATGGAAAAAATTCAGAACTTCAATTGCAGCAGGTGTGACAGGGGCAGCTTATGAAGATTGTACTGGAGAGAAAGCAATCAATGAAGAAAAACAAAAAAGAAGAAAAAGAGTTAAGATAAAAGTTGAGTTAGCTGAACCCGTCTCGCAGTATTCACAATATCAGAAGAACAAAGTTAGACCAAATTCTTTATTCAGTATTCATAAACAAGAAAGTAATGTATATCAAAAAGAAATTTATCAATATTAGAAAAATTATTTTTTCTATTATTATTTTAAATTCAATATTAATTTTTTCTCAAAATTATCCTTCAAGGTATGGTATGAAAGGAGGGTGGAACTATTCCAATATTGATGCAGTTGATAATCTTGGAGAAAAATCAGGTTATATCAGCGGGATTATCGATGAAGTTTATGTTTCTATGTTCTTGGAAAAGCAAATCAGTCAAAAATCATATCTTCAATCCGGATTATTGTTTTCTTATACTGAATCTGTTAATTTTATAGAGTTACCTCTGTTCTATAAATATAACTTTTATAAAAACTTCTCATTTTTAATCGGACCAAAAATAGAATATATTCCAGATAAACAATACAATAATTTTTATTATTTTAAAAACCGATTTGGATTATCCGCTAATTTGGGAATAGATTATAGTTTATCAAAAAAGTGGACTATAGAAGGATATTATTCTAGGGCTTTCGTAAAACAATTTGATCAACTAATATTAGAATATTATAATTCGAAAAGGAATGTTTATAGAATAGGTATTTCTTATTATTTTAACTAAGTTGCTTGTCAATAATATGACAAGCATTTTTTATTTATTCTTAAAATAATCAATTCCACATTTCAGGAATTTTTTGAAATCCTCTTTTGGCATATATCCTGAAACCGGAGAATTAATCACCTTTTGGTCTGGTGTTACCAATACATAATGCGGTTGAGAATTATTATTGAAATTAACTTGTTGAAACAAACTCCATTTATCGCCAATCGTCTTTACTTTCTTCATTTGACCTTCGCCCATATCGATTTTGATTTGCTCATTTTCCGGCAATTCTTCTTTATCATCCACATAAACAGAAGCCAGAATCACATCATTTTGGATCATTGGTAAAATATCTTCCTGGCTCCAAACAAACTCTTCCATTTTACGGCAGTTTTCGCAACCATAACCTGTGAAATCTATTAAAACGGGTTTGTTCTCTTTTTTCGCCACTTCTATGGCTTCGAAGTAATTGTGATAAGGCTTCAAACCAAGAATTCCATCTTCTTCTTTATGAAAATAACTAACATTCAACGGCGGTAAAATCCCACTTAGCAATTGTAATTTTGGTTTTTCCGAAGGAATCAATCCCTGAATCAAATATGCGATGAATACAATCCCGAAACCTCCAAGAATTCTTCTTCCTAAACTGATTTTCGGATTCTTATCATCGTGCGGAAATCTGATTTTCCCAAATAAATAAACCACTAATCCAATCGCAATGATAATCCAAAGCACGATGAATAATTCTCTTTTCAGCAAGAAAGTTTTGGAAACCAAATCTGCTTTGGATAAGAATTTCAACGCCAAAGCCAATTCGACAAATCCGAGAACAACTTTCACCGTGTTCATCCAACCGCCTGATTTTGGTAAACTTTGAAGTGCTTGCGGGAACAGTGCCAACAATCCGAAAACCAATGCCCAAGCCAATCCGAAACCAGCCAAAGCAAACGTCAACAATGTTGGAACGTTGGTCGCTCCAGCTACAACACCACCTAATAAGCTCCCTAAAATCGGGCCTGTACAAGAGAATGAAACGATCACTAAAGTCAATGCCATAAAGAAAATCCCAATGATTCCGCCCGCTTCTTCAGCTTTGGAAGATTTATTGGCAATCCAGCTTGGCAAAACAATTTCATAATAGCCGAAAAAGCTAAGAGCAAAAAATAAAAATATAGCGAAGAAGAATAAATTCAGCCAGATATTGGTCGAAATTTGATTGAAAATATTCCCCGAAATTCCATCAATAATATGAAATGGAATACTCAATAAAACGAAAATCAACAAAATGAAAAATCCGTAAATAAAGGCATCACGCTTTCCTTTTGCTTTGTCTTTGTTTCCTTTTGTGAAAAATGAAACCGTCAACGGAATCATTGGGAAAACACACGGCGTAAGCAATGCAATCAGTCCGCCTAAAAATCCTAATCCGAGAACGAGCCAATTATCGTTAGCCGGTTTTTGCTGAGCAGTTCCACAATTGGTCAAAGGGTTTTTGAAATCCAAAGAATTGACCTTCAAACCGTCTTGTTTTGCAACAGTAGGCATTGCAACATTTGTCGGTTTCAGAACTGTTCCGACTTTTCCGGACGGAGCAACCTCATAAACAGTGTCTTTTGTTTTACCAACATTTTCGTCAGAAGCAACGGTTGTTTTACTGCCTTCAATTTGTTTTTCAAATTCTAATGTATTTGGCGCCAAACAAACACGGTCATTACAAGTTTGATACATTATTTCAGCGGTAATTGTCGCCGGTTTTGCGGCATCTTTTGGTTTGAATTTTTGCTTGAAAACGACTTTGTTTGAATAATAAACAATCTGAGCACCAAAAGCTTCCGAAAATTCATCATGTTTTTTTCCTATTTCCTGAACTTTACCAATCAGTTGGATTCCTTGTTTTGAAGTGATTTTAAATTCCGTTGGGATTCCGGAATCAGGTGGCAAATCCTGAGAATAAACGTGCCAGTTATCTTCAATTGTTCCTGTCAAAACAGCTTCATATTCGTCTTTCCCAACAGCATTAATATCGAACTTGAACTTAACCGGATTTTTTATCTGTGCATTGAATAGGGTTATTATTAATAGAAAAAGTGTGGATAACACTAATTTTAAATCTTTCATTTTTTGATATTAAATTTTATTTTTCTCACCACAAAGGTCACAAAGTTTTTTCACAAGAAACTCAATTTGTGAACTTTGCGAAATCTTCGCAGTCTTTGCGGTTAAATTTCAAGTTCAAGATAATCGGATTTTTGAGATGAAAATCTTCTGTCCTGACGAAAAGGTAAAACACCTAAAACTTGGTCATTCTTATCACAAAGAAGCCAGATTTTTTGCTTCGCTAAAATAGACAATTTTTCATCCTTAAAAAACTTCGAAATTTTCTTTTTGCCAATCATTCCGATAGGAAAAAACAAATCGCCTTCATGTTTTCTTCGTAATTTCAAAGGCTTTTTAACTGTCTTATTATCAATTTTCCAAAAACAATGACCAAATTCCTGGATTTCATTTTTAATATTTTCAGGAATAATGATTTTGTTATCAATAATTTCAAGCTTTATTTCTTCTAATTTTTCATTTCCAACTTCTAAATTCTTATTAAAAATCAACTCATTCCTATTAACTACCAATTGAAATTCAGAATTGAAAAAAGAACTTCCGGTTTGAGATGTCAGAAACTTTTGCATTTCGTTTTCGTCATTAAAACCGAATCTTTTTAAAATCTCGTACCGAATTAACTCAGATTCTTCTGAGAATTTTTGTTTATCAATAATTATTTGATCTTCACTAAAATTTATCTTTAATTTTTCAATTTTTTCATCAATTGATTGATTGATGAAATCCTTCGCTTGATAGATATAATGGATACTTCTTGAAAAATTGGTCAGAAAATCCGGATTGACTTTCTCCAATTCAGTAACGATGTTGTGACGGATTTTATTTCTCAGATAATCCGTTTTTTGATTGGACTTATCTTCACGGTATTTGATTTGATTCTCTCTTGCAAAATCATAAATTTCATCCTTAGAAAAATCAAGAAGAGGACGAATGATTCCGTTTTCATTTTGGGGAATTCCGCTCAAACCACGTATTCCCGATGCTTTGGAAAGGTTGATGATAAAAGTTTCCAACTGGTCATTCAGATGATGCGCTGTAACTAAAAATTCCAAATTTTCTTTTTTCTGAATTTCTCTGAAAAACCGGTATCGAATTTCTCTCGCCCAATTTTGGATCGAGTTTTCCGGCTGAATATCCTTTTGAGAAATTTCATATAAATGAAAAGGAATTTTATGTTTTTCACAAAAATAGGAAACCAACTGTTGATCCAGGTTAGAATCCTCATTACGGAGATGATAGTTGATATGTGCAACATGAAAATCAAAACCCGAAACCTGAAATAAATCAGCCAAAACCATAGAGTCCACTCCTCCACTTACCGCTAAAAGGTATGTTTTTTGTTGCGAGTTTGGAAGTAATCGCTCAATAGCGTTTTGAAATTTTAAGAGACTTAACACAAATTTATAACGAAATATTAAGTTATAACCACAAATATACAGTTATTAATTCTTACTTTTGAAACGATTAAAATCATTATACTATGAAATTATTTAAGATTTTGACCATCACAGCACTGGGGCTTTCCCTTGCGTCTTGCGTCAGCAAAAAACAGTTCGATGCCCTTAATCTCAATTACAAACAATGTGTTGAAGATGCTGGTGAAAGAATGCGCCAGATCCAGGATCTAAAAGGTGAAAACTCATCACTAAAAGGTCAGAACGATTTACTTTTAGGACAAAACAATGCATTAAAATCCAGCTTGGATGCGTGTCTATCCAATGCAGGAAAAGGTTCTGCAAATATTGATAAACTGGTTGGAGAAATCAACGCTTCTAATGCTTACATCAAGCAATTAATTTCCGGGAAAAGTAGAAATGACAGTTTGAACATTGCTTTATCTAATAAATTGAAACGTTCCCTTGATAACGTCGCAGACCAGGATGTAGATGTAAAAGTTCTGAAAGGTGTAGTATTGATTTCATTATCGGATAAGATGCTTTATCAGGTTGGAAAATATGATATTCAGCCAGCCGCTGCGGATGTTCTTGCTAAAGTGGCTAAAGTTATCAACGATTACGATACTTACAGTGTTTTGATCGAAGGTAACACGGATAATACGCCATTGAACAGTGCTAATGCGCCAAGAGACAACTGGGATCTTTCTGCTCTTAGAGCGACTGCCGTTGCAAAAGTTCTACAAAATCAGTTTGGTGTGAATCCTAACAGAATAACTGCAGGAGGTAGATCAGAATATAATCCTAAGACAACTAACGCATCAGTTTCCGGAAGATCTGAAAACCGAAGAACAGAGATTATCATTATGCCGAAACTGGATGAGTTCATGAAGCTCATGGACATTGCTCCAGTTAAGAAATAATACAATTCTTAGAAATATAAAATAAACCTTGTCAGATTTTGGCAAGGTTTTTTTGTTTACTAAATTTGAACCTTAATCCTTGATCAATGAGTTATTTTGAAGAATTGGACAAAGAGATGGATCGATATCTGGAAGACAACGCTTCCGAAGAGCCTGTCATTTTAAAAAAATTAAGAAAGGAAACTTATCAGAAAACCACTCAGCCACATATGATCTCCGGTTATCTGCAAGGCCGTTTGTTAAGCATTTTGTCACATATTGTCCAGCCAAAATATGTTTTGGAAATCGGAACATTTACCGGCTATGCAGCTCTGAGTATTGCAGAAGGATTACCAAAAGACGGGAAAATCTACACGATTGATAAAAATGAAGATCTGGCTTACATTCCTCAAAAATATTTTGCAGAAAGTGATTATAAAAACCAAATCGAATTCATCATCGGTGATGCGAAAGAAGAAATCAAAAAACTGGATAAAGTTTGGGATTTGATTTTCATTGATGCAGACAAGGAAAGCTATTTGGAATATTTAATGCTCATCAAACCTAATCTCCGTTCCGGAAGTATCATTCTTATTGATAATGTTCTTTGGTACGGAAAAGTGCTCGAAAATAATCCGAAAGACAAGCAAACCGAACAAATCAAACTCGTGAATAAAATCATTACCGAAGATCCTGATTTCGAAAATCTAATCTTACCTTTGCGGGACGGATTACACTTGATAAGAAAGAAATAATTCGTATTTTTAAATTCATAATTGATTGAAATGAATAAAGGCATTTGCAATGTTTCCATCGCTCCGCTGAGAGCAGACAGTTCCGACAAAAGCGAAATTGTATCACAACTTCTTTATGGTGAATCTGCTGATATTTTGGAAGTAAAAGACAACTGGACCAAAATCAAAACCCATTACGACAATTATGAAGCGTGGATGGACACAAAACAAATTTCACCGGTTTCTGACGAATTTTTAGCATCAAGAAAAACAAACCTTGTGAAAGAATCTTTCCAATCTACAATGACAGAAAGTGGAAAAGTGCTTTTATCAATGGGTTCTGAAGTCAATTTTGAAACCACTTCGCCAACACGTGGCCACGATCTCAGCGAAAGCATTGTCAACTGCGCCAAGGAATTCCTGAATGTTCCCTATCTCTGGGGCGGCAAAAGCTTTTTCGGAATCGATTGCAGTGGTTTTACGCAAATTGTTTACAAAATCCACGGTATCAAAATCCCGAGAGATACTTATCAGCAGGCCGAGCTAGGAGATGTTTTGACTTTCATAGAAGAAGCAAAGCCTGGCGATTTGGCATTTTTTGAAAATTCGGAAGGAAGGATTGTTCACGTTGGTTTTATCCTAGCAGACCAGAAAATCATCCACGCGCACGGAAAGGTAAGAATTGACAGCTTGGATTCATCAGGCATTTTCAACAAAGACCAAAACAGACACACACACAAACTGAGATTCATCAGATCTTATTTTTAAAAATAAAAAGCTTCCAAAAATTGGAAGCTTTTATTTATTATTAAGAAGAATTACTTTATCAGATTTCTTGATTTAGCTTCTTCTTTTACTTTTCCATGGCTCATAATATTGGCAATCAAAACCGGTAAAAATGCCAACGGTAAAAATGTAAACACTCCAAAACCCTGAGTAATGCTGATATAAGCGCAGGTTATAATCATGATGAAAAAGATGACAGAAAAAGATATCAAAACTGTTCTTGCGATCTTCAGATTCTTCAACACTTGCTCATTGCTTAATTCTGAAAGGTTTTCTGATCTTTTCATAGGATTTGATTTTGATAATTACAGTTTGAAATTCACTGACACGTTAAAGAATCTCCCTGTCAATCTTACCGGAACCGGATAATAGACGTGCGGAGAAGAATTAACATCACTGATCCATTGATTGGCAATCGTGTTATTGATATTAAATGCGTTGAAAATCTGAACGCCTAAAGTTAGCTCTTTAAAATTTCTCCAGAAAGTTCCGCTGGCTTTATTATCTTTTTGATCAATGAAAACTTTTGTCAAACCGATATCCACTCTCTTATAAGCCGGCAACGTTTTCTGATAACGATAAGCCGCCAGATAATCCGGCAAACCATTAGAATCAAATAAAACAGGTGTGCCTGACGGCAACCCGCTTGCATAGGTCAAAGTCAGGTTAACCCTCATACTTGGGAACTTCGGCATATAATCCTGGTAGAACATAGAGAATTTGAAACGTTGGTCAGTTGGTCTTGGAATATATCCCATCCCTTCGATATTCTCATAAACTCTTGCATAACTCGCAGAAACCCAGGAATCAATACCCGGAACAAATTGCCCGAATAATCTTGCATCAACTCCATAAGCATAACCTTCGGAATTATTTTTTCCAGAATACCTAACTCTCACGTTATCTAAATAATACGGAATTAGATTTTCCATCTTTTTGTAATATGCTTCTGAAGTCAGCTTAAATTTCCTATCCTTAATTTGGAATTCGTAATCATTGGATAAAATAACCTGATAAGATTTCTGAGCTGTAATATCTGAATTAAAAGCACCCATCAGATCTTTAATTTCTTTATAAAATGGCGCCTGATAATAAACTCCGCCCGCAAGCTTGAACAACATATCCATATCCCAGTTTGGCTTGACCGCAATCTGCGCTCTCGGACTGAATAATGTTTCTTTGTTAAAGCTCCAGTTCTGGATTCTCGCACCTCCGTTTACAAAAACTCTGTTATTTCCCCAATAGAATTTTTTCGAAAACTGAGCATAAGCTGAAATCCTTGTTGGTGTGATGTTATTTTGCCCGGCAATATGGTAGTTAAGATTAAGATCAGATATATCCAATTGTCCTGGAAGAACAAAATCTCTTGGATTACTGTAACCAATAGAATCTACAAATTGCCATTCATTAGTAAAATCCTTTATCATTTCTCTCTCGAATTTTGCCCCAACTTCGATATCCGTATTGATGTCCGGAGAAAACTTAGTTCTGAACTGGGATCCAACCACTCTAACTAATAAGTCATTTCTGGCGTGATCGATCTGTCCGCCAGCGTCATAGCCAGCAACAGGATTTCCATCCTCATCAAAAGCTTCTAAAATATATCCCGAAGCTATGGAATAATATTCTCTCTCTCTGTTTTGATAAGCAAAATTATCAAGTGTAAACTGCCATTTTTTGCTTGGCTTAAAATTCACACTTACAGTTCCCATCATATTTTTATATTGGTCATCTTCTTGCCCATTATAGAAAACCGTCAGTTTCAATGGCTGTAAAAGGCTTCCAAAATCTACTTCTTTTTTCTTAGGATACATCTCATAATCGTTCTTTGCAAAATATCCTAAAAACGATAAAGACCACTTGTCATTAAACTGATAATTAAGATAAGACTGCAAATCAAAATATCTTGGATTGAAATCCGTATCCTCATTCAAAGTATTGAGAACCAAATTAGTATTTCTATATCTCCCGGAAATGATCCCTGAGAATTTTTTATCTTTTGAAGCAAATCCTGTCGATAATCTCCCACCAATTAAACTCGCTTCCCCGGAAAGTTCAAATTTTTCCGGTTGTCTGTAATAGATATTGAGAGCAGACGACATTTTATCACCATATCTTGGTTCAAAACCACCAGCAGAGAAATTAATTGTGGAAACCATATCGGGATTAATGATACTCATCCCTTCCTGTAAAGAATTACGAACCAAAAATGGTCTGTAAAGTTCAATATCATTAATATAAATCAAATTTTCATCATAGTTCCCTCCTCTTACCATATATTGGGAGCTCAGCTCCGCATTGGAGTTTACAGAAGGTAAACTTTTGATAAGGCTTTCCACGCCGCCGCCTAACGAAATTACAGTCTGAGCTTCTTTTGCAGAAATCTCTATGGATGTCAGGTCATTGGTTTTATTTTTAGCTCTTTTCTGGAAAACAACTTCCTGAATCTCATTCTCCTTAACCGCCGGCAGGAAAAGGACATTGATCGATTGTGATCTTGGCGATGTTTTGATGAGCTTGGAAAAACCTTTGAAGTTTTCCTTTTGAACCTTTAATTCCTGTTCAGAATCTGCTAATGGAATCCTGATGAATCCGTTTTTATCGGTCTGGTAAGTTTGATTATTATAAGTGACTTCTGCTTCAGAAACGGTTTTTCCATCTTCGTCAAGGACTTTTAGATTGATTTGAGAAAAAGCCAGTACCGGCAGAAAGAAAAGAATTAAAAGGATATAATTTTTCAAAGCTGTAGTTTTTTATCTAAATTTATTTTTAACGCATTCTTGAATCAACAAAAATAGCAATTAATACAAAGAACGAAAGAATATTTGGAAATCTTATACGAAAAACTGAAATTAATAAAAAAGTCCGGCAATTCCGGACTTTATTTTTATAGTATCGCTTCTCGGATTCTTGTTAATTTTCCGAGTAAACCGTCCAGTAAATCCAATTTTAGCATATTGGCGCCATCGGATTTTGCAACAGAAGGATCAGGATGTGTCTCTATAAACAATCCGTCTGCTCCAACAGCAATTCCCGCTTTGGCAATGGTTTCAATCAACGCTGGTCTTCCGCCTGTAACACCGGTATTCTGATTCGGTTGCTGAAGCGAATGCGTTACGTCCAATATCACCGGAGAATATTCTCTCATGGTTGGGATTCCACGGAAATCTACTACAAGATCTGTGTAACCAAAAGAATTACCTCTTTCAATGATGGCCGTCTTATCGTTTCCGGAATCCTTTACTTTCTGAACTGCAAACTTCATTGACTCTGGCGAAAGAAATTGTCCTTTTTTAAGTGTCACTGCTTTTCCTGTTTCTGCTGCTGCAATCAACAAATCGGTTTGTCTAACCAGAAAAGCAGGGATTTGTAAAACATCCACATATTCCGCAGCCAAAGCCGCATGACCATTTTCATGAATATCTGTTGTTGTAGGAATATTAAAGATCTCTCCTACTTTTCTAAGAATCTTTAAAGCTTTCTCATCACCAATTCCTGTGAAAGAATCGACACGACTTCTGTTGGCCTTTCTGAAAGAACCTTTGAAGATATAAGGAATATTGTATTTGTCAGAAAGCTTCACGATATGTTCTGCAATCTGCAAAGCCATTGTTTCATCTTCGATCGCGCAAGGTCCTGCAATCAGGAAAAAGTTCCTGGAATCTTTGTGATGAATGTTATCTAAATATTGTATCATTTTTTTGATTTTAAATTATAAACTTCAGATTGTTTTCTGTCTGAAAATCGAATACAAATATACGGAATTAATGCAGGAAAACCTTTTCCAACCCAAACTATCGAAAGGGTTGAAATTATCTATTTATTGAATTTCTTGATAATCTTTTCAAACGTATTGACATTCCTGCTCGTCATTTTATCTTTCAGACTTTTCTTCCCGAGAACTTTACCGAAATCGGAATCCAAAGTCTGACCTTTGGGAACTTGCCAATAGAATATATTATTGACGATTTTCCCTTTTTCGCCTTCTGATTTGCTTGATTTCTCGAATTCTTCTAATAACGTTTCTTCTACTTTTTCTGAGCCGAGGAAAATGTAATTGTGGAAATTCTCTATTGGCGGAAAAGGGTCATTTTTCAAGATTTCGTTGATTTCTTTTTCATTTTTGATGAAGAGAAAAGCTTCGTAATTGAAATGTTCCGACATTGCTTTTTCCAGAATTGTCTTCAGTTCCGTCGAATTTTTATCTGATTGGAACAGGATATTACCGCTTGCCAAAACCGAAGATACATTTTGGACGCCAGCATCCGAAAAGACTTTGCAGACATCTGCCATTTTCATATTAGTTCCTTTGACATTGACACCTCGGAGAAAAGCACAGAAATTGATCATAGTTGATAGTTGATGGTTGATGACAAAATTACATTTTAAAATTTTGACTGATGGATAATATTTAAACAAAACCCTTTCAGAGTTTTAGAACTCTGAAAGGGTTAATATATTTTGAGAAGATAACATTCTACTGGGTGACTTTCATAAGCTGTTTGGTGATGTTGTCCATCTTTTCAGCTTCATAAGTCGTATCGTAATCTTTCATAATATCGAAAAGATAAGAATAGAACGATGTCACTTTCTGGACATCATCTGCTTTTTTGAAAGCCTTTTCTTTGCCCATCTCCTGCAAATCTTTGATGAATGTATTGAATCTCTTATCAATGACATTCAGAGATTTTATAAGATATTGATAGCCTTTTTCTTTCTGGCCGATTTTGTTATAAGCATCAGAAACCGCACCAACTACCAAAGAATATTCCATCGGTTTGGTTTTCATTTGTCTTGCTGCATAAACCTGAAATTTCGGCGATAATCTGGTGTAATAATCATACTCT
>Ga0097678_1003058_pt1 | contig 11857 bp, 15 predicted proteins | sample ThiBiot_500_plan_2_FD_72847 | JGI IMG/M metagenome (GOLD analysis project Ga0097678, IMG submission 72847) | Wastewater bioreactor microbial communities from Cape Town, South Africa - Thiocy_expt_500_plan - 1398105537976 (version 2) (version 2) ...
TTAGACTTTTCTGCAAGCAAAAATAAAGAAAAATGATTATACTCCATTATACTATTCGTTATGTCTTATTAGCAAATTTTTTTCTTTAAATACCACATCCCAATAAATTTTGTACGCAAATTTTATTAATTCAGAGTATATTAATTTTGTGCCAAAATTTAATTGTATTTTACACCTTCGAAAAGCTAAAAATAGCACATACCATAAAGGAAAGGGGCGTTGGGATCGTCTCCAAACTTATTCAGCGACAGTCCATACTGCGCACTCTGATTAAAATAGAGCACGTGATTCGGTGAAAACACGAGTGCCCCGCCAGGAGGTTCAGCGACCGGTACTACGCTGAAACAATCGTGCGGCAATTTTTTTACGGTCCAAATGATCGGATGCGTCGTCGGTGAGGTCAGATCGAGCGACAGCGCCACTAAATTGCACGTGTATTTTTTCATTGCAGCGCGGCTTCAACGGATTAGATTAGGATTTTTTTCTATATTAGGCAATGTGTTTAAGATATATAATATAATACCCAGTCCACGTGAGTTCAGATTCGTAAAGTATGACTAGTGTCGGATCATGATAGCCATTCAAGAACTGAATATCGAGCACATTGATAATACCCAACTCGCGCAAATTAATCACGTAAGATGACGGGTAAAGCCGCTTCGCCTCCTCGCTAAAAAAGGAAAAATTATTATTCGTTATTGAATTTTTGGATCTTCATACCCGTCAGGTAGTGGGGCAGTAGGATCAATGGCTTCGCGTCTTAAAGGCAATACTACGAGCTGTCTATCGTATATAATCGTCGCAGCACATTTATTGAGCGGATCCACTCTTATTCTCGGATGACTTGTAAATCTGATGTGTCCTTCCTTTAATAATCGTCAATATAAAATATCTTAGTAAATTTGTATTAATAATAATATTACCTTTAATTTATCGTCGTTTTCGAAAAAATGCAGGGAAGCCAGTTTCAAATCGTGTGTTGCTTGATCCCACGATACTAACGAAATTTTGGCGTCCAAGAAAGATAATAATAGCGAATCAGTCTTAGATCGTGGATATCTCACTGCTTTAATCGACTCAATATTGCCAAATAACGAATATTCTGCAATGAGTTGTAACTTTACTGATTTTTTTTGCTCTTCGTCGTTCTAAAATATTTTAAAAATTAGAATAAATTAAATAACTCCTTCGTATTGCTCAAAAATAATGAATTATTTATTTATTAAACCGAGATAAAATATTTTTAGTGTGTGATCTATTGGCGCAACAGGAATGTATCTGTATTGCATAAATAATGACGATATGTATACACAATCAATGCTATACCTTTTGTACAGGAAGTTTAAATATCTGTAATAAAGAAGCCTTTGCAACAATCAGATTGACATCCCGTTCACCAGTAAAATTAGCTGAAATGCATATTTCAACCCCTGTAGGGGGGTTAATAGTCTTGTGTATGGCGTGAGACATAGGGAGCAGATCAAATAAAAAAAATATTTTTGCCTAATTGTTAATTGTTTCGCTTTTATTTTTTACGCTTGAACACAATGGCTTCTTGGATCGAGTACAGCGCTGACACTGAATTCCCTATTCAAAATTTGCCTTATGGCATCTTTCACTTGAAGACCGAAAGTCCTTCTGTTGCGCGAGCTGGTGTTGCGATCGGCGAATGGATCTTAGACCTTTCTGTCATTCAAAAGGCTGGCTTATTCCATGGCAAGGTTGCCCAAACTGACTGCTTCTCTAAGGTATAATCGTGGATCTGTAACAAGCAATGTTATGAATTTGAAAATATTTTTAAAAAAAAATATCCTGAAAATCTTATTAAAATAGCCAAAAAGCGTCAAATAATATTTATTTCTTTTTTTTTAGCCATATTTGAATGATTTTATGGCCATGGGCAAAGATAGCTGGAAGGAAGTTCGATCAACTTTAACAAATCTGCTCTCCAAAGACACACCCACCCTTAGAGATAACGCTGCACTCAGATCCAATGCCCTTGTTAAGCAAAGTGATGTGTGAGTCTCAGTTTAAAATGATTTGAAGTTTTGAAAATCGGAAAACATTCTCGTACATCCGCACCTCTTCATTAAATTATTGTAACTCCGTAAATGGCGATCTTAACAACATGGTTGCAGTCAAATGTGCTTGCCTTCCAAAATTGGAGATTACACCGACTTTTATTCTTCGAGAGATCACGCCACGAACGTAGGCAAAATGTTCAGACCCGATCAAGCTCCTTTATTACCCAACTGGTATGATTTCACCCATAACAACGTATTATACGTATATTTATAATATTACAGATGGTGGATAATATTTAAATATTTTTTTTTTTCGCAGGCTTTGGATTCCGATCGGTTACCATGGCCGAGCGTCCTCCGTGGTCGTTAGCGGCACACCAATCGTGCGTCCTCATGGCCAATTGAAGCCACCCACAGCCGAAAAGCCCTCCTTCGGCGCCTCCAAGCGCGTGGACTTTGAACTCGAGATGGCGACGCTGGTCGGCCCAGGCAACAAATTGGGTCAGCCCATTCCCATCGCCACCGCTGAGGACCACATATTCGGCGTGGTGCTCATGAACGATTGGAGCGGTACGTTTTTGTTTGTCAATGCAGGCGTGTTTAACCCCGGAAAATTTCGAAGAAAAAAGAAATTAATAATACTTTGCTTTGTTGATCCTCCATATCGAGTTTCTTTTGAAATTCAATTAAGCAAATTATCTCGATTATTGGAATTTCATTTTCACAACTATATTGTAATGCGTATCTCAGTACTAGAAACTGCGGGTAGTTTAGTCGCGGTACTAATAAAATTTGTTCAGCGCGCGATATTCAAGCCTGGGAGTACGTGCCGTTGGGTCCGTTCAACGGTAAAAACTTTGGCACGACGATCTCACCGTGGGTCGTCACATTGGATGCGCTCGAGTGCGTGCGTCTTACCAACGTCGAGCAAGAGCCAAAGCCCCTCGATTACTTGGTGGTAAGTTTGCACCGTGAAATATCATCGGAATATCATGCGTACCATCGATGGTGCTTATTTGAGAGTCTACTAGGACCCACGTCCGTGCCACTTTGACGTGGTGTTAGACGTGTTGGTGCAGACGCCCAACATGACCACGCCACATCTCATCGCCAAATCAAACTTCAAATACTTGCACTGGTCGATCAAACAACAGCTCACACACCACGCCTCGGGTGGGTGCAACTTGCAGCCCGGTGACTTGCTCGGCACTGGCACGATCAGCGGTCCTGACGCCAGTGAATTCGGTTCGTTGTTGGAGTTGAGTTGGAACGCCACCAAACCGATCACTTTACCTACCGGCGAGACGCGCACCTTCTTGGAAGATAATGACACGTTGATCTTGCGCGGTTATGCTCAAGGCCCCGGTTATCGCATTGGGTTCGGAGAGTGTGCGGGTCAAGTCTTGCCTGCTGTCCAGCTCTAAATGAGTGGCTGTAATAAAATTATTTTTTATTATTCTACGCCAGAGTTCAACAAACGGTAACTAAGGTTTTAACGCGATAATCGTTATTCAATTATATGAGTTTGTATATGCACGATTACTTGGCGTATTATAATTATCGCTCGATTTCATTTATCAAACCATTTCTCAAGTTGTTCGCGTTGCTTTGGTCTCCAATTTGTTTTCCTAGATAGCAATGACTGAACGACTCTTATGTTTTTTGTTACCGAACATGCTCGTGGCGTTACATTTGTGTGCTAGCAGACCCAGATTGTCGCTTCCTAGGGGCGTACAATTGATGTGCATTGAGAGGCAGATCTATCTCGTACACAGTTCAATTAAAGAAATTTTAATAAAAAAAAAAAAACAATTGAATTTGGCATTAAATGGTTGAAAGGATATCCATTGTTGCTCCGTAATTAGTTCTAGTAAAGAAGTGAACAGAGTTTGTCCAGACAAAGTCGATCTAGATCCTATCAAAATCAATTTGGTCTTTGCCCGCGTCAAAGCAACATTTAATCGCCTCCACTCCCGCAATAAATTCCCTAACTAAAAAGAAATTAATTTTTTTTAATCATTCGAATCATTTAAAAATCTCCACTTACGTTTTGTTGCGGATTGCTTCGAACCAACGACACGATGATACAATCTTTATCCCGTCCTTGATACTTGTCGACTGTATGAACCTCGAGCTTGGATAAGTTGACGAGACTTAACTGGTGATGGATCGCCTTCAGCTGGGATCGCCAAGGTGATATTACACCAATCTTCTGTTGTTTGATACCACTCCACACCAACGTGTCTGCAATCTAATTAAAATTAATTAAAAGAATTATTATTTTAAACATTAACTGCTAGTCGTGTTAAATAACTGTACCAAAGAGACGAGCGAGGCCTCCACATCATTACGCACTATATTATCTTCGTGTTGTATCTCTGGGGCGGGCACATTATCTGTATTCAAAAATACGACTTTTCTCCTACCAACCAATTGTTATACTAACATATCGCAAGCAACGATGTCTTACCGAGGCTGTAATATCTCTCGTAGCCAATCCTGAACATTATTGGGATTCGGCAGGAATTGCGGCAAATTTAGTCGCGGAATGTGGAGACAGCTCTTGCTCGACTAGTTAGGATGATTTGTAATACAAGTTCATTATATATATATAAAAAAGTACCTGTGCTACTTCAGCTGATCCAACGCGCAACTTTCCATCGTAAATGAGGCGGTTACTAAGCAACATAATATCTGCGTTCATTCGGTACTGGTGATCGAGTTCAACAACGGCTTCGGGGTGCGTTTGACTCAAATAAAAAAATAAACTGACGTCAAGTCCTTCTTGTTTGGCCTCAGGACTTTTCACTAGAGGTGGAAGCTTCATACAACACGTTAATGCGTTGCAAACAAAAAATTTTCCACCCCATGTACGCACTTGATAAGGGTCGCCAACTAGTATGAACGTATTAGCGAAGAATATTGGTCCAAGACTAATGGGAAGTGTAAGTTGCGATGCCTCGTCTAGAATACAATAATCAAATGTTCGCTTTCTGATGAGAGGAGCGGATGAGGCACTCATGCAAGTCAGGGCCACGATGGATTTGTTCCCATAAGTTTCTGCACGTGATTAAAATTTTAAACGACATCTAGGTATTATTCCGCTTACGCTCAATGTCGGCAAAAGTCTTCACATTCTTCTCGTAATTCGGAATGTAAGCGTGAATGTCAGTGTGCACCTGATGTTTTGCACCAACGCGCAGAAAGTCAATGCCGCCCTCTTTCAACTTCAAGCAGATGTTGTCCACTGCCGAGTGCGTGTACGCGGTGACGAGAACAGTTTTTCCAGATTTTATCAACATTTGAATGAGCACAACTATCGCGGTTGTCTTTCCCGTGCCTGGTTTTCCCGATATCAACAAATAGTCACGGGCAGCTAGCGCTTTCCTCGCCGCTTTGCTCTGATCAAAGTTCAAGCCAAAACCATTTTTGGATCCTGCAGTACCACTGTGCTGTGACATGATATTGCTGAGAAATCGTTAAAAAAAAAAACCAACATTAATTAATTAAGGAGTCTGTAGTACTTTATGGAAGCGTCCGTCATTTCATTTTCGAACTGTGGCGGATCTAGATCAACTATCAGCTCCCTCTTCCGTTGTGCATTTCCGTTGATAGCCGTGAACAGTTTCATTAAATTGGTCTACACCACCCATTAAATATATATTCTATCAACTTTAATAACTATATAACTTACCCTTGCGGTCTGAGACGAAACCATTTCTTCTTTATCAATGCGCCATTTCAAATCTTTCAATATCGCTCTGTCCGTGTGCTTCACGACAAGGCTAGACATTCTATTTTACAAATTAGTACAAATTATCCAAGTAGACAGACTTGCAGTTAAAGCTCGTACTTTTTTGAGTTTTTTCTGGTTTGCCCGATGTCATCAATGTCTAACGTTAACCCGCCGAATCTTTGGCTACTTGCAAATTGTTCCACATTGGCTGGTGTCTAAAAAACTGAATAAATTATTTCCTTGAATGGAGCTTGCTCACCTTGACTGGGGCTCGAAGTTCGATTACAATGGTCTTTGAAGTAAGTTCAATAACAGTTCCTTTGTCACTTCCAATCTCTTGTCCTTCCATGGTCAAGAATACGTGGTCACCTTCGTTGATCTGCAAGTCAAATACATTGATAGCATCGCTTTCGTTTTCTTTTCTGAATCGATACGTCCAGTACTCCTCAACCTCCAGTTCCTCCTCTAGCAGCAAACCTGACAAACATCGGCCGTTCTTTTCTCGCGAACTAATATCCATTTGCCAAATTTGCTTATTTAGTCTTGTGAGCTCTTGTTCTTCCAAATATAGTAGTCTTTCAAAACGTGCCAAAAAAGCTAAATGTGACGCCTTTAGATGCTTTGTTTTTTCTGTGAAGAAAGTTCCCATTCCACTCATTTCTTCGGTGGTCCCTTCCAACTAACATTCCATTAATCATTGTTATAATCGCCAACAATAAGTTAATACCTTCCCATAAATAGTACATTTATCCGCAGAAAAACATCTCTTGCAAGTATTTTCTGAACGAAGCATTGGTGGCAATTTGTTCGATACAATGTAAGATACCAGTTCGTTTCGCTTGCGTAGCAGGCCCACGACAGTATCCCGCGCAATGCTAATAGTTTTCATTTCTCTATCTTTCATGGAATAGAGCAGTCCACCTTTGATGTCCGCATCTTCTCAACGGTTTAGAATTGCTTCAAAAAAAAAAACCATATTTCACTACATACTGTATCTATCTGTCATTAATAATCCATATAAAACAACTTGAGCTTCGTGCTGAACTTGTTTGTTGCCTGTCTTCAACTCTAGAGGGACAGTGCATCGTTCTTCGTATCCTTTCTCGTTTTGGATCAAGGCCTCAACAGATAAATCAATGTTGCCTAAAAAAAAAAAAAGAAGTATTAGAAGAGATTAAATCTGCTTGATATTTTTCTAACCTTTCAATCCATACATCAACGAGAGAATATTCTCTTCAATCTCCAGTACTCTACAAATCTGCACCTTATATTTCTTTTGTCTACTTCCAGCGGAAAATGATCCCCCTTTATAATTTTTGGCATCCTCTTTTATGCAATATTTGCTGGCCCATTCTCTTATCGCTGGAATGAATCCCTCAAGGTTTGTCTTTGCCTCACTTTCTTGGCAATCCACAGAGTACCTTAATAACGATTAGAATTCCACATGAGTTGAGACTGTTTATCTTACAGGTTCTCAAGGAACAACAGTATCAAAATTTCAATGTGCTGTTTTAAACTCGCTTCGGAAAAGTCGTTGTTATCAAGTGCTTTTTGAAAAACTTCGTGCATGATTTTTCCAACAATCGTATGCTTTGATTCACCCGAGTTCTTAAAGGGGTCAGTTAAACAAAAAAAAAAATCAAATTACAAAATATATTACTTTGGTCTTGATATCCAGTACGGGTAGACGCTGACACTTGATTGATTCAGAGATCAGTGTGCCAGTGATCAGTTGGTCAGGGTGCAAGATCAAGCAATTTCGTGATGTGTTAATGACATACATCATTGGGTTGTTGGGTTCAGGTTTTCCAACGACATTAATATAATCCCCTGCTTTCAATGGTGTGTCTTCCCATTCATCTTTTAATACAATAGTGTACTCGTCTCCTTTGTCATTCTGAGCATAGAATTTCTGCAATATAATGTTACCAATTGTAAACCGAAGAGAAATTCATACTTTTTCCTTGTAATATTGCATCTTTCCAGGAGGACATATATACAAAATGCGTAGTTTTAAGTATCTATCCTTGATAACTTGTGAATTTTGAGAACCTAATGGACTTTGCAGGGTACTTAAGTTCACACTGTTATCCAAGCTTTGACTTCTACTGGGCTGATTGCTTGCTAAGAGACTATTATTATTCGAACGACTGGACTTGATCAAGGATGATTGCGTGGCAAGATCGGACGCGTCAGAACTTGAATTAGTTGCACTAGTTTTGGTATTTGCAGGAACGGAAGTCAAAGGTAATTGGTTGAATAGTCTATTCTGATTACTGATTCTAGCACTATGGGGAGTCTTTGATGCTGTTAACCTCGTGGGTGATTTGGGTACTGGTCGTTGCGACGGTGAAAAAGACTTAATAGCCTCAGATTGATCGATTTGAGGTACCCGAATCGTGTTAGTCATCATAATTAATGACTGTGTTGTAGGTATATTGGAGATGTTAACAAGTAAGTCAACTGGTTTTTCGGCAGGTACTGGCTCTATGTTTAAAGGTGCTGCAGTTTTTGGCGTAGGTTCTGATGGTTTTGCAACCTGTTGTGATTGGCTCTACGTTCGTAATTAATAACAATGTGTTTCTCGTATACACGACGTACCAGTAATTCTTGTTCCTCGATCTTTGCCAATATTTCGTCTGTAATCTCGATATCGTCAACTTCATATTGTGATATTTCAGTAGCATCCGACACAGCATCTTTCTTAGAACCGCTGCTTTCTCCCTCATTCAACTGCGTGAGATCCAAGGTCAGCTCACTGATAATAGCAGTTTTTGAAGATCTTTTCTTTTTCTGTCGATTTTTAGGCTCTTTATTGGGCTTGTTCTTGTCCGCGAGCTGAAGAAAGAGCGCTCTTTGAGGTGCATCAGATTCTTCATCGTCATAAACGCTACAATTGTTAGTACGCCAATTATTATGATACTCGATGCATACTCAAAGAATGAGGTCAAAGAATTTTTGTCTTTCTCGTCTCCTTTAACTTCCTGTGCGTTAAAGTTCCACTCAACTACTGCCTCCTCTAATACACAACAAGGACGTAAATAAGATTACAAATTCCTTAATTTCAATGTTTCATTACCTTCATGCTCTTCGAACGATCGCTCTGAACCAGCAGACACCCGCGATGGTGAACGAGAACTTTTTTTAGAGGAAAACTTCAAATTAGCTCTACGCGTCGGAGGTGTTGCTTTATCTGACAAGTAGTCGTCACTCTTTTGTTGCATTTGGCGCTTATTTTTTGGTTCGTTGCCTACTTCGGGTTTGTTTTCTTCAAGGGCATCAACTTTTATTTTCGTTTTTATTTTGCTATTGTTCTTGTTCGGCGACTTCTTTTTATACGTTTTGCTACTACTTTGATGCACCGACGACTTCTTGATATCTACCTTGAAGGAGGTTTCTTTCACTTTGTTATCTTGCATGCGCACGTCGGGATCTTTTGTTGATAATTTGATCTTCTTTGGGGCTGGTTCCGCCGATTTACCCGATTTGTTTTCAGAACTGGCCTTTCGCTTCTTTACGGTGGAAGCTTGCGTCACCTCGAAATCATTCTGTAAAAAATAATTATTAATTATTTCGGTGCTGTAAATCACAAAATGATCGTGGCTGAAGAGTGTACACGCTAATAATAATAATAATTTTTAATTTAAATCACGTCATCATGCCTCGTCATCAGCCATTGCATCTGGTCGATTCGTCGAGCATGCAAACAAATACTCGTTCAGAATTTAGGAAAGAATATCCTCTAAAGAGTTTTGTGCAATTATCAACGGTGCAGTTGATTCTTGTAGCTTTGTGGGTGACAAAAACGAAAAAAATTGTTCTCCGCTTATCCTCCCTTTGAATTTCTTAGAAAGACAAACACTCTAGATTTGATATAAATGACCAATAACACAATATGACAGAAACAAAGTACGTGCACTCGATCGTAGAGAAAAATAAATTATTAGAACTGTCATCTAAAATTATTTTACTTTTGTAATTTATTTGCTAATATCAAAATAGTAAAACAACTAAAGCATTAATTTTCCCTTTTTTTTTTTTTGGTAGCCAAGAAAAAATATTGGACGAATTGCAACAACAAATTGGGGTAGATGCAGAAGATATTGACGACGTTGACTTAGACTCCATAGATATCAATAAATATAAATTAGATGAAGACGAAGAACAGGAAAAAGATTCGGAGCAGATTGTAGAAGACCAGAAAACTGCTGACGAAATTCCTTCGATAGACAACAACATTGTGTCAAATAATACACCCATTGAGCGGCAATTAGACATCGCTCAAGTTCAAAATCAATCCGATACTATTAGTTCTCGATCTTCTTCCTCATCTTCGATCTCATCAACTCAACACAATAATGGGTCATTAAACACAACCGCTATTTCAAATAGTGTCAATTTGGGAGAAAAATTCAATCAAAATGTGTATACAAATACGGGAAACTGGTCAATTAATGTAGCCAGGACAGTGCGACACCTCCACGACAATTTGCACGAGGCCTCGAACACTACATTAGAGTATGTTAAGGCTTACAAACTCGCGACCGAACAAATTCACGATACTATAAATCAAAACGTTGTTTCCGTACAGCAGCTTGTAACAAAAGCCCAGCAATTAAACGAAGAGTTGCGTGGAATTGAAATGATGCACCAGCAAGTGAAAGAAACCAAAAAATTGCTTGGGTTTTTAGAAGACGCTGTAAATAATCTCACAAAAGTTCCTCGCAAATAAATTTAAATTGCGTTTATGTACAAGTATTGTTCAAGTACTTTATTTCTACCAGGTGGGGAGTTTTTTTTTTAGATTGGCGAGGCCAAGCGGTTCTTGAGCTGATAAAAACCGCGTTAGTAATCGTTAATACGTACTCATTTACTAGAACATGTGCGTACCATTTTCATCTCCTCTTCGAGTTCCAAAATGCGAGCCTCACGAGACTCTACAATCAACTCAACCTTGGAGACTTCTTGCTTAGAAGCACGGAGCTGACGATCCAACTCTTCAGCTTGGTGCTCGGTCTTGTTCTTAACAGCGCGAGCTTCGGCTAACAATTGTTCCATTTCGATAACTTTGCTTTCGGCTGTTTGGTAGCGTAACTTGGCGGAAGTAAGTTCGCTCTGTCCAGCAAGTCAATAAATGCCGCGGCTCGTAATAACTCAATCGACGTCATACCATTAACTGACTAGTCTGAGACTCAACAGAGCTAAATTTGGCGTTGGCTGAGCCGTGGGTTTCTTCGAGGACGTTAACGCGAGCGTTGGCTTCAATAAGTTTATTCTAATTGCACAGTAAAATTAACCCAGCGAGCATAATAAAAATCAATTCTATTTACCTTGGTGGACAAGAGATCATTCTCAAGGGATTGATGAGCGGCTGTAGCATCACGTTTCTCGGTCTCTAACACTTCAATTCTCTCCTCCAAGTTCTTCGCTCTCAACTTTAGCGCGTCAACTTCGATTCTACAACGATGGTTAGCTTCAAGATTGAAAATAAATTGCCTTTTACCTGTATTGTTCAGCGCGTTGATTAGCAAGGGCATACTGAGAGTTCAGTTCTTCACTTCGGAGCTCAGATTGACCCACCCCCTTCTTCTCTGCCTCCGCGACGGCTTTGACTTGAGCCAGAAGGTTTTCGGTCTATTTAAAAATTGTTATTCGCTGAACTTCTTTCTAATTAGTAGTATTCTTACAGCTTGCAATGACTTTTCAAGTTGACTGATGCGCTCATCACGTTCCTGTAATTACTATTTAGAATAATCTGCTAGATTCATCTGGGTTGTCTTACCAAGAGCATTCCTTCAAGTTTGCTCTTCTCATTCTTTAAAGAACGAGTTTGTCTGTCGTAATCCTCGACTTGCTGTTGGTTTTGGCCGCCAAGTGCCTTCAAGCCAGCAACATCCTGCTCTAGTTGCTCTGCTCGTTTCTCAGCTTGCTGGGCTTTCAATTTCCAGCCAGCTACATCTTGTTGCAAGTGAGTGGTTTGAGATTCGACATTGCTGTACTTGGCTTTGCTTTCACCAGTGGACTCTTCGAGCACAGAAATACGATGGTTGGCCTCACTGAGCTTGTTCTTATTTCCAAGCAAATCGGCCTCAACTCC
>Ga0097678_1003098_pt1 | contig 11690 bp, 8 predicted proteins | sample ThiBiot_500_plan_2_FD_72847 | JGI IMG/M metagenome (GOLD analysis project Ga0097678, IMG submission 72847) | Wastewater bioreactor microbial communities from Cape Town, South Africa - Thiocy_expt_500_plan - 1398105537976 (version 2) (version 2) ...
AATCAATAGGATCATAAACATTACTTTTAATAAATTTCTTCTCTCCATCAACAAATATCCAATATACTGAAATATATGGTATGTTAAAATATATCCTTTCTAATTCCGTATCATATCCATTGTATATGATTAACATGTTATCTATTTTAATATTATGTCCTGCAGGTGTAAAATCATCATACAATCCATCCCTCAAATTTTTGACAAATATTTTTTTGTCATACCAACAACTTCCAATTTTAAGAGATGGATATGATGTAAATAATTTCTTAATGTCTGTATATATGTCAAAGGATTCATATCTATATAATTTATCTCTTACACCATCTTCATTGTAATAAGATATTTTTATAGTTCCATTGTCTATCATCAAATCTAAATCAGATATTGAACCATTTACATAATATGTGCTGTAAACAGCCGTATGATTTATTTTATAATTGTTACTGACAACACTGTATTCCCCATCCAGCTTATCATTTTTTGTATTACATATAATCATAAAATCATAAGTATCATTATAATTACCTGTTACAACATATTTCTTGATCATGTCTTTATAATCATCTGTTATAAAATCTTCATATTTTTCAACGTCGATATTCATTGATTCAAATGGGTCTGGGTAATTAAATTTATCAAATAATACATATATGTTGATCATTTCAATAAATTTCTTCTTTGACAACTCCTCATAATTGTCAAAATGTATTTTATCAGTTGGTTTCTCCATTTTTATTTATAACAAATATTTTTTTGTTTATTTATAATTATAACATAACATTGATCCTTATATATTTTATTTTACTGTAAATAAATTGTATACAATGCTTGTTTTTAACTTTGACATTAATAACACTATAACAAAAATTGGAAGAAAGTATAAAGGAATGAAAATAGAATTATTTCCATCATTTATGAAAATTTTTGAAGTATATCCCGAATGTAGAATTGTATTTAGAACATATGGTAGAAACAGATTAGATTTGTTGAAAGAGTTTATTAACTATGATTTCATACAATTAAAAACAGATTGGAAAAATGGCGATAGTCCAACATATGTGGATGATTATGGCGAAGTTGTAGACATAAATAATTTACTGCTTACAACAGATACAAAGACAATTATATTTATTAATGAGGATTACCATAAATGGGCTGGAGAAAAATATAATCCAAAATTTGGTAAAATTATCAATGGAAATGATAAATTATTACAAATGGGATTTGATGACAAAGATTGTATGTACACTGAAGATTTGAACGTAAAATTACATATGGTTGATGTAGATAAAGCATCAACAGATGAAAATTATTATATTGATTTAATTTGTGTAATGTCTGATGATGTAGAATCTTAAATATTTTACCATGTTTTTAAATATAATGAGATATTATTTTTGTTTTTTTGAATTTAAGCCATTATGGAATAGTCGGTGGGTCGATTGTATATGTTTAAATAATCCAGTTCTTTTAACAAGATCATATGATAAAGTAGTAGAATTTAAATCTAAGGAGTCTATATGTCCATCTGATTCATGTAGATATTGTTCAAACTCCGGATTTCATATTCCAACACATTGTATTGTTGATTTAGATAAACACGATATTGTAAATTATGTTAAAAATAGGGAAATTAACGGTAATTATAAGGGAATTGGAAGAATGGGAAGAGTAGATGATATTCCCAAATTTTATATTAATATTGAAATGTTAAACATTGAAGATTATAATTGTAAATTTATATATCCGCTAGTTAAGATACATTATTCATGGTTACCACTACCTTCTCCCAATAATGGTATACAATATATTGAAGATGTTCTAGTGGGTAAAGATATGTTTTTCTCACAATGGAAAGAAGGATAATATAATATATACTATGTATATATTATTACACCATCATACAATACATAATCCTATTACAATCACTTTGTTTATTATATTCATTCCCCCGCCCGGCACGACTATTTTATTTTTTAGTATTTTTATAATTATTCTTTATATGGATTTATTTTAAGCATTATTATTTTATCAGGTTCATCAGATCCTTTATATGCAGATTTTATAAGTGTATCTTTTTTATTATCTACATCCACGGTTGGTTCAATAGGTTCCTTGTTTTTCTTTATATCATTAATATTATTTACATTCTCTTTTGTTATATCTTTATTTGTTAATATATGATGTATGTTCTTGTTCGATAATATGATATTACTTTTATTTCTTTTATATACAGTCATTGGAAATTTGGCATACGGGTCTTTATTTTTAACATTGCTACTACCACTCGAACTCCCCACATCCGGTTTACTAGCATTATCTAGCCACCTATTTACTTTCTCATTGTATAACTCTCTAGAATAATTTACACCGGGATTCTTACCATATAACTTGAAAAACGTATTAATATCAGTTACTTCTTCTACAGTTTTAATTTCCTCTTTTGGCAGTTCTTTTTCTTTAAGAGGTTTCTTGAATCCAAATTTTTCCTCGTACAATTTTTGAAATGAGTCCAAACTTGATGATTTGCTACTTTCATCATCAATATGTAGATATATTTGTGAATCAGATGCTTTGTTAAATACATCTTCAATTTTATCAGGAATTGGATTAACAGGTGGATCTGGATCGGGAGATGCTTGCATGTTATAAAGATCGTCAATTTGGCTATTTATCAAAGAATTAATATTTTGTTTATTCTTGACTAAATCACTAATTTGCTTGTCTAACATGCTTATCATAGACATTTTGTGATTATTAAGATACTCAATCTGATCATCAATCTGGGAATTCATCAACTGTTTATTCATGAATAAATTTCTGATCTGTTCATCTATATAATCATTTGTATTCAATTTATAATAACCATTCTTTTTCACATTATCGTTGGATTTTATGGTAGTAGTTTGCACTGGACTATCCTTGCTATCAGTTTCACATATACCATATATCATATCGCTTATCTCAGCGTTAATATCATTAATATTGGTCGAACCATCTATAATTTCATCAGGGTTTGTCTGTAAAATTTTAATGTCGCTTAAATCATCTACATTTTCAAGTGGTTTTGTCTGTAAAAATTTAATATTATTCGCTTCGTTCATCTTATTTACTAGAAACGGTGTTAAATTTTCATATTTGTTACTTTCCACATCTGATTCTTCACCTACATCTGTCTCATAAATAACTTCCATCAATTTGGAACCAGATTGTTCATCATTCACAATTATATCGTCAAAAATAATCAAATCATTTACAAATTTATTGCTTGTATCATCGTTTTTGTTTATTAATTCAACATATGATTCGCTCAAAACATCTCGATTTTTAGATTCTTCACATTCATTTAAATTTTCAATTATCTTCTCTATCTCTTCATTAACGTCCATCTTTTTCTTACCATTATTGTTATTAATTATTGGTTCAGGAGAATTTATGTTATTGTTTGTAATAGATTGGTTTATTACAGTAGACGAATTGTTGATAGATATATTGTTGTTGTTAATATATGATACATTGTTGATAGTTTTATTGTTATTGATGTTAAAGGATGATGTACTGTTGATATTGTTGAATGTAATAATTGGTTTTATAGTTCGCAAAAGTGGTTTATCTTCTGGATGTATCTTATTCTGTTTTTTCTTTTTTGATGAATTAAATGTGTTGATATCCAAATATTTAAATTTATCATCTCTTAAATTAGAATACACTGAGATTTTGGGAGAATCAATGGGGGAATTAACATTATTATTTGGATTGATTGTTTCTTGTCTTGAAGGTGATAATTTATTATTTTTGCTGATATTATTATACACGCTTGCAACAAAACGTCTACTTTCAACGATATCTTTTACTACAACGTTGGTACTGGAATTTTTTAATGGAATTTTTGATGGTTCAGAGACACTTGGGATATTCTTAATCACTGGAACTTGAGGATGTGGAATCACACTCACCTTATTCACATTAGGTACGTTAACATTGTTCAAATTTATTTTTTGTGCATAACTGGCGCTGACGGTAGTTTTTCTTTTTTTATCTTTATCGTTAATGGGTACTATACCAACAAATCCAGGACGTATATAATTATTATTAATGTGATGTACTTTCACAGATGAAGGTTTGTTACTCATATTCGTGGTTGTGATATTTGATACGTTGTTTATGGTATTGGTTTTGCTTGTGGTATCTTTTACGTCAATTTTGAATAAAAATTCATGTTTATGACTTAAATTTTCATTTCTTTCGGGAATTTTAAATAAATTATTTTTATATACAACATTTTTACTATTGTCCATATTGATATCGTTATCTGTACTTGCAATTTTGTTGTTAAAAATATTCATATTATTTGTGATGTTAGTGGTTAAATTTTTGTCATTGTTTAAAACTGTGTCGGTTTTATTAGTGTCAATATTAACTGTATTTTTTGTAATTGGTTGTTCAACGTTTGTACTCTGTGATCTATTGTCATTTTTTGTGTTAAACAAATTATCATAAATACGACTCTCAAAAGATTTTATATTTTTTTGAGATTCATTTTTATCAGTATCACATGAAAAGATTTTATCAATTTGACTGGAATTATTATTAGTTGTAACATTGGTTATGGGTGAATTAACAGGTGAACTATTTGATGATGTTTGGACAATGTTCTCAGGTGTATGTGGTAAATAATTATCATTTTTAATTAATGATTTATCGTTTATTAAAGAAGTTCCTGAAAATTTTGATGTGTTATTATTAATATCGGTCTTCCTTCTTATGGAAGGAAGTTTTGTCTGAATATTATTGATGTTTTGTGTATTATTGGTGGAAAATTTTTTAACACTTTCACTTGTAACACTGGATGAGGGCTTATATTTTTCAAAAACAACACCATCAATTTTCCTGTCGTACTTATCTGTTTCTTTAGCAAATAATTTCATTGATAATTTATATTGTTTTTCATGAAATTCTATTTCTTCTTTTGACATAGGGACCTCTTTAACTTTATTTTTATCTGTGTTAATTGGATGTTCATGTGGAAACGATTCTATCATTATTTTTTCTAACGACCAGTCTTTTCTTGCTCTATTAATTGTATTCTCACTGTTTAAGATAAATTGTTTTCTGTTCTCAGCTGTAATTCTATTATCCTCTTCATCCCATTTGAGACTATTGTCCCAATCATCATCTTCGGTCCAATTTTTACCATTCTCTTCCCTAAATTTACACCATTTCTCATATGAAACATGTCTCTCCCACTTACGCCTATGTTCCATATCTTTTTTTGATTCTAATTCAGCATGTTTATTCCATTCTTGCTCTGAAACTAACGGATATTTTTTACTCATCCTCTCTAGTCTCTTTTCGAGAGGGAGATAACACATGTTGAATCCAATTTTTCCTTTTTCCATCATATCATTATAATAATCATAATAACATTTCATATAGTTTTCATATCCGTGATGTGTTTTAAACCACATCATGTCTACAAATTCCATATTTTTTGTTAATTCTACCATATGTTCTTTGGTAGGGTTAACTTTGTCACAGTGTTGAACAATGGTCCTAACGTCCACATTGGCCTTTAAAATCTCTTTTTCTTCTTTGAAGCTTTTGTTAAAAATGTCGTTAATATCCATTTTATGGAAAATTTTATTTTTTTTCAAATCAATTTATTGGGAAATTTTTTTAATGTTTGTGCATGGGGTGTATGTTGGAAAAAATGGCACGTTCTTGATTAATATGATGTTTAACTGGTGATTATGCGGTTAATTTGTGAATATTCATGATATGGATTGGATATGCTGATCTAGAGTTTTGAAAAATATATATTATGGACAATTAATACTGTAACTGCGTGTATGGACTATAAACACTATTTATTTATTCATTGTTCTGTAATACTGCATAGAGTGATAAATTTTTATGGGTGTATATGATTATCATTTGTGCAGATTTTGCTAAATAAAAATATTATCATTTATTGAATGATAACTGTTTGTTATGGACTTTTGAGTGTATGATTTTTTTTATCTTATGATTGTACAGAAAAAATATACATAATATGATATATTCTTTTATAATAATACTGTTATCTTCTAAACAAACAATATGTATTAAAATGTCATACTTTTGACAATTATCATTATTTCAATAATGGTATAATATATTGAATGTATTTCTGACACAGATTATCACTGTTAAAATAAACTATTGTTATTTTTGACAACTAGAAAACTTTAAATTTTTTTATTATATATTAATTAATGTTAAAAATACAATACTATAAATTATAATATTATAAAAATGGTTAAATTCAATAGAAATTAAAATATATTATATGATTGGTATATGGTGTAAAATTTGTATATTTTACAAATTAACATTGTTTGTTTTAATATTGTTATGTTTATCAATATATTTTAATATGTAATATACTATATGTTGTTGATATTTCAATTATATTAAAATTAATAGTTATAATAATCATTGAAATAATCAGTGTTGATTTTAATATTATATATTTTTGACTTTACATATTGAATGAAACTATCTATTTTTAAGACATTTATATTTTGAATATTATTGATATTCAAGGTTGATACCATGCTAATTTTAGATATTTAATTTGTTTATATATTCTTTATATTAATTAATTTTTTTTATATAATAAATAATTTAAAAATTAATATAACTAAAAATACAATGGTTTCTATTATAATATCATAAAATGTTTATTTTTAATATAAATTAAAATACATTATATAGTTAGCATATGATTTAAAAATTATTTAGTTTACAAATTGATACTGTTTGTTTTATAGATGATATATTTGCTAGTAAATTATAATGTATATTATATTATATATCATTGGTATTATACATATATTAAAATCAACAGTTATATTAATCATTGAAATAAACAGTCTTGATTTAAATGAAAATATATCTTTAATTTATAACCTGATTGAAATCATATGTATAATAATATTTACATTTTTGAATATCAATGTTATTCAAGGTTGATACTATACTAATTTTAGATATTTAATTTGTTTATATATTCTTTATATTAATTAATTTTTTTTATATAATAAATAATTTAAAAATTAATATATCTAAAAATACAATTGTTTCTATTATAGTATAATAAAATATTCATTTTCAGTATAAATTAAAATACATTGTATAGTTGGTATATGATTTAAGAATTGTATTGTTTATAAATTGATATTATTTATTTTAAAGATGATATATTTGATAGTAAATTATAATGTATATTATATTACATATTATTAATATTATACATGTATTAAAAATAACAGTTATGTTAATCATTGAAATAAACAGTCTTAATTTTAACCAAAATATATCTTTAATTTATACCTTGATTGAAATCATATGTATATTAACATATATATTTTTGAATATCAATGTTATTCAAAGTAAATATATTATTAAAATTGGTACATTTAATTTGTTTATATATTTATTATATTTATTAATTTTTTTTATATAATAAATAATTTAAAAATTAATATATCTAAAAATACAATACTTTATGTTATAGTATAATAAAATATTCATTTTCAGTATGAACTAAAATATATTATATGGTTAATATATGATTTAAAAATTGTATAGTTTACAAATTGTTATTGTTTGTTTTATAGATGATGTATTTACTAATAAGTTATAATGTATATTATACTATATATTGTCGATATTATACATATGTTAAAATTAACAGTTATGATAATCATTTAAATAAACAGTCTTATTTTTAATCAAAATATATCTTTAATCTATATCCTGAATAAAAACATATGTATATTAACATTTATATTTTTGAATAACAATATTATTTAAAATAAATACATTATTAAATTAGTACATTTAATTTGTTTATATATTCTTTATATTAATTAATTTTTTTATATAATAAATAATTTAAAAATTAATATATCTAAAAATACAATTGTTTATATTACAATATCATAAAATGTTTATTTTCAGTATAAACTAAAATATATTATATGGTTGACATATGGTTTAAAAATTGTTTAGTTAGCATATTGATACTATTTATTTTAAAGATGATATATTCATCAATAAAATTTAATATATGTTATACTATATATTGTCGATATTATACATATGTTAAAATTAACAGTTATGATAATCATTGAAATAAACAGTCTTAATTTTAATCAAAATATATCTTTAATCTATACCCTGAATGAAATCATATGTATATTATTATTTATATTTTTGAATAACAATATTATTCAAAGTAAATATATTGCTAAATTAGTACATTTTATTAGTTTATATATTCTTTATATTAATTAATTTTTTTTATATAATAAAATATTTAAAAATTAATACATCTAAAAATACAATTGTTTATATTGCAATATCATAAAATGTTTATTTTCAGTATAAACTAAAATATATTATATGGTTAATATATAATTTGAAATTTATACAATTCATAAATTTATACTGTTTATTTTAAAGATGGTATATTCATTAATATATTATAATATATAATATACAATATATAATCAATATTTCAAATGTATCAAAGTTAACAGTTATTATAATCAATGTATTAAACGCTCTTGATTTTTTAGATTATGTATTTTTAAATTAATTTATTGTTTGGAACTATCTATTTATTGTTATTTTTCACTTTTGAATGATAATATTATTCAAAATAGATATATTGTTATTTTGGATATTTAATTAGTTTATATATTCTTTATATTAATTAATTTTTTTTATATAATAAATAATTTAAAAATTAATATATCTAAAAATACAATGGTTTATTTTACAATATCATAAAATGTTTATTTTCAGTATAAACTAAAATATATTATATAGTTAACATATGGTTTAAAATTGTATAGTTGGCAAATTGATACTGTTTATTTTAAAGGTGATATATTTATTGACATATTATTGTATACAATATATTACATATTATCGATATTTCAAAATATATCAAAAATATCAGTTATTATTTTCATTGTATTAAACAATCTTAAAAATTAAATTGTATATTTTTCTAATTAACATTATAATTATAATTGTTTATTTAATAATATATTTATTTTGAATTTCAATGATATTCAAATAAATATATTGTTAATTTTTAACATTTAATTTTTTTATATATTCTTATATTAATTTTTATTTTTTTTTATATAATAAAATATTTAAAAATTAATATATCTAAAAATTAATATATCTAAAAATACAATGATTTGTGTTATAGTATTAGAAAGCAGTTAAATTTGAAATATTGTAATATATATCATATGGTTAATACATAGTGTAAGATTAATGTATTTAACAAATTAATACTGTTTGTTTTGAAGATGATATATTTATTAATATATTACAATATTTAATGTATTATATATCCTCGATATATAAAATATATTAAAATTGTTATCTACTACAATCTTTGTAATAAACAGTGTTAAAATTAAATTATACATTTTTGAATTATTCCGTTGACTATAATTATTTATCTAACGATATTTTTATTTGTGAATGATATACAACACAAAGATTATTTGTATTATGTATATATTAAAAACATAATCACTCTTAATTAAAGGTCAAACATTTTCATGTTAATTGATGCCGAACATATCGTTGAAAATAGTTCAGTGTTAGTATATACATCAGTATAAAGGAATACACAATTAACATTTATTCATGACATAAATAGATGTTAATACACTTAGTTTGTCACGAGTCTTTATTTTTTGTGTAATTTAATTATTTCCAATAATAACCGCATAGTTACCTACCTACACTATCTGTTATCGTTATCAATTATATTGTATATATTTGAGATCACACTGTAGATTACGAATATTTGTAAATGCTTTAAAGATCGCCCATAATAATGTTTTAATATGTTAGTAATAGGATAGTTTCACATGGATATCTTTGCAAATATTGTTCTTATATATGCTTAGGAGAATAGTTGCCTTTACTCCCTAAAATACTAATATTTTTATCCTATTATTTTAGGGGTTTAGTATTTTTTCTGAGAGAATTATGCGCACTAATGTTTGGTTTTATAATAGTCTTACACATTCACACCGTCTCAACATAATTGTTAACTATATTGTGCATATTTGAGATTGTATTTGCATATAATAGACATTTGCGAATATGCGATATATGTCTGAATATGTTACATATTCAAATGTATTGATAGACAAAGAGCTGCAACATGTTATAATGCATAACTTATAGATTTTATTCATTCACTACAATCTTATTTTTTCTGGGGTTTTGGGAAAATTCCAGAATTTTTCCAGACATTTCCCAGAAAATTTTTAATTTTTCTGTATATGTATACAGAAAGTTAAAAATATGATACTTTCATCACACGTCCACACCGTCTTCATGAAGTAAATTTTCTCACTTTTTGACTGTTCTCAAAAAATTGCCCAGAAAGCTTAGGAACATAAGTGGTAATAAATGTCGTATGGGAACCCTTTCAAATGTAACTAAAATATGAGTTATATATCATATAAGGAAAATTCAGTAATAGTTCGTATATCATGAAAATGGATAACTTTCATAAAGGTGTATCATGATAATATATGATATACTTGAATTATGTTTATATATATATTAATTTTCTTATTTAATAATTAAAATATGTGACATATATAATAATATAAGAATAATATTATTATTGTAACAGATTTAAAGGACAAGATTATTACCCTTTAAAATTACAGGTGTTTATCAAAAATTATATGATTTTTCATTTAGTTTCATATTGGATTAATAAGATAGTAAAGAGTCTGAAATTAAAGTTATTTTTACTGGTTTACTTCTTTTTGACAGTGAAATTCCTTAAAAATATTAATATTTTTTTAAAAATTTTCCAGCTATTCTTATATATATATTAATTTTTTTTCTTTATTTAATAATTGAAAATTATATAGTATTAAATGAAAACAATATAAAATCTGATAATGATTGTAATAGATTTAAAGGACAACATTGTTGTCCTTTAAAATTATAGGTGTTTATCAAAAATTATATGATTTTTCATTTAGTCTCATATTGGATTAATTGGATAGTAAAGAACCTGAAACTAAAGTTATTTTTACTGGTTTACTTCTTCTTGATAGCAATTTTTTTTAATATTAATATTTTTTTTAAAAATTTTCGGCTATTCATTTATATATATTAATTTTTTTTCTTTATTTAATAATTAAAAATTATATAGTATTAAATGAAAATAATATAAAATTTGATAGTGATTGTAACAGATTTAAAGGACAATATTGTTGTCCTTTAAAATTACAGGTATTTATCAAAAATATATGATTTTTCATTTAGTCTCATATTGGATTAATTGGATAGTAAAGAATCTAAAATTAAAATGATTTTCACTGGTTTACTTCTTTTTGACAGTGAAATTTCTAAAAAATATTAATATTTTTTTTAGAAATTTTTTCAGCTATTCTCTTATATATATTAATTTTTTTTCTTTATTTAATAATTAAAAATTATATAGTATTAAATGAAAATAATATAAAATTTGATAGTGATTGTAACAGATTTAAAGGACAACATTGTTGTCCTTTAAAATTACAGGTATTTATCAAAAATATATGATTTTTCATTTAGTCTCATATTGGATTAACTGGATA
>Ga0097678_1003120_pt1 | contig 11586 bp, 6 predicted proteins | sample ThiBiot_500_plan_2_FD_72847 | JGI IMG/M metagenome (GOLD analysis project Ga0097678, IMG submission 72847) | Wastewater bioreactor microbial communities from Cape Town, South Africa - Thiocy_expt_500_plan - 1398105537976 (version 2) (version 2) ...
GTACGTAGTGGTGCGCAGGTCGGCGCCAATGCGCTCGGACACCAGCGCCAATATATAAGTGCGCGCCCAGGAGAGGCCCCAGGCCAGCAGGGCCGACAGCAGCAACCCACCAAGGTACATCAGCACCAGCAGGGGGTCAATCTGCTTGCCGTTCTGGAACGGGATCAGGATGTCGTCCATCAGCGGGATGGTGAGGTACGGCGGCACCAGCGTGGCGGCGGTGGATGCAAGCGTCAGGGCAAACCCGGCGGCCAGCTGCTTGCGGTAGGGCCGGGCAAAACGCCACAGGCGCAGCAGCACCCAGGTAGAGGTTTGCGGCGGCTGGGCGCGGGCACAGGCCGGGCATTCTTCAGTGTCGGGCGGCAGGGGGGCATGGCAGGTTGGGCAGGCGGGCTCGTCGTCATCGGCGGAGACGTTGCCGGCACCCAGGGTCAATTGCTGATCGAAACGCTGCACCAAGCGCAGCGCCTGTGGATGGTTCGCCAGGGTAAAACGCCACTGCGCCAGGCGCTCGGCCGGGTTGTGCAACTCCAGCGAGCCCACTCCACCGTGGTCATGCAGCTTGAGCGCCAGGCCCTCACCCAGAGGCCAGCTGCTCCATGTGATGGTGCCTGGGTCGCAAGCCAGCAGCCGTTCGGACGTCACCACCACCCACCCTGCCGCAAAGCGCAGCGTGGCGCTCAGGTCAACCGGCAAAGCTGCCAACACGTTCTCTTTGGAAGCGAGCATGGCCCGCAAATCGGCCCCCACAGGGCCAGAAAAGACACCCGAGGCGTCCACAGAATGGTGATGTTGCATTTTTGGTTGGGTTTTCCGCCACCGGCTGCCTGCGGTGGCCGCTCTCGCGAAAGCAAGAATTCTCACCGATACTGCACGCCACGGTGCGACGGCATCCTCCTGTAACGTCTGTGAACGCCTTTTGGCTGACACTGCGCACAGGCGCTGGACTGGCGCACAATCATCGTCCACAAAATTCCCTTTCGTCCCCCTACCGCACAGCCCTTACCAAGGCCGGAACCACAACCGCTGCAATCCATGGCGAAACTCAACGACATCCAACTGCTTCGCATCAACTACCTGCGGGGCCCCAATATCTGGACCTACCGGCCGGTCCTGGAAGTCTGGCTGGACCTGGGCGAGCTGGAGGACTATCCCTCCAACACCATCCCCGGCTTCAATGACCGCCTCACGGCGTGGCTGCCCGCGCTGATCGAACACCACTGCGGCGTGGGCGAACGCGGGGGCTTCCTGCAACGCCTGCAAGAGGGCACCTGGTGCGGCCACGTTCTGGAGCACATCGTCATCGAGCTGCTCAACCTAGCGGGCATGCCCACCGGCTTTGGCCAGACGCGCAGTACCAGCCAGCGGGGCGTGTACCGCATGGTGTTCCGCGCCCGCGACGAGAGCGTGGCCCGTGTGGCGCTGGCCCAGGGCCATGCGCTGATCATGGCGGCCATCAACGACCAGCCTTTTGATGTGCAGGCCGCCGTGGCCCGCGTGCGCACCGAGGTGGACGACCAGTACCTGGGCCCCAGCACCGCCTGCATCGTCACCGCCGCCACCGACCGGGGCATCCCCCATATCCGCCTGAACGACGGCAACTTGGTGCAGCTGGGTTATGGCGCCCGCCAGCGCCGCATCTGGACTGCCGAAACCGAATACACCAGCGCGATTGCCGAAGGTATCGCCAGCGACAAGGACCTGACCAAGAGCCTGCTCAAGTCCTGCGGCGTGCCCATTCCCGAAGGCCAGGTGGTCAACAGCCCTGAAGAAGCCTGGGAAGCTGCGCAGGACATCGGTCTGCCCGTGGTGGTCAAGCCCTCCGATGGCAACCACGGCCGGGGCGTGACACTGGACCTGCGCAAGAAGGAAGACATCGAAGCGGCCTACCACGTGGCCTACCCCGAAGGCAGTGACGTGATGGTGGAGCGCTTCATCCCTGGCGACGAGCACCGCATCCTGGTGGTCGGCGGCAAGGTGGTTGCCGCCGCACGCGGCGAGGTGGTCAGCATCACCGGTAACGGCCGCAATACGGTCAAGGAACTCATCGACAGCCAGCTCAACTCCGACCCGCGCCGGGGCTATGAGGAAGAGTACCCGCTGGAGATCATCGACCTGGCCACCGACACCAAGGTGCAGCTCGAACTCAAGCGCCAGGACCTGGACGCTGACTCGGTGCCCGCCGCTGGCCGCCAGGTGGTGGTGCAGCGCAACGGCAACGTGGCTGTGGACTGCACGGACGACGTGCACCCCGAGGTGGCCTACATCGCCCAGCTCGCCGCCAAGGTGGTGGGCCTGGACATCGCCGGCATCGACATGGTGGCCCGCGACATCTCCAAGCCCCTGCACACGCAGGGCGGCGCGATTGTGGAAGTGAACGCAGGCCCCGGCCTGCTCATGCACTTGAAGCCTGCGGTGGGCGCGCCCCGCCCCGTGGGCCAGGCGATTGCCGAGCACCTGTTCCCCTCCGACGCCGATGACGAAGGCCCCGCGGGCCGCATCCCCCTGGTGGGCGTGGCAGGCACGCGCAACACCGCCACCATCTCGCGCGTGGTGGCCTGGCTGCTGCACCTGAGCGGCCACCACACCGGCCTGGCCTGCCGTGATGGACTCTTTCTGGACCGCCGCCTTGTGGAAGCCACTGACTGCGCCCACTGGGAAGCCGCACACCGCCTGCTGATGAACAAGATGGTCCAGGCCGCCGTGATCGAAAGCGACGCCCGCACCATCCTGCGCGACGGCCTGGCCTATGACCGCTGCCAGGTGGGCGTGGTGACCGACATGGATGGCGTGGAAACGCTGGCCGAGTTTGATGTGCACGAACAGGACCAGATGACCAAGGTGATGCGCACCCAGGTGGACGTGGTGCTGGCCGAAGGCGCTGCGGTGCTCAATGCGGCCATCCCCCAGGTGGCCGACCTGGCCCCTCTGTCGGACGGCGATGTGGTGCTGTATGCGCAGGACGGCACGCTGCCCGTGATTGCCGAGCACCGCGCCAAGGACAACGGCCGCGCGGTCTTCGTGAAGAACGGCCGCGTGGTCCTGGCCACGGGCAGTGCCGAGCATGTGCTGGGCGCCCTGTCCGACCTGACCTTCGGCCGCAACGCAGTGGTGCCCGATACCGACGCCCTGCTGGCCGCCATCGGCGCGGCCTGGGCGCTGGACATTGCCCCCGACCTGATCGGCGCAGGCATCAAGACCTTCGAGCCCGAGCTGGTCCCCACTGCCGCCCTGCGGTCTTGATGGCCCGCCGCGCGTTTGCCTTTGTTTGTTGTTTGACCTCACATCCCACGACCTGAACAGGGCCCCAGTGCCCTGATGGACCACTGAAAGAGACTTCCATGGATGTAACCCGCACCCGGGCCCTGCGCGGCCCCAACCTCTGGAGCCGCCACATGGCCATCGAGGCCGTGGTGACCTGCGCCGAGAACGAGCGCGCCGTGGGCCAGATGGCCGGATTCGAAGCCCGCCTGCGGGCCCTGTTCCCCGCCATTGGCGCGCTGCACCCGGAAACCGGTGGCGGCGACGTGTCGCTGGCCCACGTGCTGCAGACCGCCGCGCTGGCCCTGCAGGCGCAGGCCGGCTGCCCCGTGACCTTTGCGCGCACCACCGCCACCACCGATGCGGGCGTGTACCAGGTGGTCGTCGAATACAGCGAAGAAGCTGTGGGCCGCAAGGCGTTTGAATACGCACAACAGCTCGTCGAGGCCGCACTGGGCAACGGCAGCTTTGACGCGGACGCCGTGATCGCGGACCTGCGCGAGCTGGACGAAGACGAGCGCCTGGGCCCCAGCACCGGCTCCATCGTCGAAGCTGCCGTGGCCCGGGGCATTCCCTACCGCCGCCTCACACGCGGCAGCCTAGTGCAGTTTGGCTGGGGTTCCAAACAGCGCCGCATCCAGGCGGCCGAGGTCGATTCGACCAGCGCTGTGGCTGAATCCATCGGCCAGGACAAGGACCTGACCAAGCGCCTGCTGCATGCGGCCGGCGTGCCCGCGCCCCTGGGCAAGCCCGTGCACAGCGTGGACGAAGCCTGGGAAGCCGCCCTCAAGGTCGGCTTGCCCGTGCTGGTCAAGCCGCAAGACGGCAACCAGGGCAAGGGCGTCACCGTCAACATCACCGACCGCGCCCAGCTCGAAGAGGCCTACAAGAACGCCGCCGACTATGGCACCGTGATGGTCGAGCGCTTTTTGCCCGGCCACGACTTCCGTCTGCTGGTGGTGGGCGACCAGCTGGTGGCCGCCGCACGCCGCGAGCCGCCCCAGGTGCTGGGCGATGGCGAACACACCGTGCGCCAGCTGGTAGACGTGGTCAACCAGGACCCGCGCCGTGGCGAAGGCCACGCCACCTCGCTCACCAAAATCCGCCTCGATGACATCGCCGTGGCCCGCCTGGCCATGCAGGGCCTGACGCCCGACTCGGTGCCCGAAAAAGGCCAACGCGTCATCCTGCGCAACAACGCCAACCTGTCCACCGGCGGCACTGCCACTGACGTGACCGACGACGTGCACCCCGAGGTCGCAGCCCGCGCCGTGGCCGCCGCCCAGATGGTGGGTCTGCACATCTGCGGCGTGGACATGGTGGCCGAGACCGTGCTGCGCCCGCTCGAAGAACAAGGCGGTGGCTTTGTCGAAGTGAACGCCGCCCCCGGCCTGCGCATGCACCTGGCGCCCAGCTACGGCAAGCCCCGCAACGTGGGGGCTGCCATGGTGGACAAGCTGTTTGCCTACGGCGACGACGGCCGCATCCCCACCGTGGCCGTGACCGGCACCAACGGCAAAACCACCACCGCGCGCCTTATTGCGCACCTGTTCACCGCGCAGGGCCTGCGCGTGGGCATGACCAACACCGACGGCGTGTACGTGAACGGCCGCCAGATTGACAGCGGCGATTGCAGCGGCCCCAAGAGCGCCCGCAATGTACTGCTGCATCCCGAGGTGGACGCCGCCGTGTTCGAGACCGCACGGGGCGGCATCCTGCGCGAAGGCCTGGGCTTTGACCGCTGCCAGGTGGCCGTGGTCACCAACATCGGCGCGGGCGACCACCTGGGGCTGAACTACATCACCACGGTGGAAGACCTGGCCGTGCTCAAGCGCGTGATCGTGCAGAACGTGGCCCCCACGGGCTACGCCGTGCTCAACGCGGCCGACCCCATCGTGGCGGCCATGGCGTCGTCCTGCCCCGGCAAGGTCATCTACTTTGCGAGCGACCGCCACCACCCCGTGATGGTCACGCACCGCGCCCAGGGCCACCGCACGGTGTACGTGGATGGCGATTCCATCGTGGCCTCGGAAGGCTCTTGGCGCGAGACCATCCACCTGCGCGACGTGCCCATCACGCGCAACGGCAAGATCGGCTTCCAGGTGGAGAACGTCATGGCCTCTGTGGCCGCCGCCTGGGGCGTGGGCATGCCCTGGCAGACTATCCGCCGGGGCCTGTCGGGCTTTGTGAACGACAGCGACAACGCCCCTGGCCGCTTCAACATCATGGACTATCGGGGTGCGACGGTGATCGCCGACTACGGCCACAACCCCGATGCCATGCGCGCCCTGGTGCAGGCCGTGGACGCCCTGCCCGGCAAGCGCCGCAGCGTGGTCATCAGCGGCGCGGGCGATCGGCGCGACGAAGACATCCGCGGGCAGACCGTGATTTTGGGTGCCGCGTTTGACGACGTGATCCTGTACCAGGACGCCGCCCAGCGTGGCCGCGCCGACGGCGAAGTGATGGCCCTGCTGCGCGAAGGCCTGGCGGGCGCCCCCCGCACCACGCATGTGGAAGAGATCCGTGGCGAGTTCATCGCCATCGACGCGGCGCTGGCCCGCCTGCAGCCCGGCGACCTGTGCCTGGTGCTGGTGGACCAGGTGGAAGAAGCCCTGGCCCACCTGGCCCAGCGCTGCACCGAAGGCGAGACCACGGCATGACCGCCGCGCGCACGCTGGCTGCCGCAGCCGCTGTGGCCCTTGCTGCCCTCACCGCCCTTGCAGGCGGCGCAGCGCAGGCTGCCACTGCCGAAAAGATCGGCACCGTGGACACGGCCTTCCAGTGGATCGGCCGCGACCACGACATCATCGTCGAGGCCTACGACGACCCCGGCGTGCAGGGTGTGACCTGCTACGTGTCGCGCGCCCGCATTGGCGGCATCAAGGGCACGCTGGGCTTGGCCGAAGACCGCGCCGAGGCCTCCATTGCCTGCCGCCAGGTGGGGCCCATCAGTTTTCCCGAGCCGTTGAAAAAGCAGGAAGAAGTGTTCAGCGAACGCATGTCCATCCTGTTCAAGCGCCTGCGCATCGTGCGCATGGTGGACCCGGCCCGCAACACGCTGGTGTACCTCACCTACTCCGACAAGCTCATCGACGGCTCTCCGCAGAACAGCGTGACCGCAGTGCCGGTGGACCGCGCCACCGCCATCCCGCTTCGCAAGTGACGGTAGCCCGGTGTGGCCGGGGCATCGCTCAGAAATCAAAAAAGGGGCGCCAGGCCCCTTTTTTGATCGTACATGCCAGTAGCGCTAGTGCAATATACCGGAGCAGCTATCAAATAAATAGCATCTAGCCCTGAGCGGCAATCTGCCGCAGCGCCTGCTCAAACACCTCCACCGGCTGCCCGCCCTGGATCAGGTGGCGCTCGTTGATGATGATGGCAGGCACCGAATGGATGCCGTTTTGCAGATAGAACTGCTCGCGCTCACGCACCTCGTCGGCGTAGCGGTCTGAGGCGAGCAGCGCACGCGCCTCGGCCACATCCAGCCCCACCTCTCCCGCCACACGCACCAGCACCTCGTGGTTGCTCGGGTCCTGCCCGTCGGTGAAATACGCCGTGAACAGTGCCTTCTTCAGCGCGGGCTGCACGCCCTTCTCTTCGGCCCAGTGCAGCAGGCGGTGTGCATCAAAGGTGTTGTAGATGCGGCTGCGCTTGTCCATGCTGAAGGTAAACCCCAGCGCCGCACCGCGCGCCGCGATGGCCTCGCGGTTCTTCTGGCTCTGCTCGGGCGTGGCGCCGTACTTTTCTTGCAGGTGCTCGCCAATGTCCTGACCCGCAGGACCCATCTGCGGGTTCAGCTCGAACGGCTGAAAGTGCAGGTCCAGCGCGACCTCGCCCTGCAGCCGGTCCGCCGCCTGTTCCAGCGCCTTGAGGCCGATGATGCACCAGGGGCAGGAGACATCGGAGACGAAATCGATCTTGAGGGTGGTGGTCATGGGAGGGGTGTACTGATGAGAGATGGCGAATAGTAGGACGGGTTTGAAAACCGCGATTGTGATGGGTGTACCGGAAACTCATGCTCGCCTGGAAGAGCGCGCTGTTGAGTCCTTCAAGGCCCTGTCGGCATACCTATCGGCAAGCTGTCGCATGAGCTGCTTGACCCAATCTACGCCGAACATCCGGGCTAGATGCCGACAGGAATGCGGTATTGAGGCACGCAGCCCCGCCCGCCACTATTCGTCACGGGTGCAACCCACGCGTCGATGCCTCTACCTACCTATGAAAGTGAGGAGCGCAGGACCTAGCAGAAAGGCTCCAAGAAGCAAGATGACTGGCACGCCAACAGCAAACCAGATCATCAGCCTCGACTCCCTCTTGAAATGATGGTTGACGCTCTTGCTCTTGTCAGCGGAGCTTCCTTCTTCGTTGGAATGATTCGGGTGATTCATGAAGTGCTTTCGCAGTGAATCTTATGACTGCTATCGGCCAAAGCCAATCGGCCCAGCAAGCCGCCACTTGCTCACATACGCCGCAGCTCCGTCTTCAACACCTTCCCATAGCTGTTCTTCGGCAACGCCTCCACCCACCGGTATTCCTTCGGCCGCTTGAACCGCGCAATGTGCTCCAGGCACAGCGCATTCAGCACGGCATCGGCCACCGCACCGCCCTCCCCCGCGACGAGGAAGGCCACCACCACCTCGCCCCATTCCGCATCGCGCTGGCCCACCACGGCCACCTCGCGCACCTGGGGGTGGAGCAGCAGTACCTCTTCCACCTCGCGCGGATAGATGTTGCTGCCGCCGGAGATGATCACGTCCTTGGAACGGTCCTTGAGGGTGAGAAAGCCATCGGCATCCAGCGCACCCATGTCGCCGGTGTAGAGCCAGCCGTCCCGCAGCGTCTGCGCCGTGGCGTTGGGGTTATTCCAGTAGCCGGGCATCACGGTGTCGCCGCGCACCACGACCTCGCCGGTCTCGCCAGTAGGCACGGGCTGGCCTGCAGCATCGACCACACGCACCTCTACCAACGACTGCGCCACGCCCACCGACACCATGCGCTCGGCCCAGCGCGGGTGGTCGCGGTCGGCCAGCTGGGCGCGCGACAGGGCGGTGATGGTCATGGGGCTTTCGCCCTGGCCGTAGATCTGTGCAAAGCGGTTGCCCATCACGGCCAGGGCGTTGCGCAGGTCGTCGGCGTACATGGGGCCGCCGCCGTAGACGATGGTCTTGAAGCCCGACACGTCGGCACCCGTGGCGCGCACATGGTCCACCAAGCGGTGCACCATGGTGGGTGCGGCAAACAGGGTGAGCTGGCCCACGCTGGCCGCCAACTGCACCAGCTCGGCAGGCTCGAACCCTCCCGACAGCGGCACCACATGCCGCTCGCCGCGCAGCACCTGGGCGTAGTTGTAGAGCCCCGCACCGTGCGACATGGGTGCGGCGTAGACCATGGCGTCGCCGGGCAGGATGTCGTCCACATCGGTGAAGTAGCAGGCCGTCATGGCCAGCAGGTTGCGGTGGGTCTGCATCACACCCTTGGGTCGGCCGGTGGTGCCCGAGGTGTAGAACAGCGAGGCCAAGTCATGCGGCGCGCGGTCGCACACATCCATGGGCGTTTGGGTGACTGCGGCGCGGTATGCGTCGGAGCCAAAGACCAGCACCGCGTCCTGCGGCGCCCAGGCCTCGCGCACGGCGGGGGCCAACGCTTCAGAGGTCAGGACCACGCGCGCGCCCGAGTCGGCCAGCACGTAGGCGAGTTCTTTGGCATGCAGCTTGTAGTTGACCGGCACCGACACGGCACCCGCCCACAGGATGGCGTGCAGGGCCTCCAGGTATTCGGGCGCATTGGCGGCGTAGATGGCCACGCGGTCGCCCGGGGCCACGCCACAGCGCGTGCGCAGATGAGCGGCCAGCGCAGCGGTGCGGGCAGCCAGCGTGCCGTAGCTCCACAACACCTGGTCGCCATGCAGCAGCGCGGGCTGGTGGGCGTGCAGCAAGGCGCTGCGGCGCAGCAGGTGGGCCATGTTCATCGGGCGCGCTCCAGAATGCTCACATAGTTGGCCACGGCCGATCCGCCCATGTTGAACACGCCCGCCAGCGTGGCGCCGGGCACCTGCAGGTCGCCCGCCTCGCCCATGAGCTGCATGGCCGACACCACATGCATTGACACGCCTGTGGCGCCAATCGGGTGGCCCTTGGCCTTGAGCCCGCCCGAGGCGTTGACGGGCAAGCGGCCGCTGCGCAGCACGGTGCCGTCTTCCAGCAGACGGTGGCCCTGGCCTGCGGGCGCCAGGCCCATGGCCTCGTACGTGAGCAGCTCGGCAATGGTGAAGCAGTCGTGCACCTCGGCCAGCGACAGGTCGTGCACCGCGCACCCGGCCTGCTGCAGCGCCTGCTGCCAGGCACGACGGGGCCCTTCAAAGTCCACCACACGGCGGCGCGCCATGGGCAGGTAGTCGTTGACCTGCACCCGCGCCCGCAGGCGCACGGCGCGGGGGAAGTCGCCCACCGCATCATCAGCCGCCAGGATGAGCGCTGCGGCACCGTCAGACACCAGCGAACAATCCGTCTTGCGCAGGGGCGCGGCAATCATCGGGTTGCGGTCGGACACGGTGTTGCAGAACTCAAAGCCCAGGTCCTTGCGCATGTGGGCCCAGGGGTTGAGCGCGCCGTTGGCGTGGTTCTTGGCGGCGATGCGCGCCATGGTGGCCGAATGGTCGCCATGCGCGGCAAAGTAGTCCTGCGCGATGGACGCAAAAATGCCCGGAAAGCCACCGGGCGGATGGCCCGCCTCGCCGGAGTAGCCGCAGTCACCCAGAATGCGCGTGGTCTCGGCGCCGGAGACAGCGGTCATCTTTTCCGCGCCGATGACGAGGGCGACCCGGGCGCGGCCGGCTTCGATCGCGTCACACGCGCCATACAGGGCCGCCGAACCCGACGCGCAGGCGTTCTCCAGCCGTGTGGCGGGCTTCCAGCGCAGGGCGTCGTCGCACTGCAGGGCCAGCGACGAGGCAAACACATCGGGCGTGAAGCCGCCGTTGAGGTTGCCCAGCCACACGCCATCCACCACCGTTCCGTCAATGCCCGCGTGCTGCAGGGCCTCGCGGCCCGCGCGGGTGATGAGGTCTTCCAACCCCAGGCCGTCCAGCCGGCCAAACGGCAAATGCGCCCAACCCACCATCGCTGCACCCATGTTCATCCTCCATTGATGTGCGCCACGACGGCGCGATGGAAAGCACTGTAGGCAAGCCCAGGCCGTCCGCACAGTCGCCGAACTACCCAAGGGAAAACCCGAAGTGCTGGCGCCATGCGGTGCCCGCGCCATCAATCCCCCACACGCTGTGGCGTTGAAACCGCATTGCCTAGACTGCACCTGACCCAGACACCACAGCGCGCCGTGCGCTGCCTTCTTTGCCCACACCAACACCATGACCCTGGACCAGCAAAAATCCATCCTCACCATCGCCCTTCTGGCCGCGTTTGCCGATGGCAACAAGGACGATGCCGAACGCGAAGAGATACGCCGCATTGCCCAGTCGCTCGCAGGCGACGGGGGCGTGGCCGACCTGCCGCGCATCTACCAGGACGTGCTGCTGCAGCGCGCCAGCGTGCAGGCCGCCGTGCAGGGCCTGAGCGATCCCATGCACCGCCAGCTGGCCTACGAAATGGCCGTGTGCGTGTGCGATGTGGATGGCCGCCAGACCGCAGCGGAGCGCGAGTTTCTGACCCGCCTCAAGGCGGCCCTGCAGCTGGGCGACCCGCAGACGGCGGCATTTGACCAGCAAGCCGATGCGCTGGTGGACGTGGCCGAAAAGGCCGTGCCGATGGCGGTGCCCGTGGTCAGCGCTGCGGCAGCGCCCCTGGCGGCAGCCGCCACTGTCCATTCCAATGCCTCGGATGCGGAGCTGGACAAATCCATCCTCAACTACGCGCTGCTCAACGGCGCGCTGGAGCTGCTGCCGCAGTCGTGGGCGTCGATGGCCATCATCCCGCTGCAGGTGAAGATGGTCTACGGCATCGGCAAGGCCCACGGGGTGGAGCTGGACCAGGGCCACATCAAGGAATTCATCGCCGCTGCCGGCGTGGGCATGACGTCGCAGTACCTGGAGCAGTTTGGCCGCAAGCTGCTGGGCGGCCTGCTGGGCAAGGTGGCGGGCCGCACCATCGGCGGGCTGGGCGGCGCTGCCACGGGCATGGCGTTTTCGTTTGCCACCACCTACGCGCTGGGGCAGGTGGCCAAGCGCTACTACGCCGGTGGCCGGGTCATGAGCACGGCCATGCTGCGCGAGACCTTTCAGGGCCTACTCACGCCCGCCAAGCAGTTGCAGACGCAGTACCTGCCGCAAATTCAGCAGAAGGCAGCGACGCTGGACGCGGGCCAGATCAT
>Ga0097678_1003123_pt1 | contig 11576 bp, 12 predicted proteins | sample ThiBiot_500_plan_2_FD_72847 | JGI IMG/M metagenome (GOLD analysis project Ga0097678, IMG submission 72847) | Wastewater bioreactor microbial communities from Cape Town, South Africa - Thiocy_expt_500_plan - 1398105537976 (version 2) (version 2) ...
GCAGTGCCAGGGCAATCATATCCTTTAGATGATGATTTAATTTTATGGTTCACAAAAAGACTAAACAAAAACGTGCATACAGAAGAAGATATAGGATTGACCTCATGACTCAATTATATTTTATAGGTGGTGCTAGCGGCAGTGGTAAAACAGCTGTAATGCCGTATTTAAAAGAAGTTTTAAGTGAGCATTTTGCCGTTTATGATTTTGATGATATTGGTGTCCCTGAAGGGGCTGATAAAAAATGGCGTCAGGAATCCACGGAGATTTGGATCAAAAAATTACTCAGTGAAGGTAAAGATGCTTGTTTGCTGGGACAAATGGTTTTAGGTGAAATTCTAGGCAGTCCTTCAGCTAGGCAGATAGATAAAATTCATTTTTGCCTTTTGGATGTTAGTGATTTTGAACGTATCCAACGTCTTGAGAAGCGTAACACCTATGGAGCAGATCAGAATATGCTTAACTGGTCTGCATGGCTTCGTATGCACCATCAAGATCCAAAATGGGCTGTGCAGGTTATTCAAGAGTCTGCGGCAAGCATTATGGATTTTGAGCGATTTAACCAGCTAGCAAATTATAGTGATTCAGCTAATGTTTTGATTCTTGATACAACAGATCTCTCTTTAAAAGAGTTGGCTTGGAAGATAGCAGAATGGATTAAGAGCACAAGATCTGCTCATATCGAAACGTATGTACCAAATACAAATTATAAATTGGAACTCAATGCCAAAAACTCATTTAAAATTGTAGATCAGAAGTTGTTTGAGTTTAATAAATCCTGTGTTCCTTCTACACAACAGCCAGAGCTAATTGATATAAACCTTACAATCAAAGATGCCGATGAGGTTATAGCAGGTATTTGTTCAGAGGCTTATACTTGGAACATTCTTTATATCAGTGTCTTTTTTGTTGAAGAAAAATATCGTAACCAAGGATTAGGTACAATTTTACTCAAGAAAGTCGAAGAAGAAGCAAAACGATTAGGAGTTACTTTAATTCATCTTGATACCTTTGAGTTTCAGGCAAAAGACTTTTATCTAAAGCATGGATACGAAGTGTTTGGTATTTTGAATGATAGCCCAAAAGGTCATAAGCGTTATTATATGAAGAAGGTACTATGCTGATAAAACCTGATCTCAAAGACGAAGAAATCGTTAAGTGTTTACACACTGCTTATGGATTGCACGTGGATAGAATCTCATTCCTTCCGCTGGGCGCTGATCTGAATACGGCAGTGTACCGTGTTACAACAAACAGCGGAACGGATTACTTTTTGAAGTTAAGGCATGAAGTATTTAATGAAGCTTCGGTATTGGTTCCAAAACATCTTGCTAATTTAGGCCTTAAACAAGTGATTCCACCGCTTAAAACCAATGTAGGTCAACTTTGGACATGCTTGGCATCGTTTAAGGCGATTCTCTATCCTTATATAGAGGGGAGCAATGCAATGGATGCGAATTTATCAGATCAGCACTGGATTGAGTTTGGGGCAACCATGAAAAAGTTTCATAGCGCCAATATTCCTGACACAATAACAAGCGATGTACCACAGGAAACCTTCCCTTCTAAATGGCGACAAATAGTAAAAGCGTTCCTTGCCCGAATTGAACATGAGGTTTTTGAAGACGCTATTGCAGCCCGAATGGCTGTGTTCTTGAAGTCTAAAAGCGAGGAGATTCTTGAGCTGGTGAGGCACTCTGAATATCTTGCCAGTGAACTAGAGAAACAATCGCTTGAGTATGTCTTATGCCACGCAGACATACATGGATGGAACTTATTGATTAGTAAAGAGGGTTCGCTGTTTGTAGTGGATTGGGATACGCTTATCTACGCGCCTAAAGAGCGGGATTTGATGTTTATTGGCGCAGGTATTGGAGATACTGGGCGTACAGTACTTGAAGAGGAAAGCCTGTTTTATCAAGGTTATGGCTCAATGGATATCAATCAGGATGGCATTGCTTACTATCGTTTTGAACGCATTATTCAGGATATAGGCGAATATTGTGAACACATCTTTTGTTCAAATGAAGATAACGAAGACAGAATACAATCGTTTCAATACCTTCAGGCTAATTTTCTCCCTAATGGCACAATAGATAGTGCATACCAGTCATACAAGCAAAAGAGGAATTAATAATCGCCACAATTAATTAAAGCTTGTTACTTTGTAGCAGCTATGGTGTGGTCTAAATTCCTCAAATGCAGCTTTTGTAATTTGAGCAATTGCTTCATCACTGGGTTTTGCATTGGATTGATTGCTCACAGTGAAAATTGACAATACAACAGGCTTACATGCAGGTGACCAAACGATGCCGATATCATTAGCAATACCATAACTCCCACTGCCAGTTTTGTCAGCCACAGACCAACCCAGAGGAACACCTGCTCTAATGCGGTTATAGCCGGTGGTATTATTTCTCATCCAATCAAGAAGTAAGGCTTTATTTGGGGTAGTTAGTACGTCTTCCAACATGATTTTTTTAATACTCAATGCCATATCTTTAGGCGTTGATGTATCTTCATTTATTTTGGGGTTCGAATTTAAATTGACTTCATAGTGAGCTATTTTAAAAGATGAATTCCCTATATGATGTGCAAATTGGTTAATGGATCCAAGCCCTCCCAGCTCACGAATAATTATATTAATGGCAGTGTTATCACTGTAGGAGATAGCTCCTGCTGCCAGTGTTTTTAAGGGCACTTTCTGGTTTACGTATTGCCCTGAAATAGGACTCCAGAATATAAGTTCTTTTGGACTTACTGATACTTTTTTCTCTAGAAGAGGTTTATCACTTGCTAAAAGCGCGGATACCCCTATAAATTTACAGGTGCTTTGAAAAGGAAATCTGTCATTAGCATGGTAGGTAATCACATGCCCGCTATTGGTGTCCAAGGCATAAAGGCCTACTTTAAGGTGGTGCTCACGTTCTATAGCCTGTAATTTGTTATCAACAATAGGAGGTTTTACATCGATTGGTTGTGATGATGCGCTAACGTTATTAGCAATGAATGAAATGATTATTATTTGTAACAGCTTAAGCATGTTTTTCCTGTTTATTATTTAATATTAAGAGCAGATACTAATTGGAGAAGAATATTTTTATCGGCCTCTGCTTTTTCCCAACTAACAATGGGTTTTGTATTTTGGTTAAACTGAATGCCGTTTTCACACATCCAAGAGAGCTGATTAAGTAGAGCATATACAATAATTAGTTGTTGTTCGGATTGAGTCAATTCAAGCTCTTTAATAAGTGCATTATAATAAAATTCGCCATGAGATGTGCCATACCAGCTTAATTTGATTCGACTCAAAGCTTCTAGAGGATCTCCTTGTGTTAACCCATCTAAATCAACCAATCCATTGAAAACTCCCTGATGTATCATGACGTTTTTTGAACAAATATCACCGTAGTACATGCTTGGTTTTATTGAATCAAAGTATGCTTCGTAATCACGGTAAACATCTTTTGCAATACGTTCAAACTGTTGATTCATTATCCCTGTTAAACGTCCATGCTCAATAGACTCTTGTATCCATAATTTCATTCGCGCTGACCAGCTATCACTCACATCGTTATCACCACCCCAAATTACTCCAAATTGTGTGGTTACTGGTAATGTTTTAACCTTCCGAAAAATGGTGGCAATTTCTCGTGCTAGTCCCAGAAGCTCGGTGTGATTTAATGATTCAATCACAATACCTAAATCTTGCCCTTCTATTTTACTTTGAATTTGATAACAAAGGGGGATGAGGGTCTGGTTATAGTCCGAAGCTAATAGTTCCGGTACTTTAATGCCTAGTTGTTTAAATTCAGGAATATGAATTTCAGACCCACGCAAATACTTATCCGTAGAACTCAAACGGATAATAATCTCACGATCGTCTAAAGCGATACGATACACTTCGTTGCAAATACCTATCGTTATACGGCTAATTTTTTTTGGTAATTCCTTAAAGTGATGCTCAACAATAATATTGATCATATTTCTATGAGATTGTTGCGAGTAGTTCATAAATAAAGCACATTTTTTTGCATTACCCTAGTTTACATTAAGTGAGCTTGTTTGTGCTAAAATCGAATGTTTTATTTAGCAATATACAAATTGTGGTACGCAGCAATGACAGATAAAATAATTATTGATAAAGCATTAGCAGGATATTTGATTGACAAACAGTTCCCGCAGTGGCGTCATTTACCTATTGAACCCGTGCAAAATAGTGGTTGGGATAATAGAACATTTCACTTAGGTACAGAGATGCTTATTCGTATGCCAAGTGCCATGGTGTATGCAGGTCAAGCAGAGAAAGAGCAGACGTGGTTGCCTAAACTTGCTCCACATCTTCCTCTCCCCATACCTACACCGATTGCGCTTGGAAAGCCAGAAGATAATTACCCGTGGACATGGTCTATTAATCTTTGGCTTCCAGGGAATCCTGCTGCAACTTGCGAAATTGACGATTTATCCCAATTTGCTGTTCAACTGGCAGAGTTCCTCAAAGTATTGCAGAGCATTGATGTAAAAAATGGTCCACTTGCTGGCTCTCAAAGTTTTTATCGCGGTGGCGATATTGCTGTTTATGATGCTGAAACACGACAAGCAATAGAACTATTAAAAAATGATATTGATGCCTCTTTAGCGACAGAAATATGGGAGATAGCTCTGTCTAGTAAGTGGCAAGCTGAGCCAGTATGGGTACATGGTGATATTAGTGTAGGAAATCTCCTGGTAAGTAATGGCCAATTAAGCGCAGTTATTGATTTTGGGCAATTGGCTGTGGGTGATCCAGCTTGCGATCTTGCTATTGCTTGGTTGTTTTTTGAGGGAAAAAGCCGTGAAGTATTTTTTAAAACCTTAAATCTTGATAAAGCTACAGTAGCTAGAGGACGTGCTTGGGCATTATGGAAAGCATTAATTTTGGTTTCAGGAATTGCGACTTCCAGTAATACAGACAAACAAGCGTGGTTAGGGGTTATTAGTGAAGTGATGAAGGATCATCGTCAAGAGAAATCAAAAACAAAGGATCACTGAATTGAATCAAGACAGTCCAAATAAAGAGATCATTGAATGGAGTTATAATACCCTTGAGTCTCTTGGGTTCAAATTAAAGAGCAGCGTACTAGAAAAGGTACAAGATACTCCTTGGTCTTATGTCATGCGCTTTATAACAGATCAGGGCATTATTTATCTGAAGCAAACACCAGAACAGCTTGCATTAGAAGCTCTTATTACGCAGGTTTTGTATACCCAGTTTCAAGCCCCTGTCCCAGAGGTTATTGCACACCATACTGAGCTTCATTGTTTTTTGATGAAAGATGCAGGTAGGCCATTACGAGAAATTTTGAGAAAAAGATTTGATGTCAATTTGTTCAGGCACGCTATGGAGCAATTTTCATTACTTCAGATAGTGGTTGCAGATCGTATCGATGCGTTTTTTGATATGGGGGTTCCTGATTGGCGATTGGATAAATTACCGAATTTATACATACAATTGCTTTCACAAAAAGAGATCTTGTTAGTCGATGGACTCTCAGAAGTAGACATTGATGAATTAGAGACACTACTTCCAAAGGTTTCCAGTTTATGTAAACAATTATCTGACTACGCTATCCAGGAAACATTGGTTCAATGTGACTTTCATGACAATAACATCCTGATAGAAGAACAATTACAACACATTACATTTATTGATCTGGGTGAAATAGTCATTTCACATCCATTTTTTTCATTGGTGGGGTGTTTACGGCAAGTCAAAACGCACCATGTCATAACAGATAAAGATGAGGCGTATTTACAGCTTATAGACGCTTATTTTGGAAATTATATTAACTTTGATTTTAAAGAGCGCTTATTAGAGGCACTTAAATTGGCGCAGGTGTTATGGTGTATTTATGAGGCACTAGCCCAATATAGGCTGAGACTCGCCTGTGAGCCAACTCGATTTATGTTAGTACAGAGGCATGGGAAGCTAAGTGGTCGGTTAAAAGAATTTATGAATCTAGTTCATGATTGTTCATGATATAAAGCAATTAATTCTTTACTTGAAGAGCAACCTAAGGATTCTATCAATTTGGCAATAGTACCTTCAACCGTCCTATAAGAAACATGGGCCTCGCGTGCAATTTCTTTAGCTGATTTTCCTTGGGCTAGTAACTTGAGGTATATGGCTTGTTGTTCAGACAAATCAACTTTTGTATGAGATATTTTATGGAATAGTGTCCTATCTTTTTTCTCTAAAGTTGATCTTAAACTTGGTTTGGACGGTATCTTTTTATTTCCTAAAATAGCTTTAACAATAGAATGTGTATGATCTTCTAATTTGCCATCATCACCCTGAATTGTCAGTGTAGCTACTTCTTTATATAAACTATCGCGTTCATGATGCAATTGATCAAAAAAATCATGCAAACTTGCTACAGGTAATAAATAGATTGCATTGCGTGAAGTGCGTTCGACTTGAACTGGCGTACTAACATCCAAAAATACGGTCATTTCTTGGCACAATAATTGGCGATTTTTTTCGGAGCAAGCAACACTAGGATCGGTTGTCACGACGATATGCTCTTGGGTGCATAGGGAAGCTAAAATTTCAAATTGACAATCATAAAAAGCACGACTTCCTTGGCTGCCGAGAACTTCAGACAAGTGACGGCCAGTATGAGATTCCAATCCCAAATCTGCATCAATAAATCGCCATCCTAATGATTGAGCTACATTCTTCGCAAGTAACGCTTTGCCTGCTCCATGATGACCAACAATAAAAATTCGCAGAGGCTGATTCATTTCTATTTTCCAAAACATAAACGATACAATAAGTATACAAATAGGTAGGAAGATGTATCAATACGTAGAACTACGCGAGTTGAAAGTTACCCGTAATCTAAAAAAGATAAAGACTATATGTCCTTTTAATTGGCATGTTTCAGGATAACTCTTAGTCACAAAATGTGACTAAGAACAACTGCCCCAAACATTTAGCTGCTTCATCTTCTAGGTAAGATTTTCCCTGGTGAACTTGAACTAATGTTTTAACTGGAACGTCAATAATGTGTGCTAAATGTTCGATATTTGACTTGCTAAATCGTAGTAAAATATCAATCCATAGTTTCTGCTTACATTTATTTTGAGCAAAATCAAATCGAAAACCATCGTTAAATTCTAAAATACATCCCATGTTACAACTCCGTGTAAATATTATGACAACATGGTGGAGTATAAAATGTTCAGCAAGATATCCTATCCCCAAATTTGGGTATTTTACGATAATAGTCCTAAACGAAATGCTTTTGAGACCGCTTCGGTAATATTAACGCAGTTCATTTTAGTTCGTATTGATTTGGCATGGGTATTTACTGTTTCACTGGATAGATGGAGGTATTCAGAGATTTTTTTTATAGTCATACCCTTGGAAATCATAGTTAAGCATTGCAGTTCTCTTGGCGTGAGTTGGGATAGTGTTTTTTTAACTGCTTTTCGCATAATTACATTGTTTCTGAACTCTTGATCATTAAACAGCGCTAACCATTTTTGATTTGGTAGAGCCGTTTTTATTTCAGGCAACATCGCATCAAGAAAAAGGCATATAAATTGTTCAAACGTATCTCTGACTTGGTAGTAAAGCTTTTGGGGATCTGCTATTTTTTCAGAATGATAAGCCTCTACAATTAAATCGCATTCATCGCATTGACGAATCATAGCGAATGTGGTGTTTAATCTGTAACGGGCTTCCAATATTTGAATAATGGGAATTTGCATCGCATCATACTTTATATCTCGCTGAATAAAAAACTCTTTGCCATTATAAATACTGCGGTCGTGATCAACATCTCCACGATACAATCCTTCAGTTCTATACGGAATAGCCCAAAGATATAGATTGGAAATGTAATATCGTTGACCGCCGTGAAAAAGCATTGAAATGGAAAAATTAGATATTTCTTTTGGGCAATTTAATTTCTCAGTTAAGTGATCAATTTTAGCACGAAACCGAATTGAGTCTGATAACTCATTATAATCATTTAAGTTAACACAAATAGTTCCATCTTCATCAACGCTATGCATTGCTACACCTGTAACAGCAGTAGTACTTACAGCCAATCGTTTAATATTTGGTTCATTTTTTCCGGTTGCTCCAACATAGCCATGTGGCCACATTGCTCAATATAAATGAGTTTGGAGTGTTTTATATTCTTTGCCATATGCTCTGAACGCTCAGGAGGCATGACATTATCCTCTTTACTGGCTATTAATAGTGTCGGACATTCAATTAAAGGTAATAAAGTTGAATGATTTGGTTTATTTAAAATGGCGTTGAGTTGATTTTTATAATTCTCGACCCCAACCTTCATTGCCATTTCTTGGGCTAGAGGCAATAGCTCCTTATGCTTTTGTTTATCAAAAATTGAATTTTTAAAGATGAGCTTGATTAAGAAATCAAATTTTCCTTTACTCATTAAATCAAGTGAGCGTTCACGCTCTAATCGACCTTTTTCAGATACTAATTTGGCCGCAGAATTAATTAAAACAAGCTTCTCTATGCTATTTGGAATATGCCGGTACAATTCAAGGGCAATATAACCCCCCATCGAAAATCCAATTAAAGTAAATTTTTTAGGGGCATGTGGAATGAAACGATTAGCTATTTCTTCAATCGAATCGCTGTCAAGCACATCAACGTACCTTAATTTTTTGTCCTGCTGAAGAAAAAGTTCTTGTTGCTTCCAGATCTTTGGAGTTGCTAACGCTCCAGGAATAAGTACTATATCCATGTTCATAGTTTATGATCACATTATTTACAACCCTTATTAAGATATCCTATGGTGACAATAATTCAAGCAAAATTCGAGTATTTGAATCAAATTTATGCAATAATCCTGGAACTGGCAAAGTATGAGAACATTCTGGATAAAATTAAAATAACGGAATTACAGCTTGGTGAACTTCTTTTTTGTGATGAGCCTCACCATTTCATCGGTGTTGCTTTGGTGGAAGAAGAAATTTGTGGTTTGGTGATGTTTAATTACACCCAAAATAACATTTGCGTCAATGTAACGCGGGGAATTTATATTGAGAATTTATATGTTTCTCCTAAGTATCGGCGTCAAGGTATTGGGTGTGCTTTATTCAAGTATGTTGCATGTAAAGCAGCTGCTTATAACTGTTCAAGAATAGAGTGGTGGGTATCTCGAAATAACCGAGAGGCCAGGCATTTTTATAAAAAAATTGGTGGGGTCGCTTTATTAGACTGGCAAATTTTTAAGTGTGACCAAATGGGTATTAATAACTTGTTGAGCATAGGAGTTGCTGATGAACATATCCTCTTCGAGTAAGGCATTATTCGCTGGAGTTTCTGGCACTGCATTACAATGGTATGATTTTGCGCTGTTTGGCTATTTCGCGCCAATTATTGCAGCGGCTTATTTTCCTAACGACAATCAATTTGCTTCGCTTTTAAGTGCATTTGGTGTATTCGCTGTTGGTTATTTATTGGCACCCATTGGTTCACTATTTTTTGGTTATATTGGTGATCAGTTCGGAAGAAAACGTGCTTTAACTCTAAGTATTTTAGCAATGGCTATTCCTACGGCTCTAATAAGCGTCGTTCCTTCTTACCAATATATTGGAATCGCAGCACCTCTTCTTATTACGTTGTTAAGGGTTATTCAAGGTTTTGTCGCAAGTAGTGAATTTACTGGATCTGCTATTTTTCTTGTTGAACATGCTACGCCTGAAAACAAAGCATTTTATGGTTGTTTAACCAGCTCAGCTTACAGTACTGGTTTGATTATGGCTGGCCTGGCCGCTTCATTCTTTACGGCTTCATTTATGCCAGACTGGGGATGGCGAATCGGTTTTGGATTGGCTTTGATTGCTGGTATTTTGATTTTTTATTTACGAGCCCATGTTGCTGAAACGCCTGAATATGAACATATTGCGCAACATGATAAACGAAGTTTGCCCTTTCTGGCGGCACTAAAAGAAGCACCTCTGGCAGTAGTTGGTATTATAGGGATAGCATGGTTGGTGAGTATTATGACTTTTGGAACTTATGTGTTTACTGCTACATACCTGCATAGTTATTTTCATATTTCACTTGGTTTAGCTACATTAATTATCACCATAGCTTTAGCAGTTGATGCCACACTTGAACCATTTATTGCTTTGTTAGCAGACAAAATCGGGCTATTAAAAGTAGTTCGATTGGGTATGGTGGGCATGTTGCTTTTGAGTATTCCCATTTTTATTCTACTTGCCACTGCAAATGTAGTTTTGATCTCTATGGGATTAGTTTTCATGTCTATTTTGATTGCTATTACTTACGCACCACTCAACGCCTACATGGTTTCTCTATTTCCTCATCAATATCGTTATAGTGGATTTGGAGTTGCTTTTAATGTAGGTATTTCATTGTTTGGCGGTACAACACCTATAGTGATGATGTGGCTGGTAAATACAACCAATAATTTTATTTCACCTGCTTGGTATTATATGTTTGGGGCAATTATAGGATTAGTCTCCATAATGATTTGTGAACAAGGCCGAAGAAAATTGATTCCTGTCGAACCTGCTTTAGCCTATTAAAATGAGGTATTTGTAATGTTATTGTTTAGTTCCGCGTTAGCAAAGCACAAACTTACTTTTACACGATTAAGTGATTGTATAGAGCATATTCCCCTTGCAGCTAAATGGGCTGAAGAGGAATGGGGATACATACGGAACAAAGGAGTTGAATATCGTGAAGGTGTAATGCATTCGTTGAGTCATGATGTCTCTATTGGCACTTATGCAGGACAACCTGTGGCGATGTTTGCTCTATTGGAACATGAATTTCCCAATCCACGCGGATTAAGTGCACGTGAACTAATGTACGTTTATGTAGATAAACATTATCGAGGACTAGGGTTTGGCAAGCAGATTATTGAAGAAGCAAAACGTTTAGCAGCTGCGGCAGGATCGGATTTGGTTTTGCTAGATACGCTAAAACCTAGTTTAAATCGATTATATGAAAAGCATGGTGCGAAAGTAGTTTGTGAGGGTAGTTTGTTCTCCCATCCAACCGAGGTGTTAACTATGCGAGTTTAAGAAATGCGCAATAGTGCTCATTTAGTATTTATTTTACTGAGAAAGGTTTCAAAATATGGGTTATTTGTAGCATTTTCAATGCAGTAGAGATTATATTATTGTTCCCATGGCAATTTAGGTGTGGTTTGAAATGGGGTAATAGAGCTTTTATTGGCATTTGTTTCTATTTCTTCTGGGAGTGGGGATTCTTGCTCAGAGGAATTTAATTTTTCTACCTCTTTTTTTCCTTCCTGTTCTTCTTGCAGGTGAGGATTAGGGTTAGGGATGGTCTTAATGCCAAAACTAGTATTTTTTCCTCCTAACTCTGTTAAATTTCTTGCAAAACCCCATTTAGGAAAAAAATAGTTGGCTGCATGCTGGATTTGCATTGCCGAAGGGATAATTTGCTCTGCGAGAATATGCCCATTATGAGAGTTGGCGAAAAAAACAACAGCATTTTTCTTATCTTTATCCTGCAAATCTATTACAACCCAGGCTCTGAAATCATTCATGTC
>Ga0097678_1003126_pt1 | contig 11568 bp, 11 predicted proteins | sample ThiBiot_500_plan_2_FD_72847 | JGI IMG/M metagenome (GOLD analysis project Ga0097678, IMG submission 72847) | Wastewater bioreactor microbial communities from Cape Town, South Africa - Thiocy_expt_500_plan - 1398105537976 (version 2) (version 2) ...
TTTGCTGATCTTGTTGCTTTTGCTGATCTTGTTGCTTTTGCTGATCTTGTTGCTTTTGCTGATCTTGTTGCTTTTGCTGATCTTGTTGCTTTTGCTGATCTTGTTGCTTTTGCTGATCCTGTTGCTTTTGCTGATCCTGCTGCTTTTGCTGATCTTGCTGCTTTTGCTGATCCTGTTGTTGTTTTAAGAGTTGTTCTACAATTTTGCGATTATGGCGCGCATCTTGATTTTGTGGATTGAGGGCTAATGCTTGATCATAGGCTTTTAATGCGTTCTCATACTGGCCTAAATGCGCTAAAGAATTACCCAGATTATAATACCCAGCCTCATTGTGTTGGCTGCTGTAGAGCATGGATGCTTTTTTATAATTTTGGTTGCGATAAGCGGCAGTAGCTGCCCAGTCTGGACGTTTAAAGGTCTCCTGCGCTGCAGAATAGTCTTTTTTTTCCATAAAAAGTTGGCCTTGCTGATCTTTGGTTGACCATAAATCACGCCATTGCCAGGAATAACTATCAACGGGTTGGATCAACAAGTAGGTCATTAAGGCGAGAGCATAATGCCCCTTGCGGAGGAATGATTTGAGTAATTGCATCATGATACCGCTCCTCACATGTTAATTTTTGCTAGCCAGCCACGACGAAATAGAGGGGTCAGTAATAAAAGAGCAGGCAGTAAAAACCAACGGCCTTCATCACGCCACATCGGTATATACTGGGCATCACCTAATTTCAAATCTAAAGTAGATGTTTGCCGCAGCCATCGTGCGAGTTGATCATTGCTGGAATCATAACGAAGCCACAGTCCTTTGCCAGCATCAGCAAATCGTTGAAACAAGGGATTGTCACTGGTAGTGCTCATGGACATGATGGAGGTGTATATATTGTCAGCTGCCAGATTGCTTGCCTTGGAAATTGCCGCAGTAGAGGGGGAGTCTGCGGTTAAAACCATGATTTGCCCCTCATGATATCCTGCACTCTGAATTAAATGGGCGGCTTCGTTTAATGCGTTAACCATATTTTGTCCAGAAACCGGCATAATTTCAGGAGTTAAGGCGGGTAAAAGCGCAGAAATGGTTGCTCCATCATCAGTTAGGGGGGCGACCGTAAAGGGTTCACTCGTGTAAGCAATCAGGGCAAATTGACCATCACCTTCATGCTTGAACAAGTCTTGAAGTTTAAATTTCGCGCGTTGTAAACGGTTCGGTGGCATATCGGTTTCGAGCATATTATCCGACATGTCCAGTAGTAACACATGCGGTAATATTGGTTTGTATGAGGCAGTCGGGAGCTGATGCCAGACTGGGCCAGTTAGAGCTACAATCATGAATAGAATACTTCCGAGCGGGTATAACAGGTAATAGGGGCGGCTCATGCCTTGCTGAGATAAAAGATGTTGCAATAAAGGCGCATCACATATTTTCTCCCATGCTCCATAGGTCGGTTTTCTCATCCAAAATAAGAACCCCAGGAGTAGTAAAATGAGTAACGCCCACCACCAGTCAGGTCGTAAAAAATGTGCTGAGCTAAAATTCATATTTTTCCCCTTGTCCTTTAGAACTAAAAAGTAACGAACGGGCATGTAACCAGGACCAAGCGAGCCATCCTGAGAATAATAATAACGCGAACGCGGTAAACCACGGATAATATTCAATTTGGGGGCGTAAGGCATGATGCTTTTGTTTAATTCGTTCCAGCTGATTAATCATCCCATAAATAGCTTGCAAACTATCCAAGTCTGTGGCACGAAAGTAGCGTCCGCCCGTTGTATCTGCTATTTTCTTTAAGGTTTCTTCATCAAGGTCTGCCATTGCAGCTTGCATCAAAAAACCGTTATTCAGTAGACGAGGATCACGTTCTGCCCCCAAACCAATGGTATAAATTTTAATTCCCTCATCTTTTGCGAGCTCGGCTGCTTTTAAGGGGTCCAGGACTCCGGAATTATTGGCGCCATCGGTTAATAGGATAATGACGCGTCCTTGCGTCGGAACATCTTTTAATTTTTTTACCGCGAGACCTACAGCATCACCAATGGAGGTCGTCTCGCCCGCAAGCCTTACGCTCGCATCCGTTAAACGCTGTAATATATTATCCCGATCGTAGGTGAGGGGAGTCTGCAAATAAGCACGGGTTCCAAATAAAATCAGGCCAATCTTATCGCCACTGCGCTGACGTACAAATTGGGTTGCGGCATTTTTAACTACGGAAAGGCGGCTTACGGGACGACCTTGAACCAACATGTCCTGTATTTCCATACTACCTGAGAGATCGAGTGCCAACATGAGATTATATCCTTCGCGCTCCAATGTTTGCGGCGGGCCGACCCAACGTGGTCCGGCTAAAGCAATAATTAACAAACACCATACCAAAAAAGGAATGAAGAGACTTAATAATCGCGCCATACGATAATTTTCTGTACTCATAATGCGGGTAATAGCTGCATAAAAAGGTACGTGTAAAGCGGTGTGAGCGGGGACTTTTGCTTCAGGAGTGAACCACCAAATTATTATGGGAAGAGGGAGTGCGGCCAAGATTAGAGGATTGGCAAGAGTCAGCATGATCTTCTCCTTTGCTTAATCCATAAACGCGCTTGTTGAAATAGGGGACGTGGGTCATGAACCGCGTCTTTTTGAAAGGGAACCTCTACTAATAAAGTACGCAGTTTTTTAAAATTAACCTGGGTACTGTTTTGCTCAAGAAATTCAATCCATGAGTCTGCGTGCAAACCTGCAATAAGTGAACGAGGATAATAAACCAGGGCGACCCGACGCAGCAGTTCGGAAATTTGTGCACAGGCGCGAGCGGAATCCTTTGTGCGGTTAAACTCTTGTTCGTATTGATCCAGCAAGATTAAGGCTTTTTTACGAGGCAATCCTTGGCGATAATGGCGATAAATGTAATAACTGAGTAGTCCTGCGAGTAAGAGTCCACAAATAATAAGCGCATACCAACCTGGAGCTAGAGGCCACCAATGGATTGCTTCAGGCATATGGATGTCTTTCAATTGAGCTAATGGATCTTGGTTATTCATGTGGCTCCCCTGTAACGACCTGCTCCTTTTCGTAAAAAGGTTTGTCGGACAACCTGTGGTAGATTATCCGCTGCGGTGAGTTTCATATAAGGGATTGCGACCTGCCGGCAAAGCTTTTGTACCTCATCTAGGCGTTGTTGACAATAATCGTTATAAGCATCCGCCGTTCCCGGGCGGTACATGTCCAGGAGCGTTTGGCGATGGCCATCCGTTATTGCGTACTGCCCCGGAGGAGGGGACGATAATTCCAATGGATCACAAATTTGATATGCCAATAAATCATTATGTTGGCGTAATCGTTGCAGCTGCTGAGCAGATTCTGCATCAAGATTGTAAAAATCGCTGATGATCGCAATAAGACTTCCCGGTTTGCTGACACGACGCACACGCTCTAATGCATTACTCAATGGGCGTCCCAATTTTGTATAAGACCCTGAGGGCATTTTAGTATAATTACTTAACGCAAGCAGCATGGGTAGTACGGATGCATCGCGTCCGCGAGGAATATATTCGTTATGTTCATCCGTCGAAAAAAAGAAGCCGCCAATTCGGTCGTTTTGATGCAGTGCATTCCACAAGATGAGCGCGGCCAGACGTGCAGCGACCACTGATTTAAAGGCAATTTGAGTGCCAAAAATCATGGAGGGATTAAAATCCACGACCAGCAATACAGGTTGTTCCCGTTCCTCTTCATAGAGCTTGACATGAGGTTTGCCCGTACGAGCCGTGATGCGCCATTCCATATGCCTGATTTCATCGCCTGGCTGATAATTGCGAACCTCGGCAAAATCCATACCGCGCCCACGTAAACGACTTAGATATTGCCCCGAACGCTTCGCATGTTTTTGCGGTTTGAACCGAGCTGATTGGACAAACCGCCTTAAATCGATGAGCTCACTGAGCTCTACTGTGACGCCTTCCGTCATGATACCTCCTGATGAAGCCGTAAACGATTAGGGTACTGCCACCAGGCGTAACAAAGAATTTATAAAATCATCACTGTTTACCCCTTCTGCCTCTGCTTCAAAGCTCAGTAGGACACGATGACGTAACACATCATGCGCGATGGCATGAATATCTTCCGGTAAAACAAAATCCCGGCCTGCAAGCCAGGCATGAGCTTTAGCGCAGCGGTCCAGCGCGATGGTCGCACGTGGGCTTGCTCCATAACGCAGCCAACGCGCTAATTCCGTACTGTATTTTTCAGGAGTTCGCGTCGCGATCACGAGCTGCACTAAGTATCGCTCCAAGGCTTGGCTCATATGAACTTGAAGTACTTGTTGGCGTGCAGAAAACAGCACGGTTTGCGGTAGTTTGTGCACGGTACTTGCGGAGGAGGTGTTTATTCCCAATGCTTCTTGACGCGCGAGTTCTAATATCGCATGTTCGGTGTTTTCTTGGGGATAGCCGATTTTTACATACATTAAAAATCGATCTAATTGCGCTTCAGGTAAGGGATAAGTCCCCTCTTGTTCGATGGGGTTTTGGGTGGCCATCACCAAAAATAATTCGGGTAGAGGATAGGTTTTATCACCAATGGTTACCTGACGTTCAGCCATTGCTTCCAGCAGCGCAGATTGAACCTTGGCCGGTGCGCGATTTATTTCATCAGCCAGCAGGAGATGATGAAAAATAGGTCCCTGTTGAAAAACAAAAGAGTGGTTTTGGGGATGATAAATTTCCGTACCGGTTAAATCGCCTGGGAGAAGATCAGGGGTAAATTGTATGCGGTGGAACTCCCCTTCAACGCCTGCAGACAACTCCTTGACCGCACGGGTTTTTGCAAGGCCTGGTGCGCCTTCAACCAATAAATGTCCATCGGCAAGTAAAGCGATCAATAGCCGTGACATTAAACGCTCTTGACCTAAGACGCGTTGATTTAAATAATGACTGAGCTGCAGAATGTGTTGCTGCACGGTATTTACTGGATTGGCGGTATCGATTTGCTCCATAATATCTGCCCTGTCGAGGTATTTAAAAAAGCTATCCTAGCTCGAATTAGGCTTAATGCCAAGTCTGCCCAGTTTTTTATCTGAATTGAGGGCAAGCTATTGATAATCAGCATGTAATTCCAAAGGCATGAGTAAATGAACACGCTGATAAAGTGCAATCAGTTCTTCACAAAAGACATGCAATTGTTGCTGGTTTTGCCAGAGACGATAGTCAGCCCCTTTTTGAAAGGACTGCTGGCGCGATAAGGTTTTAAATAACGACAGTTCCTGGTTCGAAAATCCGAGATGATTATTTAACTCTACGAGTTCCATCAATGTTTTATATTCTTTCACCGGTTTAAGCTCATGCAAGGTATAGGCCCGCAAGGTTAATTGAAACGCTTGATACAAAAGCGAGGTGATTGGCGTCATTATAGCCAATTTATCTAATTTCCCCGGTATATTTTCAGCAAGTTGTTGTAATAAATTATCCGCGGCATAGCGTGTTGCGTCGCGATCTCTAAAAGATCTAAAGGAGATAGATAATGCTTGTCCATTGTATCGCTGTTCCTTGAGTACTATCTGGCAGTCAGAATGATCTGTTTAGGTAATGATGTTAGAATAGGGCAATATTATAAACATTAATCAGTTTGATGCACGCATTTATTAATAGCCCTTTGCAGATTGGTTCGTTAAACCTTCCTCACCGCCTTATTCAAGGGCCTTTAGCCGGTTATAGTTGCGCGCCCTTTCGCGCGCTATTTCACCAGTTTCGCCCCCCGGCTTATGCGGTGAGCGAGATGATCTCTGCGCAAGATGTTGTCTCTCGTCATCAAGTAAGCTCGCGTTATCTGCAACGTGCAGCTGCAGAGAAGCTCCTTGCCTATCAAATCTCAGGAACAGAGCCCATGATCATGGCTCAAGCCGCCCAGAAACTTGAAGCTTTAGGCGCCAATATCATTGATATCAATTGCGGTTGTCCCAAAACAAAAATTCGCAAAAAAGGTGCGGGCAGCGCGCTTTTAGACGTTCCAGAAACTTTATTGCGTATTGTTGATTCCGTGCGCCAGACTATTCGCGTCCCGTTGACAATGAAAATGAGGATTCAGGAGCAGGAAAAGGATATCTGGTTAATTCAATCACTGGCAAATGCCGGGGTGGATGCACTGATTATCCATGGACGAAAATGGACAGATGATTACACCCGCCCCGTGAATTATGCCTGGCTTGCACAATTGAAACAGCATGTATCGATTCCCGTGATTGCTAATGGTGATATTTCGGACGCTCCAAGTCTGGAGCAAGCCTTTAAGGAGAGTCAATGTGATGGGTTTATGATTGCGCGGGCAGGGACAGGAAATCCCTGGCTTTATCAGCAACTACTACAGCAAGAACGACTTATTATCAGCTTAAAACAACGCCTGGATTTTTTTCTAATTCATCTTAACGAGTTAAGTATTCTTGAAAATGAATTTAAAGCAGTGCTGCAAAGTAAATCTTTAGTGCGCTATTATTTTCGTCAGGAATTAACTGGGACACAGCTGCAGGAATTTTATCAATTATCGAGTTTAGATACGATTGCTCGTTTTCTTGAACAAACCCTGCGGCAGCTTAGCACATACTGAACCCCGGGCTTTCTCAAATAAATAAGGTGCTTATTTAAGAATTAGCGAATACTGCGGCCACCATCTACATTAATGGTTTGTCCGGTTATATAAGGATTTTCTGCTAAAGCCAGCACTGCTTGTGCAATGTATCGTGGGTCACCATGGTGTTGCAAAGGTATTTTGGCAATAATTTTGTTCCTGGCATCCTCACTTAAAGTATTTTCCTGCTCAGGCCAGGCAATAGCACCGGGCGCTACCGCATTAACGCGAATTGTTGGTGCCCATTCAAGAGCTAAACTTTGTGTTTGCATCGCTAATGCGGCTTTGGTTTGACAGTAAAGACTGTATTCTCGAAGCGGTTTTTGTGCATGAATATCGGTAATATTCACGATGGACCCTTGGGTGTGCTTTAAATAAGGTCGCGCTTCGACACTTAAAAGATAGGGGATATGCACATTTAAGTGAAAGAGTTGTGCAAATTGCTGCATTTGCGGCTGAAAATCCGTTTTTAGAAACATAGAGGCATTGTTAACCAACAAGTCGAGTCGTAAGCCCCATAAAGACACGGCTTGAATTAATTGCTTTGCCGCATCAGCCGCCTCAAGATCTTGAGAAAAGACCGCAGCACTGTTTTTTCTTTGCGTATTCAAGCAATGAGCGAGCTCTTGTGCCTCGGTGATGGACTTGTGGCAATGGATAGCAACCCGGTAGCCTGCTCCATGCAAACAACGTATAATAGCCGCACCAATGCGGCGGCCGCTTCCGGTAACAAGCGCTACTTTCGGTTCTTGTGTGTTGCCTGAATTCAAGGTATGTTCCCGCAATTAAATTGTCAACGTGATGCAGTTGAGCACAATAAATAATTATGAGTATACCATCTAGATTAAAATCTCGGTTACAAGAAGATCTCCTAACCTTCGCAGAATATATGCATTTGGCTTTATATGCTCCTGGAGAGGGATATTATAATTCGCATTTACCAAAATTAGGTGCGGCAGGTGATTTTGTGACTGCTCCTGAGTTGACGCCTCTTTTTGCGATGACCTTGGCCAATCAATGCCAACAAATACTAATCCACATGACCCGCCCAGATATTTTGGAATTCGGTGCAGGCAGCGGTGCTTTGTGTGTTGCCTTACTTAAACAACTCGCAGTCCTTAATTGTGTCCCGGAACATTATTTCATTCTTGAGGTGAGTGCCAATTTACGCCAACGCCAGGAGGAATTATTTCGGCAAGAAATCCCGGAGTTTATAGATAAAATCATTTGGTGCACACAATGGCCCGAGCATCCGTTTCATGGTGTGGTCTTGGCCAATGAAGTTCTTGATGCTATGCCTGTGCATCGTTTTATGTGTACCGAGACGGAAATTCTCGAAAGCTACATCGGGTTGGATGATCAAGGTGGACTTCATGAACAATTTAAACCGTGCACAAATGATCGTCTACGAAATTATGTGGAGCAATTACCAGTCTTAGAGTTGCCCTACATTTCAGAGGTTAATTTATTCATTGATGACTGGTTGATGCAGTTAGGGGCAATTGTCCAGCAAGGTGCCGTGTTCTTAATCGATTATGGTTTTCCACGACACGAATATTACCACCCTGATCGAAGTCAGGGGACAATAATGTGTCATTATCAACATCGCAGCCATCCTGATTTTTTACTTCACCCGGGTAGGCAAGACATTACGGCCCATGTCGATTTTACTCACGTTGCCGAGGCTGCGGTCGCTGCGGGATTTCATGTTGCCGGTTATACAAACCAGGCATCATTTTTATTGGCAAATGGTTTACTGGGATTTCTCCAATCACTGCGCGATGAAACTGAATTATTTACGGCCAAGCAGGCCGTCAAACAATTAACACATCCGAGTGAAATGGGCGAATTATTTAAGGTAATAGCATTAACAAAAGCATTAGATATTGATTTGAACGGATTTCTGTTACTGGATAAAAGAGTAAATTTATGAACCAAAAACGCTATATGACCACTGTTGAGCTGCAGAAAGAGGTGATGAAGTTTTCTGCAGGACATACCACTATTTTTTCGGCTACCGAGCGTGAACCCCTTCATGGGCATATGTATTCTGTGTACTTGGGCTTGACGACGTGGGTTGAGAATAATGGTTTGAATTTTGATTACCGTTATTATAAAAAACGCATTCTGGAGTTATGCAAGTATCTCAATCAAACTTTTTTAATGCCGGAGTATTCGCCTCATTTACAACGTACTGAAGATGACGAATATTATTATTTTACTTTTAACCACAAGAAAATTCCCTTTCTCAAAGAGGATGTGACGTTACTACCCGTAACCAATATTACGGTGGAGGAACTTTCGCGTTGGTTTGTCGAACAATTGATTGAGGATAAACACGAGCTGGAGAAACACCAAATTGAAAAAGTGGTCGTAAAAGTTTTTTCAGCTCCTGGACAATGCGCCAGTCACGAATGGCTGCGCTCTGCATGAAAAATATTTACCAGGTTTGTATACCTCATACAGCCCGGGATTATTTTGATTATCAAGCACCAGCCGAATTAGAGCCTACAATAGGGGCCCGTGTATGGGTTCCTTTTCGTAAAAAAATCCGCTTAGGTATTATTGTCGGAATTGTTCCTGCGGCAACAATTCCAGAGAACACCCGTTTTATTGAGACCCTAATTGATGAGTCACCCCTGCTCACCGAGGAGCTTTTTGCTCTTTGTCAATGGATAAGCCGTTATTATCAATCGCCCTTATCCGAAGTTTTACCTTTAGCCTTACCAAAAAAATATCGTGAGGGCGCAGTGGCACAATTGCCTATGACGGAGGCCTTCCAACTGGCTCTACCCTTAACCGAAGTTCAGGTAAAAGTAGCACCACGTGCGCAAAAACAACAACAGATGGCCGCCTTTTTGGCCGAGCAAGATAAGCCGGTGACCAAAAAAGAGCTACAGCAAATGGGTTTTTCCAGTGCTGTTTTAAAAACCTTGCTGCAATTACAATGTATAAATACAGTATTGCAGCCGCAACTACCCCCACCACCTGCGCATGAGTTGCAACCATCTCTTACGTTAAATTCTGAGCAGCAAGAAGCACTCCAGGTGCTTATGGCACATGGGCATGAATATCGTTGCTTCTTATTGCAGGGGGTTACCGGTAGTGGCAAAACTGAGGTCTATTTACAGCTTATCCAAAGCGTGCTGCAGCAAGGAAAACAGGCATTGGTCCTTGTTCCAGAAATTGGTCTAACCCCGCAACTGGTTGCGCGATTTATGGCACGGTTTCATGAGCTCATCATGGTTATCCATTCAAGCCTTAACGAATCGGAACGTCAGTATGCCTGGCAGCTAGCACATGAGGGTATGGCACGGATCATTATCGGCACTCGAGCTGCCGTATTCACCCCCATGCCTAGTTTAGGAATAATCATTATTGATGAAGAACATGATCTGTCATTCAAGCAAATGGAAGGTGTTCGTTATTCGGCACGGGATGTTGCCTTAATGCGTGCACATCGATTGCACATCCCCATCCTATTGGGTTCCGCAACGCCAAGCCTTGAGACACTTTATAATGTCGAGCAAAAAAAATATCAGCTACTACGCCTGACGCAGCGCGCTGAGGCTCAGAAACCCTTGCACGTGCAACTAGTCGATTTGCGTGCACAAACTCTGGAGCATGGTTTAGCCAAGAGCACCTTAAACGTCATAAAAGAGCATTTACAGCAACAAAATCAGGTTTTAATTTTTATTAATCGCCGCGGATTTGCTCCAGTCCTTATGTGCCATCAATGCGGATGGATGATGGATTGTCCTGCGTGTGATAGCCATTTAACGCTCCATAAGCATCAGCTTATTTGTCATCATTGCGGCCTCATCAAGATGATTCCTAAAAAGTGCGGTCGTTGTTCCAGTGATGAGCTTATTCCTGTAGGTGCGGGAACACAGCGAATCCATGAATTTTTAACACACTATTTTCCCCAATATACACTTTCCCGTGTTGACCGCGATGCAATGCGTAAAAAAGAGGCACTGGAACTGGAATTAGCGCGAATCCAACAGGGTAAAGCACAATTAATTGTCGGGACGCAAATGTTGGCCAAAGGCCATCATTTCCCAAGGTTGACCTTAGTTGTGGTAGTTGATGCTGATGCAGGACTTTATCATCAAGACTTTCGTGCATTAGAGCATCTTGCGCAATTATTAACGCAAGTTGCTGGTCGTGCAGGCCGTGCAGAGTATCCAGGGCAGGTGCTCATTCAAACTCATGAGCCACAACACCCCTTATTAAATACCTTAATCCGTAAAGGTTATGACGCATTGGCGCAGGAAATTTTGCTAATGCGACGACAGGCACAGCTTCCTCCTTATTATTATTTGGCACTCATTCGTGCACAGAGCCATGATTTAGAACAGCTGAAGCAGTGGTTTCAACAATGTAAAATTTTTCTACACCAATTAAATATTGAGGTAATGGGCCCGGCACCTGCGCCATTACCACGCAAGGCGCATCAGCACCGGATGCAGTTATTACTAAAAAGCGCTTCACGCAAAATACTGCAAGCCGCTTTGACACAATGGCGAGAGTGGTTAACAATAAATAAATTAAACAATTCTGTCCGCTGGAATGTGGACATCGACCCGGTAGACTTATCATGAACCCATCACAAAAGAAAACGCATGAAATCACTTTTGCCATTGCCTGGGGTGACATGGATGCATTGGGCCATGTAAACAATGCCCGTTATTTTGATTACTTTCAGGAAGCGCGTATCGAATGGTTACGGGAATTAGATATCAAAATGACCGAACAAACGGGTCCGGTAGTAGTCCATGTGGCCTGTACCTATCATAAACCAGTCATTTATCCAGCAACAGTTACCATTCATTCGCTGGTCACCGAAGTAGGTAATTCCAGTATGGTTATGGAGCATTCATTATATCAAGATGAAGTACTGATGGCGCAGGGTTTATCCAAAGTAGTTTGGGTGGATTACATGCAAGGTAAATCAGTGCCTT
>Ga0097678_1003128_pt1 | contig 11547 bp, 11 predicted proteins | sample ThiBiot_500_plan_2_FD_72847 | JGI IMG/M metagenome (GOLD analysis project Ga0097678, IMG submission 72847) | Wastewater bioreactor microbial communities from Cape Town, South Africa - Thiocy_expt_500_plan - 1398105537976 (version 2) (version 2) ...
AAAAAAAAAAAAAAAGAAAGCCATTTACATGCCAAGCTCACAAATATTATTTTGTAGATTATGCAATGGAGTTTACATAATATTGGCAAGATGATGAAACAGTATGAGTACGAAGGCTATTATACAGAAAATGGAGTGGCCCCAAGAAAAGTCGATTTGTCGTTTGACGAAAACGGCAAATATTTCTTAATAGGATCAAAAAATAATACAGGTCTTATGTATAACGTAAGTATAATTTTTATTTTCAATAGCGCAACTGAATCCGAGTTGATCGGTCCACAATTCATTTCGTATAATTTTAACACATAATTGGTTGATTATAGGTCGATCATTCACTACCTATTCTAAGTGTCGGCAAGCACACTAAACCAGTTATTTGCATCGATTGGCATCCTACGGAGAGTTGCTGTTTGACGGGAAGTTTGGATTGGTCAGTGTGCATGACTTCATTCGCACAAGTTCCGAGCTCGCCTATGCATGATTGAAATAAATAGGAACTATCGTGTTTATGTCACATCGTTTCGAGACACGTGCACTTCACATTCTTTGAGAAAATATTTTTTTTTTCAATTTGATGCATGTGGTGCCACCGCGCTGTATTTATTAAAATAGATATCGCGATATCTTATATTAATAGGGGGGGTGGGTAATTAATGTGATTTGAAGTTAAGTATCATTTCATGGACGGATTTGTTAAATTGCAAGTTGACGATTGCGAGGATAACCAAAAAATTACAGTAAGTACAGTGTTAAATATTTTCAAAAACCTGCCTAATATAAAAATTAAAGAGTTTGGTAATTTTAGATCAATTTAATTTTTGATATTTCTTTTGCCGTTACTAAATTTTTCGTGCTTCAAAAAATTAATCCTTATTTACCAGGCAACAACACACTCATTAATTGCTGCTTGCTTGCAAAATGATATACCCTTTGAAATTGGTACGCTCAGCACGTTGATATTAAATACATTAAATGAACATTCAAATTTGGAGCTATTAAAAGAGGCAATTATTACAACGTCTTCAATAAAACGATTGATTGCTCACGATGGTTGCGTTGCGTTTCCAAGAATTGCCAACGCCATGCGTGCCAACAAATCGGTTACAAGTCTGGATCTTACTCGTAACAAAGAGCACCTCGCTTTTGATACCCTAGCGAAGATATTAGAAGAAAATGATACTTTAACAGAGCTTATATTAAGAGAATGCGATATTGGATCTAAAGGAGCAATGCAGATCAGCGAAGCATTGAAATCTAATTCATCATTGCGTAGATTAGATTTGTCGTCAAATAAGATTGAAGCGGAAGGATTACAAGTACTAGCTAGTGCATTAAAAACAGCCAAGTCATTGAATCATTTGATGATCGGGGGAAACGGTGACAATATTTTGACTGATTTGCTTGACGCTGTCAAAAGTCATGACACTTTGACACGTTTGGATCTGTCAACGACATATTTCAGCAACCAAGAGTGTCAATCATTATTCACCGCTTTAACAGCAAACAAAAAGATTAAAACTTTAGAATTGAATCAATGTATTGTTAGTCACGAAGGCTGGACGTTGATCGCCAAATTACTTGAAATGAATGACACTTTGACAGATCTGGATTTGACAACGTCCAATTTGAAAGCTACCGATTGCGAAAAGATATCCACGGCGCTAGCTATAAACAGCACCCTCAAGGTGTTAAAAATAGGATCACGAAACATGCCGATCTCCCAAGAAAGCATGAATATTGACCGTGCGATTGCAAAAGCATTGCAAAACAACTCATCGCTTACAGATCTGCGCATTCAAAAATTAATTATGAACAACTCAGTCGTGGATATTTGCGAGGGTCTTAAATTTAACAAGTCCCTAACAAGCTTGTATATCCGAGAGATTATGGACATGAAAGACTTTGGGTTCGAGGCGTTCACTGAAGCATTGAAAATCAATCCGACGCTGAAACACTTAGACATTGGCAGTTACAGCATTGATACGCGAGCTTATGCATCGTTTAGAGAGTTCTTATATAATAGTTTTACATCTCTCACGTTACGAAACTGTGTTCGGCGACACGAAGAAGTTCAAATTATCTTCGAGAGATTAAACGTTCATTCTACATTGAAAAATTTTTCACTGAAAGGATGTGATTCGCTCGGATTAGAGTCGTTATTATTATTATCAGTGGTTCTAACATCAAACACTATGCTACGTTCGCTTGACGTTAGCGAGATTAAACTCGAAAAATCATTTGCAGTTTGCAGGGCGTTACGGCACAATTCAACTTTAACTAAATTGGCAATTGACAGCAGTGCGCGGACGTTGGATAGAAATCAACATTTGCAATACTATCAAGAACTCGCTGAAATTCTCAGAAAAAACCGATCCTTGCGAATTCTCGATTTGACTGCTGTTCACATTGATACTACCATCGCAGCGGAATTATTTGAGTGTTTAAAATTCAACGATTTTATCGTCGACATTAGGTCCAATGGGGATATGGCGAGAATTCATAGTCCGGAACTGGCTGAACGACTTGAAGAAAACAAACAAGATTTCATCAAGTTAAAAGAGGCCATAAGAAACACTATTACGAATTTATATGTATTGGCGCGAAATCAAAAAACGAGAAATTTGTTGCCAGTTGAGATCTGGAGCTCAAAAGTCTGCAAATGCATTCGATTTCAAGATGTCCATAATGTAGATTTTGTGTCAATAGGCCAACGTATTTGGACAGATAGTTTCGCCATTTGTAAATTCGTCGACTAGTAAAATACTATCAACCCTTGAAACACCCATCTCGAGGCACTTGGCAACTATAATAATTATTAAAATATAAAAAAACCCCATATTAAACCTAAAGGCAGATAGAACAGGCTGTTGATTGGTGCAATGATTATCATAGATTCACCAGTAAAAAAGTAAAAACAAGAATCATAACTAATGTTTGCATTTTTTTTTCTGTTTAACGAATAGGAGGATTAAATTTGTTTTTAAAAACCTCTTTTATTCATAGAGGTCAACTATCTGACCGAAGGTAAAGAACAAAACGAAATGGGTGACAATACTTTGCAACATTATACATGGTTCGATGCGGTTAAAAATGGTTATTTAAGGGAGTTGCAGCGTTTTATTGAACAAGGTGAAAAGGTTGGGCAATTAAACGAACGTGGTAAGTTAAATCTGGAAACCAACAAAATAGTAAATGTTACCGATTGTTTCAAAGGGCAAAATGCACTGCACATCGCCGCGCAATACGGTCTATTGGAGGTAGTACATTTTCTAATTATTAATGGACTAGATCCAAATCTACGGGATGTCAAAGGTATGATTTACCCAATAATAAATTTTGCCAACGATTATTTAGATGGATTCAATACCTTACATTGGGCTGTAGCGAACAACCATATTGAAATTGTTCGATATTTACTTGCTTATGGAGAAGATCCGCTGGAAAAAACTTCACGTGGCGTAAACGCATTACATTTGGCCTCAGGGTTAGGTAATATAGTGAATAGTAATACGCATTGTTGGCAGCTTGCCACTAAATATTTCCGAATCACATGAAAGAAATCTTTTTAAGTTTGATTCTACTACAATCCCCTCTTACTGGCTTGTTTTATCAATAGGCCACGACAAAATATTGCACGTACTGTTAGATAGATGTAACGACCTGTCTTGGAAGGCTAAAGATTGGCAAGGAAGAGATCCTATCGACGTGGCCATCCAAAATAACCGGAACGTTGTAATTAAACGACTTAAAAGGCATAAGAAAATCGATATATCACTTAGTCCTATCGGATGGTCTTTACTGGGCCCTCTGCTAATTGTGCTTCTTTGGATCTCACCCGCTCATCCTTTGATCTCTCTAGCAATATTCGTTTCGCTCGGCATCTTCTATGCATCATCTTATTCCCCAATATTATTTAGCTCTCATACGAGTTATTATTTCTTTATAGGACTGGTTTATTGTTCCTTGGCGGCTGATCTGGTACATTCTATCGGATATTACGGTAACTACTTTTAATTTTAATTTATCTTACTAATAAGCATTACGTATATACAGAGGAGTCGATATTTTTGTTATTTAGAACTTGTCTCACCCTTACAGCTTCTACATTCTACGCTCTTGCAATATTTTCAGAACCGGGTATTCACACCATCGACAAACAGAGAGACAATCACGTAAGTGGGTGCAGATATGATTCATTATATAACGCTGTACAGGAATTTATCAACCAAATTAAAAGTGGCGAGACCTTAGTGAAGATATGCCCAACATGTAGGGTAAGTATTGGCATACAGAAAGCTGTTTATCAATGAGCCCACAGATACGACGTCCAGCACGAGCAAAACACTGTCATCAGGTTAATGGCTGCGTCAAAAGATTCGATCACTTTTGCGTTTGGACTTGTAACGCGGTCGGATCCGGAAATCACTTCTATTTCCTTTTATTCTTAATATTTATTATTCCGACTCAATTCCTCGTTGCGATGCTGCATTTTCAGAGTAGGTTGAGATGTTTGAATTGATCCGTGGCTGACCTATAAATAGTGATTAACGACATCATCGAACTAAACCTGCCTGTGTGGGAATCTATTGTCATGCTATGGGGCCAACCATTAGTACCATTTCTATTTGTATTAGCCTCAGCAGGAATTTGGCAGATCCCCCTTCTCGTTTCTCAACTCCATGGAATTGCCACCGGGGCAACAGCATATGAAAAAATTGAAGAGAATAGAAAAAGAAAAGAGCATAATGATAGAAAGAGTTTTGAAGCGAAAAAGAAGGCGGGTTTGAAGCAAAACGTTGTTAATTTTTTTTTTCATCGTAACGAAGTTAAATACACTCTCACAACATAAGTAAAGTGACAATCAGCCAATGAACAAGTCATTTTGCTATTATATATATTAATATTATTAAAGCTCGAAATTGACGAAGAACCACAGGTGAAATTCATTTTAAAAAAAAAGCTTGATGATAATGAACCCAAAAAGATGTTCAGATTAGTTATTAACAAAGTATTAAAAAGAAAATCGGTGAACCGAAACTTAAGATATATTACAGATCAAGCACCAGAAAATAAACATAAATTCTTTATTAACAAACCGGAAAAATATCCAAACGGATTGAAATACACTCTTGGCGGCATATTGGTCGCGAATACAGGTAAAGTTGAATATTTTTCAAATTTTTAAAATTGGATAATAATTACATACTACTTTTAAGCATTGTTTTTCGTGTGGCAAGCTGCAGAACGAAGTCCGGATAATAGACAAGAGATTTTCCTTGAAGATAACTTCAGCTTCTCTTATTATAATTATTACGAAGGTAATTTTCATTCTAGAGTACACCATAGATTGGTTCTTTAAGAATAAATTGCTTTTAATTTCCAGGTAAAATTTTACGACCTAATAAATTTATTTGATAGGCCGCTATTGGACATTATTAACTTCTAGTATATCACATTCGAGACCTCAACACTTTTGGCTTAATATGGGCTCCTTATGTATCATCGCTCAACCGCTCTATCGACGCGTTGGCCCCGCACGCTTTGTTGCAGCATATTTATTGGGCTCAATTGGTTGCATTGCTGGTGATGGCAAGTAATTTCTGAATAATATCTTTGACTCAAGGGCCACACATGAAGCCAAAATTAGAAATAATTCTCAGTAGTGTTGGCAGACTATATTTATTTTCGGATTTCAGATGACACCTGTCAAAATGTCATTTATTACTTATGATGCAATTCTTTATTAGAAACTTCTCGTGTAAATGATTCGTAATTTCTAATGCGACGTTTTGACAGTACTTGGAGATGTATATTTCAACGGGCCTATTAAATTCCCTGAAAAACAAGCGCCCCAAGTCGTCATTAAAGAATTCAGCATGTCACCTCCACATCAGGTGCCTGTTGATTACGATGATTTTGACCTGACGAAACCTGATCAAGTCGAAGAAGTTGCTAGTCAATATCACCACGACATTGACTATCAATTGCACGAAGAATCAAATTCGCTGTTTCGAATGATATCGCGCGGTGCGAGTGGCTCAGTTTGTGCCTTAATGGCGCTGACTATGATGGTCGCGCCAAACGAAAAAATTCATTTTAGTCGAAGCTTGTTATTCGTTCATGAAGCACTTAAAAGAATTCAACCAAATGCTGGATGGAGTTTCAAATGGGTTCGAGTTGACGCGAAATTTTTCGTTCCATTTTTAATCGCTAGTAAGTACCTCAATATTTTGCATTGATAGTACGATATGTGATAACCATTATGATAATTTAGTGAATATTGTGTCACTTTATGCTGCCAAGTCTTCCATAGTCGACAAACGATTATTACCAAGTCAATTTAACCAACAAAATATTACCGTTAGTAATACCGGGCATTTAGGTACTTTAAAAAACTTCCGCTTATAAACCACTTACATTAACGTATATTTGTCTTTTCAGGCGGATTTTTAACAGGTTTTATAATGTATTTATTATGGCCAATAAAATAAAATAAAACAGCAAATGATCCCAAAGATTTACAAGCAGTTATAGTGTAATATATTATTTACAACGTGTATCCCTTGCTCGCAAGCAATTCAACCGATTTATCCCACAATTTTAGCGCACTCGCCAAGTCGCCGCCATTCTTGGTCAATTTCGCCACTTTGGTCGTGGCCCAATATTGACCAGTAGTCAAGTCTGTGTCAGGCAAAGTAGCCACTGCGATCGTCGGCTTAGTGGCTATATAATATAAACATTACTATAGTTATATTCGTCAAAAAAGTTCTTCAAACATACCCTCTTCGGGGGACAAGAAAAATAACTTGTAAACAACGCCGAGAAGCGGTTGTAAAAATCGCGGGGCCTCACGAGACAATTCGCTGCGGACAGCACCTGGGTGCATGCATGTTACTGTCACACGCGTCGCCCCTAATAAGGCAAGTAATTAACAAATAGATTTGTACTTCGATGTACCTTTTTTTTCTTACCTTGTTCTTCGAGTTTATTTCTCAACGCTAATGAAAACCACAAGCTACATAGTTTGCTACTGCCGTATAATTTCATGGAACTCATGTACCACATGCTTTTTTCTTGATCTACTTTTACTGGGATCTCATCGATATTCGACGGTCCAGCGACTGGCAACATTAAAATTACATGGATAATGCATGGTATACATACATTTATATGCGTCACTGCCGATAATTATAATTCTAGCGACGTGTTTACTTCGTTTGAGGGCGTCCAATAGTCGATCTTGCTGAAGTGTCAAATTCACGCAAAGTGAGTTATAGATGATTGCTTGTCTTACTTGTTAATAAAAAGTGGCTTAAATAATTCACTTGGAACATCTTTTCAAAGCCGTCCTGCGTCTTTTCAAGTTTGGTTGTAACCTGTAATTAAATAGTTTAATTTCTAAATAATTTTTTTAACATTGAGCATTACCATGCCAGCATTATTTATTAAAAGATCTAAATAATCGTATTTTTTATAAAAGTTTTCGCCAAATCTGTTAGTAGACTCTAAATTTGAAAGGTCGAGATGCATATATTCCAGTCTTTCATCGTTATCCTTGCCGCTAATAGTTTTAATAGCTTCTTGTGCTTTTTTCTCGTCTCTGCAAGCGATAATGACGTGGTAGTTGTGATCTCGCCAAAGTGCGGTTGCAGTAGCCAGACCCAGGCCTGTATTTGATCCCGTAACTATAGCTAGTCGAGGTTGTTGATCCATAGCGCTAGAGTGTCAAATTAATGTAAATCCGATAATCAAAAAAATAAATTACCCAAAACAAAAAAAATATACGGAAAACTACAAATAATATTACACTTACATGTACATGAACCCTATAAAGATTACTAATTTGAAGTTTTCTTTATTTTTCTGCTGGATCTGTTTACTTATTTTGGTGGTAATGATGCAATTTGTACAACAAAACTTTTCCGTGAATGTTTCCTACAGCGAGCATAGAGCTGTTCGGCGAGAAATCGAAGCTTGAAACACGCGTCAGGGGCGTCTTTTCTTTGGGCCAATTCTCGTACACGGTGCAGGTCGGTACGTGAACTAATCTTAGCGCGTTTCTTTTCTCCATAGAACTCAGTGCTAACAATTGGGCATCGTGATTGAACTGCACGTGATTAATCTCCGTTGTGAGATTCATAATTGCCTTAATTGGTTTCGGGTTCTTTGATTGGTCGAAGTTTGGATCCGCCATGTCGTAAATGTTAACCACGCCATTGTCAGATCTAAAGTACATCGTTAAATAAATCGAGAAAATTATAAAAAGACTGGTCTGGTTATGGACCACTTTATCAGTATAAAGAAGATAAAATGAACTTTGATTTTGATCTGATCCACTTACCCCGCTGCCATTAATGCATGTCCTTCCGTATTATGCGAAACCGTCAAGGCGGTGTTATAAATACTACCTTCATCGGCAAATCGACGAACACAGCGACGAGTACCAAGATCCCATTGGTAGATCTCTCCGTTAGTCTTGCCTAATTAGGAAACACTCTTTAGTACACTAGATTTTGCTGCACACTCCTAAAGCGATGTTAATCCTTTCTTTTTTACGCACCTCCCGCGGAGTACATGTACTTGGAGTCCTTCGAGAATGCGATGGAGTTGACTAGCCCGTTCATTTTCATGTTGAACGCCCATTGCTTGGTTTTGTTGCTCAATACCACCACATTGCCGTCGTCACCAAGAAGACAGATGTATTGATTGTCCGGCGACACTTGACAGCCGCGCCACTTGCGCTCCATTCGACCTGTCAAAAAATTAGTTTCAACAACTTTCATGAAGAGATTATTAGGTCTTATTTGGTGCATTACGTTTTAAAAAGGTATCGTCTCAAGGATTATTTAAATGAAATATTATTATGCGGTCAGATTCAGATCGAGCTTACCTATAACTTGATCTACTTTCTCAACCTTTCCGCTCATCAACTCATATAAATAAAAGTGCTTGTCGGTGCCTGTAGCAATAATTTCTTTGCCGTTTGGAGTAAACAAAGCGTTGGTCAGCGGTAGATCCGCGAAGAAAACAGTTTGGAGTTTTTCATTTTCCTTTCCATCAATCTGTAATTTCGTATTATAATGTAATTAAATTATTGGTATAAAGCTCAAACGCACCTGAAATAGTCGCAGCTTTTTATCGAGGCCAGCTGTTAATAACAACTGACCATTTGGATGAAATTTAACTGACTGAATAACGGCCTATGATAATACCATTAAAAGATTGCATTAAAGAGCATATCAAAATATTTTCTGACCGAACCACATTATTTTTTAAAAACTAGCAGGATCAGGATGTAGGACTTACCTTTGCTGGCTCTCGAATATTAGCGTCTTTAAGTCTACCAATAGCAATATTTTTTGGCTCTAATTTTCTCTTATCTTTGCTTCCAACGAGAGACCCTGTAGATCGCAGCATTTCTAGGGTTGGATCTTCGTCAACAATTTGATATTGAGCCCATTTGAGATTAGCATGCTTATTGATCTTGTTGAATTGTTCTCTTAATCTATCACTATATTCTTTGCCCGACACTTCCTTTTCGTCTCTCGCGGTTCGCAATTTTCGTAATCTGCGAAAAGAAAAATTAAAAATCTCCTTGAACTATTATCATTATGTTAATGGGTAAAACCGGTTCAATGACGAAAGGATAATATTTTGCTTTGAAATTAATGGATCAGATCGCGATCGAGTTACCTTTGTTTGTTTACAATATTAACAACTGCGTTCTCATCGTCTTCATCTTGCCACGCTGGTTTTACTTCTATAAATGATAATTAATTATTAGTTACTGTATTAAGAGAACGAGCATTATTTTAACATACTGGATGGATCCAACTTCCTTCGTTTCTTTCTATCTTCTTCGTCCTTATAAATTGAAAAAAAAATTAATTCGTGATGGAAAGAAGATAAATTGGCCTAACGAGAAATATAATTGCGATCGGGTTGTCAATAAAATGTAAAAAATTGTCAGTGGCCACTAAAAATATTATATTAATATTATTATGTACCTCTGAATCATCTTCTTCGTCGGGAATTTCGTCCTCATCCAACAAATCATCATGTTGACCCAAATCAAGTTTCAGTTCATCCGCATCGCCAAAAGCATGTTTCAATTCTTTGCCCAATTTATTTACAATTGTTGTATCCCCAAAGAGCATATTTTCTAGCTCTATTTCCTCCCTATCCTTAGGCTTGGGACCAACTGTCGAATCTGCATCGCCATCTATGTCACGTTTTCGCTTCTTAGACCCATTGTTGTTGGATCTAAGATAAGCTACAATATCGCCGCTATCAGAATTTGAGTTCTCGTCTCGATCCATTTTAAAAATGCTGAAATGAAGTAAGATCTAAACAAACATTAATTTTATTACAAACTCCTCAACGGGTTATTTACATCATTTAGAATACATCTTGCATATAGACCAAGCGAAATCTTTGAAGTTATCAATGTCAGGAAATACGTGCGATAGAACTTCGATCCACATCTCAGGCAAAAGTATCGCGTGACCACTGCGCATAATATTATGAAGCAGAGCGGAAGCATGATACCGACTCCTAGAAATGATGTTACGCCGTATATATCCTTCGACTGTTTGTACTTGATGGTCATCGCTGCAGTGTTCGGCACCAGGTTCCAAATCAATTAATGTTCGATTATATTGCAACATTTCTTCAAGGAGCTTAAGTTGAGAATTTACATCGTATATCGTTTCCATGTGTAGCCTAGTCAAGCTCGTATTCCGCTCTAATGCCTCGCAGATGTGCTGCAGATCTTCGTAGTCAGTGTCACAACCAGTGATGTCTAAATCTTCAAGAGTTGCATTCTCTATCAACAATTCTTTGATAGCTTCATGTCCTGTGCAACGCACATGTTCAATGTTGGAAAAATATCCCCAAGCCAAGCCCTTTGCAGAGAAGTAGTTGTGTGACAGATCTAACACCTTCAGTGTCTTGTTATTTTTCAATGCATCTGATATCATAAAGCAGTCAGGGTCTTCTAATTGGCAATAAGCTAGATCCAGCTTTCGCAAGCTAGTGGTAGTCTTCAGTACGTCAGTAAGTTGCACACACTCATTACGCGAGAGATTGTTTCCTCGAAGACTCAAGCATTCAAGTACCTTACTCGTCTGCATATATGCGAATATCACGTCTAGGGGTTGCGAAGAATTGTTATACTCAAACTTCAATGTAGTAACGGATTTGTTGTTAGAACAAAGAACGTCCGACAAAATTTTGTTCCATTCTTCATCCAAATAAAGGCCTGTGATTGCCAAAGAAGTAACACGACATTGAGGGCTCTTCAAATGGGTTGACAATGCTCGGAGAGTGTCAATAGTAGCGTTGAGTTGAAACGAAATTGCTTCGATCGAGTTTGTTACGTGCATTTCGGTCAAAAAGAGTTCAATTTGTTCGTCGCTGACCGGTGCATTTATAATAATTTCTTTCACATCAGGACTAAATCCACAAGCCTGATGTGTCAAGAATCTTGATTCCATTGGATTATCCTATGAATAATGATATTATGAATTATTGCAAAAGAGGGACGAA
>Ga0097678_1003162_pt1 | contig 11429 bp, 7 predicted proteins | sample ThiBiot_500_plan_2_FD_72847 | JGI IMG/M metagenome (GOLD analysis project Ga0097678, IMG submission 72847) | Wastewater bioreactor microbial communities from Cape Town, South Africa - Thiocy_expt_500_plan - 1398105537976 (version 2) (version 2) ...
TGGTGCTCCCAAATGCGCTTCATGAGGTCTGACGGTAGTACCTGTATAAAGAGTGCCGTTTCGTTGCTCGCAAGAATAGAAATATAAGATGGTCGCATCATCATTCCTTGAGTGTTGGACGAACAGCGAGTTGATCCATGAATTAGAAAAAACAAATGTTAATTTGACCATCTACTGGATGCCGCGGACAAGCCGCGGCACGTAGGCGGTAGGTGAATTGTCAACAGTCCCTATTTATCTTTCATATTTCGGAACATCTCTTCTACTGCATAGATTGTAACAAGTAAAAGAGATGACCCAGTTTTAGCAATAATCTATCTCTAGAATTCCATTTTATCCATGTTCTCTGCTTCAGGACTCTCTGATGCAGCCTCCATTTTTACTGGATTAAAAATAGTATGTCGTCTTGAGGCTGTATAAGTCGACATTTTTTCGGAACCTTTCTTAGGTTTTCCAACCATCCTCTCTAAAATTTCCTCTACTTCCTTGGCAGATTCTGTATTTTCTAGAAGGTTTAAGCGGCGCATTTGTGAATTTAAAGCTGGTAAATCTTGTTTAGATAAACTTTTTGTTACAGTCTCAAAAGCACCCTCAGGCAGTTTTATTTCTGAAAATACCTCATGCTGTACCAGGTGCTTCATAAACATGTTTTGTAACTTTAGCGAAGGCAATTTTTCATAAATATAGAGTAATGAGTGACCACTTGAAACAAGTTCTTTTAAATGTTTTTTATTGCTAAAAATATAATTTAATATCTCAAATAACTGTTCCGATCCACCCAGCGCGCGATTTTTAGATAAATGCCCAATTAGAACCTCAACAAAGTGTATGTGCATAGGCACATCCTTAAATAAATCGTTATTAACAACTAAAGTTAATAGTTTTTTAATTTCCTTATCAGTCAATATTTCAACAAAAGTTAAGTATTTTTCAAAACTAGGACATAACTCTTTTATCATAAGCGGGTTTTGCAATAGATGAGCCTTGATGTTCGGGAATAAAGCTAGTTTCATTACGTCGTCAAGCTTAGAACAGAAAATTATATAGGTATCTGTATCAAGCAACCCTTTGCTCAAGTTTTTATGAACCAATGATGCGGCATCTAATATGATTTGAATCTGTTCCCCATCCATATCGCGAAGCTCGGTTATGATTTCTAATGGCTCTTTGGATGCTATATGCTTCATAATGTCTGTAATTAATCTTTTTATTGGTTTTTTATCTTTTTTATTTAGCTGCCTTAATTCCTCACTCTTTTCTTTTAGAATATTTGTCATTTAATTCCTCGATTTGTTATTTTGTCGCACAATTATACCGTATTTTAGTCCAAAGATAAAATAATAAACACGAAACGCATTTTTAGGTCGATTATTTATTCGTTCCTGAGGAAATTTTGGAAAAACAAAGACAAATAGATGAATAAAAAAAGAGAGCTGGAGGAATAACACCCCACGGCGCACCATGGGGTAGGTCATTTTTATTTCGTTCTAAATTGCATCAACCCATCAGTAAAGTCGACAACTATCGTATCTCCTGTTTTAAATTTTCCTGCAAGAATTGATTGTGCCAGAGGATTTTCTAATTGTTGTTGAATGATCCTTTTCAAGGGACGAGCACCATAGACTGGGTCAAAACCCGCTGCTGCGAGATGTGATAGGGCATGGGCATGCAAATCCAGCTGAATATCCAGTTGTTGCAGACGCTTACGCAAATGACCAATTTGAATATCAGCAATTTTTGCAATTTGCTCCTGGGCTAATGAGTGGAAAACCACAGTATCATCAATGCGATTGATAAATTCAGGACGGAAATGAGTGCTTACTTGTTCCATAACAGCTGTTTTCACTTCCTCATAGCTGGCATTATTGCCCATTTCTTGAATAATGTGAGAACCTAAATTAGACGTCATGACAATAATACTGTTGCGAAAGTCAACGGTGCGACCTTGGCCATCGGTAAGCCGTCCATCATCCATGACTTGTAAAAGAATATTGAAGACATCGCTGTGCGCCTTTTCTACCTCATCCAAAAGAATCACAGAATAAGGACGACGGCGCACCGCTTCGGTTAAATACCCACCTTCTTCATAGCCCACATATCCTGGGGGCGCGCCGATTAACCGCGCTACAGAGTGTTTTTCCATAAACTCAGACATATCAATACGAATCATCGCTTCCTCAGTATCAAATAAATAGGCAGCGAGTGCTTTACATAATTCCGTTTTTCCCACACCTGTAGGACCTAAAAAGAGGAACGATCCAATTGGACGATTGGGGTCAGCAAGGCCTGCACGGGAGCGGCGAATCGCATTGGATACCGCATCGATTGCTTCATTTTGTCCAATTAAGCGCTCGTGCAGCACCTCTTCCATTTTTAATAATTTTTCCTTTTCGCCTTCCATCATTTTTGCAACAGGAATACCGGTCCAGCGCGATACAACCTCTGCGATTTCATCTTCGGTGACTTTATTGCGTACCAGCTTATGATCTTGCTCTTCACCACTATTGACTTGAGTCAAGCGCTTTTCTAATTCCGGAATACGGCCATACTGAAGTTCAGACATGCGACTGAGATCGCCCGCACGACGTGCGGTTTCCATCTCTTGTTTCGCCTGCTCCAGAGCTTCTTTAATTTGTGTCGCACCTTGCATGGTCGCTTTTTCAGCTTTCCAAACCTCCTCAAGGTCAGAATAAGTTTTTTCTAGATCGTTGATGCTTTGTTGTAAATCTTCGAGTCTTTTTTTAGATGCTTCATCATGTTCCTTTTTTAAAGCTTCGCGCTCAATTTTTAACTGAATTAAGCGGCGCTCCAATTTATCCATGCTTTCAGGTTTTGAATCAATCTCCATGCGGATTAAACTGCCCGCTTCGTCAATTAAATCAATTGCTTTATCCGGTAGTTGGCGATCAGTTATATAACGATGGGATAAAGTCGCTGCGGCCACAATCGCAGGGTCGGTGATTTCAACGCCGTGATGCACCTCATAGCGTTCTTTTAAGCCGCGCAAAATTGCAATGGTATCTTCGACTGAAGGTTCATCGACAAGTACTTTTTGGAAGCGGCGTTCTAGTGCTGCATCTTTTTCAATATATTGACGATATTCATCCAGGGTGGTTGCGCCAATACAATGTAATTCACCTCGAGCTAGAGCAGGTTTTAGCATATTGCCTGCATCCATAGCGCCTTCGGCTTTACCCGCACCGACCATGGTATGAATCTCATCGATGAAGAGAATAATTTGCCCTTCCTGTTTGGATAAATCATTGAGTACTGCTTTTAGACGTTCCTCAAATTCCCCCCGGAATTTGGCACCGGCAATCAACGCGCCCATGTCTAATGAGAGGAGGCGCTTATTTTTTAAGCCCTCAGGTACCTCACCATTGATAATCCGTTGTGCCAAGCCTTCCACAATTGCGGTTTTACCCACACCAGGTTCACCGATTAATACCGGGTTATTTTTTGTTCGTCGTTGTAAAACCTGAATGGTACGGCGTATTTCATCGTCGCGCCCAATGACAGGATCTAATTTACCTTGCTCTGCTCGCTCTGTTAAATCGAGGGTGTATTTTTCCAAAGCTTGGCGTTGTTCTTCAGCATTTGCATCATTAACCGTTTCCCCGCCGCGGAGTTCGTTAATCGCATTTTCAACCGCTTGAGCCTGGGCACCTGATTCTCTCAAGATACGCGCCAGGGTACTTTGCTCATCAGAAATTGCAGCCAGGATAAACAGCTCACTGGAGATGAAGCTGTCTTTCTTTTGTTGCGCTAATTTGTCCGTTAAGTTCAGTATACGATTTAAGGCATTGGAAATATGCACATCACCGCCCACTCCCGAAACTTTAGGCAGTTTATCTAAAGCCTGATCGAGGAGTGTGCGTAAAGTAGGTATATTTACTCCTGCTTTGCTAAGTAGTGGGCGGCAACTTCCGCCTTGCTGATCAAGAAGCGCTTTCATTAAATGCTCGGGCTCGATGAAGTTATTATCACGACCTAAGGCCATTGATTGTGCATCGGCGAGTGCCATTTGGAACTTTGAAGTCAGTTTATCCATTCGCATAATTTATCCCCTTATCATGGGTGTTAATTCTTGTTTATCTACCGTAAAATGATGCTTATTTTAATAATTTCAAGTGGCTTACTATGAATAATATCTCTCCAGAGTCTAGCTCTGATTCGCAAACATTGCTTAATCAAGTCATTCTCGATTATATACGTGAGCAAAAGCGTGCACGCCGCTGGCGGTGGTTTATGCGGCTTATCTATATATTGGTCATCGGATTTATTCTCTATCAATTTTTTGGAACAAACGAAGAGAGTGGGAACAATGTGAAGCCCCACGTGGGGCTAATTGATTTAAATGGAGAAATTTCGGATGCAAAACCTGCAAATGCAGATGATTTTGCTAAAGGTATGGAGTCTGCTTATAAAAACTCAGGACTTAAAGCAGTTGTAGTGCGCATTAATAGTCCTGGTGGCAGTCCCGTGCAGGCAGAATACATGTTTAATACCATCAAATTTTATCGACAAAAACATCCAGACATTTCGGTCAATGCCGTGTGTGTGGATATGTGTGCGTCTGCCGCTTATTACATTGCAGCTGCTGCGGATAAAATTTATGCAAGTCCTGCGAGCATGGTTGGTTCTATTGGGGTTATTTATAGTGGTTTCGGATTTGTTGATAGTATGAACAAATTAGGCGTAACACGGCGCTTGCAAACCTCAGGGATTAACAAAGGATTTATGGATCCATTTTCTCCGGAGTCCCCAGAGCAAAAGCAGCGCCTACAAGTTATGTTGGATATTATTCATCAGCAATTTATTAATCGCGTCAAAGAAGGGCGTGGTGAGCGGTTGCATGTGGATAATGATACCTTCACAGGCCTGGTATGGACAGGTGAGCAAGCCTTACCGCTTGGCTTAATTGATGGGATTGGTAGTAGTGGTCAAATAGCACGTGAAATTCTCAAAATAAATTCCATGATTGACTATACTCATAAACAGAATTTGTTTGATCGGGTAACCAAAAATTTTGGAACCGCATTGGCAGATGAATTACCTTTAAGTCTGGGAATGAAGCCAGGCCTCAAATAACCCACTTAAATTCATGTTTTAGACATCCTGTACACAGAGTTATCCACAGAATTTGTGGGTAACTTTTATCCCCAGAAAGCAATAAAAATGAGATAGAATCAGTATTAAGTGTCTATAAGCGAACTTTAAGGATTTATGGGATAAAAAGTTATCCACAAGATAAGAAGGCAATAGCGGTGGGATTGCTATGATACCAAAATAATAATAAAAAAACAGTATTGACTTTCGAATATGTCATATATTTTAAATTATCGCTTAGCACAAGGAATAACATCCATCTTCAGTACGACGTAAAGACCACGAAGCCTCTTTGGTTTTTGGAACCAATCTATCAAGGGCAAAATGAATAAGTAGATGCGACCCCTCAAACCAAGATTTAACCTTAGCTTGAGGCATAACTCATCACCTGAAATCTGCTTTTGATACTTAACTTATCAAGCGAGTAATCACGGATATTCAGGTGATGATTTTTTCTAAAGGGTAGTTCGCAAAGCTTCTCAGAATTGATTTACTATACGCATATTTTGCGAATGAATAAGCTCTTCGTCATTATTTTGGTTTGGATTTTCTGCGATTTTCTCAGAGCTTGGTAAATCGTGATATGACTGATTGTTATCTGTGCTATCAATCTTTTTGATTGAATTATCTAAATTACGAGATTGACCCTGCTGAGCAGTCTTATTTAACGAATCTTGATTAAATGCTTGCCCCATATTCACATAACTGGGGGTCATTATGGGATCGTTGTTATTTAGAATTATTTTAGATTGATCGTCTTTTTGTTTACGTGCCGCAAACTTTTCACCTATCCAATCCGCTACCTTGGTTAAAAATCCAGAAGTTACACCAAAAAAAACTGCGGTCACAACAATCATTACGGGCAGGGTGAACGGAAAGGTAATCCCAATAGCTGCAGCTACCCCTAACAATACAGGACTAACGAGCATTGCAGTTAATGAGGCAATAAGAACTTTTCCAAAGCTGGTCTCGGCGAATGCACGCTTTTGAGATAGTGTGACTACTTGATTTTTTATGGGCGGGTGCGCATCGATTTTATTGACAGTCGCCATCTCAGCCATGACTGTAACTTTTTCTGACACAGGTAAAGAGTGGAGTGGTTCATTAGTAGGTAATCCTTTCTCTTCCGAATTGCAGATCACGACGGCAGCGGGTGCTGTTACCGGTGTATTCGAGGAGGCTGGGCTTGCTGTTTCCACCCTGAAGCCTGCAACTAAAAGGCGCTCAATATTCGCTTTATTAAGAGGCTTTTCCATATCTTTATACATGCGTTCGGTGAGTAATACTGCTAATTCTAAATTTGACGCACCATAGAGCTTCCAAACAATCGGCCCGATGATATTTGTGCAAAATGAAGACAGGAGAAAACCATGAAACTTTTCAATTTCTTCAGGGGATTTATCTTTAAGCGATTTTGTTAGAAAATCATTATAATTCAATACATCTTTTACCGAAGGTAACAGGTTTCCTTGTAGGTCAAAGAGCTCCGTATAACTAAAAGCTAAGACTTCGTTATAATAGATTTCAAATTTTTCTGAATCCACTGCTGCGTTTAAATATCTTAATCGTCCTTTTAATTGGGGATATGAACCATGGAGGTCATTAAATATCCTGGCTATTTTACCGCCATCAAGTTTTGAAAAATTATCCCTTGCAAAATCATCGTGCAATTTTTGGATATTTTGTTTTAGTTTTTCAGGATTATTTTTCTCAACTTTTATACCCTCTTCTGTAACCATTGTAATTAGTTTTAAAAAATCAGCAAAATAAGACACAGCATCACCTTTGATAAGTTATCATTTCCCTTGACTTTTTCATTTTGAATGATGCTAGTATAAACAGATGAACATTAACTCATCCTTAACTTACGGTTCATATGTAAAATATTTGTGCTGGAGCTCCCTCCTTGCTGTGGCGTGATGTCGCGTAGAGCGTGGATTCTTAGGATTCAATGGATGGATGCGGTCGGTTTTACCCACTACTGTGCTATATGCTGGAGATCCCTCACTAGGTTCGGGATGACGTATTTTTTTGGGATCTCCTTGTTGTGGCATGATGCGGCGCAGGGCGTTTATGCTTAGGATTTAATGGATGAATGAGGTCGGTTTTATCCACTGCTAGGTGCAGCGTTCTGGGGATCCCTCGTAAACTCGGGATGACGGGTATGGTGTCAGGACGATGGGTATGGTAACTCTGATTAAGAGACGCTGCTATTTTTCTACCGCGTCTCTTATCATTATGAGGTAAGCCCAAAGTTAGAGACCTGGAGCGTTTGTATCGTCTTCTAATGATGCAGCTATTTCTTCTAAATCTGAAGCGGTCAGATTCTCCGTCTCATCTTGTAATTTGGCAGAGAATTTTTCAAATAGGCTTAATTTATTTTGTAGTTCTTGATCTTCCGCGTCCAAGGACTCAATTTTATTTTTTAAATTATTATATTTTTTTAAAATAGAAAGAGGCATTTGTTCATTTAAATCATTTATTTGTTTTAATAACTGATTTTGATCCGTTTGGAGTTTTTTGTAAGCTCTATTTTTCTTACCCAAAACTTGAGTACTTTTTAAAATTTCTGTTTGAACATCCAGCAATTCCATGATGAGGCGAATTAGGGTTCGAACATTGTCAATATATAGCAGACTTTGATATTTCAATTCACTATATCCGAATTCAATTTTTAAATCGCTTTGGAGTAACTGATCCTTTAAGTCTAAATTATAGGAATGAACTAAGGCGTGATAAGCAAAGTTTTTCCCTGTTTCGCGTTTAAATAGCTTCATGCGAATAACTGCCTTGTTCAGTTCCGACATCAACTCAGTATTTTCGCGAACGAGATCCTTATCCTTTTTTAATGCATCGACCATAGCATTATTCATCGTAATCGTGGCGATTTCATCCAGGAGTGCACGATTTCGTGGATTGAGGATATTTTGTTCCACTTTGATTGCTTCGCGTAATTCCTCATAATGTCTAATCCAGTTTTGAATCTGTGTTGACAACTCTTGTTCTGGATGATTTGCTCTAAGATACTGCTTTAATTCGAGAATTAAATGAGTATAAAAATGCTTATTATTTAGGCTAAGGGTTTTATTTTGCTCAAGAATAGCTATTAAGGGATGTTTCGGCTCGGAGCTAATCAGCACATGCGCAAAAGGTAAACCTGTTGGATCCACCGGCTGCATCAGACTTCCCACATCAACTATCATTGCATTAAGACAATCGATAAAAGATTCACTACCGTCATAATGGCAGTATAGATAACTTAAGGCATTAGCATGATGTTTATTCTTAATGACCAGAGGATGTCTGTTGACGGGTAATTGAACATCGTTAACTAAAAAATCCAATAACTGGCTGTTCTTATTCGCAAGGGCGAGTTTTAGAATATCCAGACTAATGTGATTATAAAAAGGAGAAAGACCACGCGCCAGGTCAAATTGTTTTTCTAAAAGTGCTTTATGTAGAAGCATTTGTGCTAAATGCGAAAACTTCGACTCAATTTGAATTAACTCATTGAGCTGAGTTGTCGACAGGGTGTCGCCATTTTCTAAATCAATTGCGAGAATCTTATGGTATAGATCAACTAAGAAAATCGCTTTCATTTGCTGATCAGAGGCAGTTTGCAGTTGCTTAAATAGATTCTTGACCTGCTCTATTTTGTTTTTGACCTCTCTTTTTAAAATTGATGTCTCTTTTGTTTTCGCGAATAATATTTGGGGGATCGAGCTGAGTTTATTTTTGTTTTTTTTATTAACTTTAGAATCAATGTGCACGGAGATGTTGTCTGAGCTTGGCCCAGTTGCATCAAAATCCGTATCGTCCGTTTTAATAATGTCTACGGGGGTCAGCGACGCTTTGATCTTGTGTAAATAGATATTAATTCGATTCCAATGTTGATTATCCGATACCTCGATGAGTCTCCCGACTAACACTAAAGTAGAATCAAGGATATTCAAGTAAGCATTTGTATTTTCATGGAGATTTATAGAGAGTGTTGATAACTGTTTTTCCTGGATTTTATATTCTGCAATCAGTGTGTGCTCTAGCTCCACTTGACGCTGTCGTAATTCCTGCACATACGGAAAACCATGCTGCCATAGCTGTTGTTTTAAATAATCAATAAACTCAGGGGGTTCTGCTTTAACATAGCCTTGTTTTTCATCCCAAAGTTCCCAAGTGGGTGGACACGCTACATTATCGAAGGAATTCAAAAATAAATGCATTCGAAAAGTTTGTCCGGTGGAATTAGTAAAAATTGCTGTGAAATGAGATGGTCCTAATACCGGATTATTCACCTGAGTCATTTTATAAATACTCATGTGGGCCTCTGTAAGGCTGAAATCATTAACACAAATAGTTAAAGAAGCTAGGTCCACGCGGTAATATGGTTGATTATCCTGACTTAGATCAAGTTTCGGTTTGGACAGTTCACGTATTTTATATACCGGTGTTATCGACAGGAGATGAGTTAGGACACCAAAAAGACTATTTAGTTTCATTATTTACCTTGATGGATAAAATTTGGATTATAAATTACTGTTGAAATGTAGTCTATGAGTTTTATTATTAGACATTTTTTAATGGGTATATTTTCTTTAAGTAAAGCCTAAGAGCATCTATAGCTATAAGCAGTGACACAAATCATCCCTTCCTAGGAATTCGATTCAATAAAGGCCGAAGCCTTATCTGAAATTCCTACATTAATCCTAAATACGAGAAATTCTCGGGCTTGCACCGGGGGAGGAACTATTTTTTGTTTTAGGTGATAGTGGAGAAAAGAGGGTATTTTGTGCATTAAATTTAATTTTATCATCCACCATGTCAATGGATTCTCCTGATTTTATTAAAAATAGGGTTTTACTCGATAGTTGTTTAAATTGCTCCAAGGATATTTTTTTACTCATAATGAGTTTGTGAATCTGTTCATGAGCTAAATCTCGGCGTTGTCTGCTTGAAAGTTTAAGCAACTCATCGATGCTTAGACACTCCTTTTGTAATAAGGACAGAATGGGTTGAGATAAAAGTAATTTATAGTCATAAACTCCCAACTCACGGAATTGTTGCCAGTTAATTTTTGCTTTATGAAAATATTCCAGATAAAAGTTAAGGTCGCATAATCGAATAAAATCTTCTGGAATATATTTCGCTTCACGAAAAGTCACTTTTTGTTGTTGAATTAAATGGGTAATAAGTGGATGGCAAAGTATCTTGCTCTCCGTATAAAAGATACCTATTAAGTCGTGAAGTTTAATTTTATAGTCCTTTAGGAGTGAAAAATAGACAGTCTGATTTAATATCTTTCTCTGTGGGGCAGTAATTTTTTTAGCTTCTGCGAGTGAAATTATTTCTGAGGATAGCAGTGTTTTAATTGCTGGATGGCGCAAACTTTCATATTCCTCTTTCTCTAGGTGCATTAATTCGTGGAGGAAGAATTTTTTTTGAGCAATAGTATGTAGATAGATTTTTTCTGTTAAGAGCGGGGCAAAAAATTTAGGCGCATGGGTATAATTAGGTAACTCCGATGCCCCAGGAATTTTTCGCTGGGTTAGCCATTTTTTAATTTCTTCATAAGCTATTTCTTCCGCTTTGAGTAGCGCCCCTAAACCCAAAGCTTCTAAATTTTCTCGTTGAGAGTTATTTAAATAAAAAGTATCACTGATTTGAGTATCATCTGGGAAACCCAAATTTAGATGCAGGGTCACATGCTGATAATTTTCATCTAAATCCAAGCTAAGCGTATACATCTTGTCCGGATCATTAATGCATGAGTTAATCGTAGGTTGCTCAATAACTGGGGATTGAGTGATAAAGCTTCTTTGCTCAAGCAATTTACCTAAATTTTGTTTGATTTCTAATGATGACCATTTAAAGGAGATTTCTAAAGCTTTACTTTGACGTTTTAATTCAGCTTTCAGCCAGTCAATGATGAATTCTTGTACCTCGTGGTTGTTAATTGGTTGTTCATTCAATTTTTCAAGATGATGAAGGTAGCGTTCCGGCGAGCAAAGAATTTTTTTCAACAAAATAAATTCTTCATTTATGGAGTCTTGTTCTCCGAGAAGGAAGTGTTCTAGCTCGTTAACATAGGCGGTAAAATCAGTAACAGTTGTAGGCAAATCTAAAAGATGTTCGATGCTTGCAATAATATGTGCTTGCTGGATTACGGATAATGCAGTTTTATTTTTAGGCATGAACCACTCCTTTTATAATGAATCCTTGAACTAAGTCCCTTCGTGAAACGTCGCAACTAGTTAACAAAGTACCTTATAATCGGCAGTAGATACAAATTTTTAAGTGATAATGATAATAATGATGACGTGCTG
>Ga0097678_1003164_pt1 | contig 11410 bp, 14 predicted proteins | sample ThiBiot_500_plan_2_FD_72847 | JGI IMG/M metagenome (GOLD analysis project Ga0097678, IMG submission 72847) | Wastewater bioreactor microbial communities from Cape Town, South Africa - Thiocy_expt_500_plan - 1398105537976 (version 2) (version 2) ...
GAGTAGATAGATGTACACAACACTTATACCCTATTTTAAAGAAAAAAGGGACCTCTTAAATATCCCAAAAGTACTCAAGAAGTATTTCAGCCTTCTTGGTGCTGCTCTTTATCATCATAGCCTTCAGGCTGCTGAAAATGACATGGTTCTAAAGGATGTCTTTGCGAAGATTGAAAAAACCCTCACAGGCGGCGGCTTTAGGCTTGCCACTATTGCAGGGGGGATTGGGGGTATTGTCATTTCGGGCGTTAAAGGAAACTGGCCTGTTGCAGGTCTTTTCTTAGGTCTTGCTGTCACAGCGCATGCCTTTGTGGATTGGGTTAAAACCAGTTACACTTTTTTGATTTAAGGAGTATGCAATGCGTGAACGTGGAAAGCACTTGCTCCTTCATCATCTGGATTCTCCTGCCAGATGGTTGATTTTCACCAAGGATGAAGCTGCCGCGCTTCTGATCCCTCTTCTTGTGGGTCTTGGCACGTCCCATCAAGGCTCAGGTCTTTTGGTGGGTCTGACCTTTTGCTGGGCACTGCGGAAACTCCGCAAGATGGCAGGCCAAGGAGCCTTGAAACATCTTATGTATTGGTACTTGCCCCACAATAAAGCGAAGCTCCCTTTAACACCGCCTTCTCATATTAGGGAGTGGGTGTCATGAAAGAAAAGCTTCAGCATTTAAGACTTCATGATCTTTTAAGGCACAGGAATTACCTAACCTTCATAGCATCAGGTCTTCTTGGCTCAAACCTGCTCATGACCTTTGTTTTGTGTACACAGAGTGAAAGAGTAGTGCTTGTGCCACCCCATCTCACAGGGCCAATGTGGGTTGAGCGAAACCAAGTATCCTCTCAGTATCTGGAAGAGATGGCTTTGTTTTTTGGGAGTATTCTCTTAAACAAAACACCTCAAAGTGCCTCTTATCTCCATGAACTCTTGCTTCGTTATGCAGACGCGAGGGGCATTGGCAAGCTTAAGCACCAGCTTCAAGAAGAAGAAGAGAGATATCAAAAAAGTGGCCTCAGCACCTCCTTTTATCCCAAAAAGGTTGTTGTTCGAGAAAAAAACTTACAAGTGGATCTCTCTGGCGAGATGGTCGGTTATGTCAGCCAAAAGTGCATCTTCCAGAGGGAAGAGACCTATCGACTCACCTTTTCTTTTGTTCATGGGCGATTGCTCATCACTTCTTTTGAGCCTCTGACAGGAAAGGAGCAAGACCATGCGTAAATTTCCACTTCTAGCAGCAACTATATTCACTTCTTCAGTGAGTGCTGTTCAAATCCTTCCCATTAAAGATCATGGCTCCAGCGAAATCATGGTTTCAAGCACAGAGCACACGCGAATATCGGTTGAGAATGATCGCATTGCTCAGCTCTTTGGTATTGATGGTCGGCTTTCTTTTGAGTTGGACGAGATGAATGGGCAAGTGTTCATCACCCCAACCCCAGGTACTGAAGATCATTCGCTCCTTATCACGCTCACGACAGAAAAGGGTTTAACCCATGATCTCAGGGTTCAACCCACCAAAAGACCAGCTGAAGCCATTTTACTGAGGCCAAAGACGCAAGGGTTACAGGAGAGAACTTCTCCGCTAGACACCTATCAAGGGTTAATTCTTGAGTTCATAAAGTCTTACGCAACTGGCGTTTTAAAAGAACCTTATAAGGTTGTTGCACTTCAAAAAAGCCCTTCAGAGAAGATTGAACCTGAGCTTACTCTTCAACCTATAAGAGAAACCCACTCTCCTCAGTTTGTCGGGCGAGTTTGCCAACTTAAAAATGTAGGAGACACAACGCTTCTTTTAAGCCCTCATCAGTTTGCAAAATTTAAGCCTCTCGCAATCGCCTTCTCAACAAGAGTGCTTAAACCTTTAGCACAAACTGAAGTGCTTCTTATTTTAGCAAGGAGTGGATCATGAGTGAACATCAAACCCCTCAAGCCCTTAAAAAGAAGCAATTCCTCATTTTAGCAGGTGTTGGAAGTCTTTTGGCCTTAGCTCTTCTTTTTCTCTTCGATGTGGTCACAGGCTCTAAAGAACCTCAAGTGCAGTCAAAGACACAAGAGTCAAAAATTGCAGGCTCTACCTCTCACCTTGATCCCCGTGAGATTTGGGCACAGCGCATGGAAGAAGAATCCAAAAAGCTCAATGACAAGCTTTCATCACTTGAAGGACTTCTTAATCAAACGATGGCAGAAAATGCAAAACACACGACATCCCAAGACGAGAATACATTGCAGCAGATGCAAAAGCAAATCAGTGAGCTTCGCACGCAACTGGAGCAAAAGAATCAAGAATCCATTGAGGAAACAAACCAATCTCATTACACAAACCTTGATGGACAAGCCTCTAAGAAAATAGTCTTAAATCTAAAAAAGAATGTTCGCTATGAAGCCTATCAAAACAGAAAAAAGGTAGAAGACACGATTCCAGCAGGCGCTTATGCCTCTGCCATTCTCTTAGGGGGCGTTGATGCTTCCACTTCTGTAAGTGCTCCCAATGATCCACGGCCCGTGCTGTTGCGTGTCATTGATCCAGGAACCCTCCCTCGGAAGTTCAAGAGTGATCTTAAGAACTGCCATGTGTTGGCCTCTGCTCATGGGGATCTTTCGTCTGAACGTGTTTACATGCGCCTTGAAAAGCTCACCTGCACAGAACCCCTCACAGGCGAGATCTCTGAAACCCAAGTCGCAGGCTACATTGCTGGTGAGGATGGCAGAGCAGGCGTGAGAGGAGTTGTCGTTGATAAAACAACAGATCTTATGCGGAATAGCCTTTTAGGCGGCTTTGCAAGTGGGATTAGTAATTTCTTGCAAGCCAGCAATCAAAGTAGCGTTTTCCCAACCACACCCTTTGGGCAGAAGAATGCTCTCACAGATGATCAGCTTCTTAAATCGGGTGCTTATAGCGGCATTGGCAATGCTTTAGAGAAGTACGCTGATTACTACATTAAGCGTGCTGAGCAACTCCAACCTGTTCTCATGGTTCAAGCAGGACGCAAGGTCAATATGGTCTTCACGGAAGGCACCAAGTTTGGCGACACCACCGTCAAACAAGTCATTGCTGAAGCTAGAGACCAAGCTCTATCCCAATCAAGAGACAAGATCCAAGTCGAAGCCCTGAAAGAAACCAACAGCCAGAACAGTGAGAGTATTCACCGCTGGCTCCCTAAAATCGGAGAGAATCAATGAAACACATACTTCCAATAATAACCTTACTTTTACTTACAGCCTGCACTTCTTACAAGGAAGGGTTTGACTGTGAAGCAGCCCCTGGGGTGGGGTGTAAATCCATCGCAGAAGTTGATCATCTCATTGATCAAGGCAAGATCGGAGCTGAAGAAGAGCGTAATTCTTCTAATTCTGAAGAAACCTCAAAGGAAGTCACCGTCGGGAAGCAGCAAGACTCATTAAATAAGACTAGAGGTGTTCATGTCTGGATCGCCCCTTATTCAGATGATGAAGGGGTTTGGCATGGCTCCCATAGTCTATTTGTGCCCTTTAGAACAAATGAAAAAGGGGAGATATGATGTTACAAAATCTGCCTCAACTCCTGGGTCATAAGATTGCCACCTTCTTTGGAGAACGCACTAACTATGGGGTAAACCCTACATCCCCATCCCTAGATGCGCTCAATGAGGTCCTAAAGACCTACAGCCTTTCAGATTTCATGCCATATGAAAGCTATGATCCTGGCATTGGCCTTTTTAGTAATCATCAATCCATTGGCTTTGTCCTTGAAACACCCCCCTTGGTGGGATGTTCTGAGCAAATGCAAACCATGGTGAGTGGGATCTTTAGAGATCTCTTACCCGAAGAATCTTGCCTTCAGTGCCTCTTGTATGCGGACTCTCATATCGATGGATTTTTAGAGAATTGGCAACAAGCAAGAAAGGGCAAGGGAGAGATCACTGAGTACCTTGCCGAGCAACGCATTAATCACTTAAGGAATCTTATCTTTGAAGGTACAGGCTCGACCTGCTTTCGTCATTATAGATTTATCATGGCTTACTCGAAACGGGGGAGCTTATTAAATCCTCTTTTAAAACAAGAAACGCTTTCTTTAAAAGAGCAGCTCTCTGCCGCGCTGCAAAATCTGGGTTTACCTCTCAAGACGTGGGACGCAAATGATCTTATACAAACGCTCTCAGGGTGGTTTACTTCAGCTCAAGAGACAGCCCAAGACACCCGCAAGTGGAATCAATTTGACTCTCTTTCAAAGCAAATGCTGATTCCTGGCCAGCACTTCTTGATTGAACCCAAACATATAGTGGTCAATCAAGATGAATCTTATGTCCGTACTTATGCGGTTGAAACAGAGCCTGATGAATGGTCACTCCATGCCATGGGCGAGCTGATTGGGGATCAATTTAGGGAATACTTGCGCCTTCCTTGCCCCTTTATGATCCACTATGGGGTGTATGTGCCACCTCAAGACAGCACATCCACAAGGCTTAGGGCACGCGCTGCGTACTCAGAACGGCAAGCCACCCCTTCCCTCATTAAGCTGATTCCAAGGCTTCAAGAAGAAGCGATGGAGTTTGCGTATATGCGAGAAAGGCTCGCTGAAGGAGAGCGGTTGGTCAGAACCAACCTTACGATCATCCTCTTTTGTCCTCAACACTTAATGGAGAGAGCCGATCAAGCACTTCATACGGTTTACAAAACCAAGAAGTGGAAGTTGCGTGCGAACAGGGTTATTCATCTGCAATCCCTTTTAGGATGCTTGCCGATGAATTGGGGTGAAGGCATTCATGAGGACTTGAGCTATCATGGAAGGACAAAAACCACTCTTTCAACAGAATCCGCGAATCTCGTGCCTCTTCAAGGCGAGTGGTGCGGCACTCGTTCTCCTGGCGTGTTGCTCTCCGGAAGACGAGGACAGATTTTTCATTGGTCTCCTTTTGATAACACGAGTGGTAATTATAATGTCTGTGTCGTGGGCAGGTCAGGCAGTGGCAAGTCTTTCTTTATGCAAGAAATGCTGACCTCGATCTTAGGGCTTGGGGGGCGTGTCTTTGTTCTCGATGTCGGAAGATCCTTTGAAAAGACCTGTCATTTATTAGGCGGGCAATTTATTGAATTTACAACAGACACGCCCCTCTGCATTAACCCCTTTTCAACCATCCCCACCCAAAGTGCTGAGGAAACCTCCGATGCTTTAGCGATGTTGAGGCCGATTGTGGCGGTGATGGTGGCACCTAAAAGGGGCACGACCGATATTGAAAATGCCTTTATTGACAAGGCTGTCTTTGCTGCTTGGGAGAAAAATGGAAATCAGGCGTCCATAGATGATATTGCCGAGTGGCTTCAAGGCGAAAGCGACGTGCGGGCTAAGGACTTGAGCACCATGCTCTTTCCTTATACCTCGCAAGGGGCTTATGGGCGGTTCTTTAATGGGGTGTGCAATGTCAACTTTAAGCACAATCTTGTGGTCATTGAATTGGGTGAGCTTAAAGAGCGGAAAGAGCTCCAAAGTGTTGTCTTTAAAACCGTCTTTATGCAAATCCTCAACCAAATGCTGGGGGGCGATCGTAAAACTCCTACCCTCATTAAAATGGACGAAATTTGGGATGTGCTGAAAGGAGAGCAAAAAGAAGAAGCACACTACATTGAAGCAGGGGTGCGGCAATCGCGGAAATTCTTCTGTGCTCTCGTCTTTGGAACCCAATCCGTTCATGACTTTTATGCGTCCCCTGCGGCCCAAGCGGCTTTTGAGAACTCTGATTGGTTGTGTCTTCTTTCCCAAAAGAAAGAATCGATTGCACAATTGAAAAAGAGCGAGCGCCTATTGCTTGATCCAGGGGCTGAAGAGCTATTGAACTCTGTCACCACCCAACAAGGTAAATATGCAGAAATTATGATTGTGGGGCCTCAAGGATCGGCTGTGGGAAGGCTTATTACGGATCCCTTCACGCGAATCCTTTATTCCACCAAGGCTGAAGAATATTCGGCCGTCAAACAATACCAAGCGCAAGGCATGAGCTTGTTGAATGCTGTAAAACAAGTGGCTGGAGTTACGTCATGAGAACAGTCCCTTTTAAAGTGATCACGATGATGGGAACAACGCTTGCAGCTCACCTCATCGCGCTTGGCTTCTTGTACAAGGTGATGCCTCATCCCAAAGAACAAAGAATTGCGATCGTTGATCTCCAATCCCTTCTCTTAAGTGAGCTTAAAGGCAATGCCACTCAAACTGATGCTGAACTTGCCTTGAAGATGAGGAAGCTTCACCACCAGATCCACCATATTACAACCCAACTCTCGCTTGAGACAGGAGCACTCATTGTCTCTAAAGAAGCTCTACTTTCAAAAGGGGAAGACTGGACAGAGATTGTGCGGAAGAAACTGGAGAACTTACCATGAATCCCCAATTTGTCCGTTTTCTTCCCTTAAAATATCTGAATATTGCCAATGGCATTCTGGTCTTCATTCTTGTTCTGGGCCTTGGCAATTGCATTCATGAACGTACAACTCTTGCCGTTAACGGCAGTAAATCATTAGAGGGTAAGTACTTTCTTGTCACTAAAAGCTATGGGATGCCCCTTCAACTTAAAGAAAATGATTATGTGGCCTTTACTCATCCTTGGGTGCCAGGGATTGTTATTAAGCAAGTGAAGGGACTGCCTGGTGATGTTGTTCTTCATATCAATCATCAAGCCTTTGTGAATGAAGAGCTTATTGGTCCTATTTTTATCTTAAGTCGTGACCAAAGAACTTTAACCCCTGGATTCCAGGGCATCATCCCTGAAGGTTCTTACTTTGTAGCAGGTGAGCATGAGCGTAGCTTTGACTCTCGGTATGCAGAGGTGGGTCTTTTAACAAATGAGAACATCTATGGCAAAGCTTATAAATTATTTTAGTCTTCCTTTGATGTTAGCATCTACACTTCCAGCTAAAGATCTAGGATGCCATGGAGAACTCTTTCCTATCAAGGAAGAAAGCCTCCTTAAGGTTATCAAGAGGCGCCTTCTCAACATGCAAGAAATCGGCACCCTTGAGGCTTATCAAAAGCAGCTTGCAGAGCATGCTAAGAAGAAAGCGCTTAATCCCGAGTCGCTTCACCATATCCACCATACTCAACTTCCACGTTCTTTTTACTATGATCCCACCATTACTTTATCTGAAGACCTTAAAGATCATGAAGGAAGGCTCTTTGGTAGACAAGGCGATAAAGCTAATCCTCTAGAGATCATCCCTCTCACCAAGGAATTACTCTTTATTGATGGAGAGGATGAACTTCAAGTTACTTGGGCGCTTTCTCGTACTTTCCCTTCAAAGATCATTCTGGTTAAAGGCCAACCTCTCAAGCTGGAAGAGAGACATCATCGCCCCTTTTATTTTGATCAGTTAGGGTTACTCACGGGGCGCTTAGGCATCAAACAAGTTCCTGCCCGTGTCTTTCAAGAAGGCACACGCCTTAAAATAGAAGAATTAAACATCAACATAACACGGAGTTCTAATCATGAATAAGTCATTCCTTAAAGTTGGTATCGTCTTTCTTGTATGTATTGTCTTGCTTACCTTCCCAATCTTAAAGCGAGCCTCACTTGAGAGGCAAATCTTGCATGATTATGAGGTGCTGCAAAAACTTGAAGCCGTCACTGATGCCAAGGCGCTTGAGCGAATTCATCACCTTGGCCAGAAATATGGTTATGGAGAAGTGTACACCACTTTAACAACAGAACAGATTTTTGGCCCTCAGGCTGAACTTTCTTATAATTCAACCCCTGAAAAAACTAATTCATCCAAAGAAGGACAAGATAGAATATGAAGCAGTGTCAATATCAATTTTATAGCAAGTCTCTTAAGTATCCGCGTTTTTCAGGCTTAAGGTTCCCAAAGTTCTCAAAGCTTGATTGGGTGGTGATTAAGTTCTTCGCAGCATTACTCCTCCTCATGGTGGGCATGTGTCATATCCACCTCCTTGTTCAAGACTTGAGATCAAGCTTTGAATTAAGACATATTGAGGCGCTCAATAAGAAGCTTAAATCCCAAGAAGCGAGCAAAGTTTCCTCTGAGGAGAAAGGCAAGTAGGCTTATGCATAAGCTCGCCCTCTTCTTTTTCTGCTGGACTGCTTTTACTCTTGAGGGGCATGCTGCTTGCCATGGGCGGTTTGTGAATCCTATTACCGATATCTGCTGGTCGTGTATCTTCCCCATTACTCTAGGCGGCATTAACCTTATGAGAAGTGGAGAAGACACCCCCAATCCCAGAGATTTTGTCTGCTATTGCTCAACACCTGTGCCAAGGGTTGGAATTCCAATTTCTTTCTGGGAGCCAGTGAGACTTGTTGATGTCACAAGAACCCCTTATTGCCTGGTGAATATGGGAGGCATCCAGATAGGTAACACGGGCATGACGCACCGGGGTGGCAATGCCACTAAACCAAGTGTTTTAGGCGGTCTTAAGCATAGTTTTTATAATGTGCACTGGTATGTCTATCCTGTGATTTGGTGGCTGGAACTTTTGATTGATTTTGTCTGTCTTGAGAAAGCCTCTTTTGATCTATTGTGGATCACAGAAGTTGATCCTACGTGGAATGATGATGAACTGGGATTTCTCACCAACCCTGAAGCTGTCTTTTTTGGCAATCCTATTGCGCAAGCCGCATGTGCTGCCGATTGTGTGGCAGCATCGGCTGGATTTCCCAAGGATGCGTTCTTCTGGTGTGGGGGGTGCCAAGGAAGTCTTTATCCTTTTGGGGGCACGATCACCCATCATGTGGGCGGCGTGCAAGCCTCACTCCTTGCCACACAACGGTTTATAGCTCGCCTTCATCGCTTTGGCCTTCTCTGGGGCTATATGGGACGTGCGGGCTTTTGTGGGAAGTACCCCATGCCCATCATTAAAAAGTCTCAATACAAAACTCAAATGACTTATCCCATCCCCGCAACTCACAAGGGTTGTTACCCTTTAGGACGCACGGAAGTGACCTATAGCTCTGGCAGAGAGTTCCCCACCCGTGGTGAAGATTTTGGCTACTTAATATGGAGAAAAAGAAATTGCTGTTTGCGAGCGACATGAGGTTGCTTGTGGGATTGTTTAACCAAGTGAAAGGAGGATTAAACCTGTTGTTCTGTCAATAGTAGCCTACCCATCCATGCGGGCGAGGTAACTTGCCGGTGTGACAGCGATGGGCAGAATGTACCCCACCAAAAGGAGAAGTCAAACCGTGAGGAGCGACAAAGCGACCAGCATCAGGTGGCTTGGGGGCTAGGCTCGGAAGGTACGGTTAATAGATGTGAACTGCTGATAAACGTCGTCACAGTTAAAGAGCTAAAGATGCTGATAAGCTCTTGCCCAAAATGGGAAGTGATCAGGTTATTGCGCGACAAACTCGCAATACACAGACGAAGTATCACCGGCGAAAAGGCAGGACCTAACCCTTCCATGTCCCACAAGTAGAACATGGTAAGCCCGTACTTCTTCCCTTGTGGAAGGTAACCTGTAAAGGAAACTGATAGGAGTGCGGGTAGAGGAATACGGAAAAAGCGAACGTCATCCTGTAATGGGATGGATAGGAGTTGAAATATCACTCTCCACGAAAGTGGGCCCACTTCCGTAAGGTCTCTGATGACGAGAGAATTTGGAAAACTTTTTAATGAAAGGAAAGCAGATGATTGCTCTTCACCAAGGAGCGAGTGCACCAACAGACAATTTAGGAGATTGGTCTCATATTGAATGGACCAAATGTTACTGTATTGTTCGAAAGCTCCAAGCGCGTATCGTCAAGGCAACACAAGAAGGAAGATGGAACAAGGTGAAAGCTTTGCAACGTCTCCTTACCCACTCGTTTAGCGGGAAAGCATTAGCCGTGAGGCGGGTGGTGGAAAACAAGGGCAAGAGAACGCCTGGAGTGGATGGTCAAACTTGGTCAACTCCAAAGGATAAAACCCTTGCTATACAGTCTCTTAAGAGGCGTGGGTACAAACCTCTGCCTCTGAGAAGAGTCTTCATTGCTAAAAGCAATGGTGGCCAAAGATCTCTTGGCATTCCAACATTGAAAGATCGTGCGATGCAAGCTCTCTATGCTTTAGCTCTAGAGCCTGTCGCAGAAACAACTGCAGATAGGCATTCCTATGGCTTTAGAAAAGAGCGTTCAACAGCGGATGCGATTGAACAATGTTATGCAACATTATCTTGCAAAAGGTATGCCAAATGGATTTTAGAAGCCGACATTAAGCAATGCTTTGACAGCATTGGCCATGACTGGTTGATCAAACATGTTCCCATGGACAAAAAGATCCTCAAGAAATGGCTCAAAGCTGGGTTCATGGAATCTGGAAGAATCTATCCAACTGAAGCAGGAACACCACAAGGGGGAATTATCTCTCCTTTACTGGCCAATATAGCTCTGGATGGATTAGGTAAGCTTCTAGAAGAAAAGTTCCCAATGAAAATCTCTTCTCGCAAGCCAACCTTTAAGGTGAATTATATTCGATACTGCGATGATTTTATTATCACTGGCCGATCTAAAGAACTTTTAGAAGAAGAAGTCAAACCGCTGGTTGAAGACTTCCTTCAACGAAGAGGTCTTACTTTATCGCCAGAGAAAACCAAGATCACGCGTATCGATGATGGGTTTGACTTTCTGGGCCAAAATTTACGTAAGTATAAAGAAAGGCTTATTATTAAGCCTTCCAAAACAAGCGTAAAGAACTTTCTCAAGAAAATCAGACAACTCACCAAAAAGAACAAGATGGTGACACAAGAGCGAATGATTGAACTTCTCAACCCTATTATCAGGGGATGGACAGCTTATCATCGTCATGTGTGCTCTAAATCAACGTTCTCCAAGGTTAGGCATGAGATATGGGGTATCCTATGGAGATGGGCGAGGTTCCGCCATCCAAATAAACCAGCAAACTGGGTAAAGGTGAAGTACTTTACAAGGATAGGGAACGATCACTGGTGCTTCGCATTCCGCAGAAAACTTCAAAGGGATGCCAAGAAATCAGAATCAATCTACTACCTTGTAGATCCTGCTAAAATGCCTATTAAACGGCATGTAAAGATTAAGGCAGAGTGCAACCCTTTTGATCCCTCTTGGGAAGAATATCTGGAAAAGCACTTCACGCTTAAAACTCAGAGTTCTCTTGCAAGAGATCAGAGAGTGCTGCCTTTATGGAAAGCACAAGAAGGAGTATGCCTGCTTTGTAAACAGAAAATCTCTGAAGAAACATCGTGGCATATTCATCATCTCTTAGAAAGGTCAAAAGGAGGAGACAATAAGAACTCTAACTTGGTCTTACTCCACCCTGTTTGTCATAGGCAAATCCACGCCCAGAAAATACAACTTGTAAAACCGGTTCCTGTCAAAAGGAGCTTACAGAGGCTTGAGCCGTATGATGGGAAACTATCAAGTACGGTTCTTAGGGGAGAGAGACAATGGTAACATCTCTCTCTTACCCGACTTT
>Ga0097678_1003173_pt1 | contig 11388 bp, 8 predicted proteins | sample ThiBiot_500_plan_2_FD_72847 | JGI IMG/M metagenome (GOLD analysis project Ga0097678, IMG submission 72847) | Wastewater bioreactor microbial communities from Cape Town, South Africa - Thiocy_expt_500_plan - 1398105537976 (version 2) (version 2) ...
CGTGGAAACCTGCCAAGACGATACTTATATTTTTGTTTTTATTGCTTGCTATTTCTTTAGCCAAGCGACTTACTGCTTGTGCATTGATGATTGCACCGATAAGAATTGGCACCTTAAACTCCGCACATGCCTGGATACAGGGAATACCATTTGTAGAAAAAAACATCAGCTCCGCATTGTCAGGAGCGGCTTGGGCTAAGGCTATAGGTGAATTTCCATATGTGAAGTGATCTATTTTTTTCCCTTCCCATTCCCCAGCTGCAAGCACGCCAGGCTCAATGTCATAACAACGATTATCTCCCAGTCGGATTGCGAGAAAGTTTCCCATAAAAGCGGCAATAAGGCTGCTACTTGCACGTAAAACATCCACAACAATACATACATCTTCCCTCTTAGAAGCCTCTAAGGCTCCTTGAGGACCAACAACAAAATTTACTTTTCTATTCATTTGCTCCCTCTAATTGTATCGGCACGCAGACTACAACGAAGAGCTTCTAAAGCCAAAACGTCACGAGGCGCGATATTTGCCAAATTAACATTAGCCCCCAAATGATTGATAAGCCATGCTTGTTGATGTTTAACAGGCGCTTCAAAAATTAATGATTCGGGATCCACAGCTGAGACGATTTGGGTGAAATCATCTGCTTTAATTGTAGTATCTGTGCGAAATAAGCCTGTAGTACCCGATTCACGCCCCTCAAGAATAACCTTCCACGCACCCGCTTCTAATAGCGCTTTTATCTCGTTGATACGCTCGTTGGTCGTCAACAACTCATCGGCGGATGCTTCCTTTTTCCCCACTTCGACGAGCACTTTAAAACCCATCTCTTTTGCCTGATTGATGTATTGAAACTTTTCTTCTAAAGGAATATCAAACACACCATCAGAAAATTCAATGGCATCAAATCCTAATCGCAACGCTTCCTCAAGATAGTACGCAACCTGTTGCTGTTGTCGTGCTATTTCAAAAAAAGTTCCTCCTGGGCAGACCAGAATGTTCGCTGCACGCAATAAAGCAATTTTTTGGGATAGCACCGCCTCGGGATAGAGACGGGATGTACCAAAACCTAATTTCAAGACATCGATATAGTCACTAGTAGTATTAATCAAGGCTTGGGTTTCTGGCACCGAAAGCCCTGTATCTATAATGGAAGTTAATCCTTGCTGCCGTGGTTTTGTGATTCTTGCAGGGATAGTGATCTCGCTAAAGGGTCGAGCTTGAGTGATTCGCTGCTCTTGCTCCTCATTCACTAGAGAATGAATGAATGCCATTAACTGCTCAATAGAGGGATGATTAACAATCGATGCTTCAGGTAATTTACACCGACCTTTTAAGGCGCGTTGTAAACGATTTTCTAACTCCACCGCCATGAGTGAGTCTAAACCTAATTCCGCAAAATTTTTATGCTCATCGATTTGCTCTGGAGAAACACTGAGTAAATCCGCAAGCTCTTGTTGCATGGTTACTTTTAAGTTCTGAATAAATTCGTTTTCATTTTTCTCTGTCAATTCATTCTGGTCCTCTTCAACAATCGATTGTGCTTCGTATAAGTCATCATCGCGCGCCCATACATGGTAACTGGACAGGGTTCCATCGACTAAAGCTTCACGCGTTGTTTTGCGCTTTATCTTGCCGCTCGTCGTTTTGGGAAGTGAACGCGGTGTAATTAAAGCGATTTGATAGACTGAAAGACTGTGATCCTCCCAAATTTGCTGCCTTAGTGCCGCGATAATCGCTGTATAGTCAGCATCTGCCAATGCTTCATGTAATTCTCCGACTACAGCAAGTTGTTCTTGCTCACCATCACTTACATTGAACGCGGCACACGCTCCAGCGCGAATGGCTGGATGAGCCCGTTCCATACTTGCTTCGATATCGTGAGGATAGTAATTTTTACCGTTAATAATGATTAAATCTTTACATCGTCCGACTACATAAAGCGCTCCTGCACTGATAAATCCTAAATCTCCTGTGCGCAAAAACTGCTGTTTAGGGAAATCTTTACAGTGAGCATGGAAATACTCTTCGGTAAGTTGGGGTTGTTGCCAATACCCTTGAGTCACACTATCGCTATCAATCCATATCTCGCCTATTTGCTCATCTCCACAGTGCTGTCTGGTTTCAGGATGAACGATTTTAAGCTCTTCAGCGACGACATAACCACTACTTACTAAAGATACGCCTGTTGGCGATTGGGATTTTTCCGGAATGACCTGATTGCGTCGTAACGCGTGTTTTTGCACCTCTTTAACATGTACTCCTTGGACACCGCACACCATTAACGTCGCTTCAGCCAAACCATAACATGGCATAAACATCTCTTTCCGGAAGCCGCAGACAGAAAAATTGTTGGCAAATTCATCCATTACGCCCGCATTAACAGGCTCAGCACCATTTAAAAATGCGTCCATAGAGCTTAAATCAAAGCCTGAACGCTGCTCAGGTTTTATTTTGCGATTACATAATGCGTAGGCAAAATTTGGAGCACTGGTTACCGTACCGCGGTATTGAGTAATTGCACGTAACCAAGTCGTCGGATCCCGTAAAAAAGTAAGCGGCGACATTAAATATACTGGAGTACCAGTATAGATGGGATAGAAAATACCACCAATAAGGCCCATATCGTGATAAGGGGGAAGCCAAATGATAACAACTGTATTTTTTTTTGCTGGCTGAGTTTGATTGATAAAATGCAAATTACACAGTAAATTACGATGACTCACCATGACCCCTTTGGGCTGGCCTGTTGAGCCTGAGGTGTATTGTAGAAATGCTATATCTTCAGCATGTATATCCTGCTCTTTATATTCTTTTTCTAAACTTAAGGATAAGGTATCGGTATTAATCCAGGTAAATTTATCGAAATCCCACTGGGAAACTTCATGCGCGGTTTTTAAAAATCGGCTCATAAGATTGTCAATAAAACCGATATTTTGTAACGCTTTCACATACTTTAATTTAGCAATTTGGTCGACAATTTTTTTCGTAGATAAAACAAGCTTGGGCTCGGAGTTCAAAATTACAGCCTGGAGTTTCTCGACTAATTTTTTTTCTGCTGGGGGGTATACTGGTACGGCAATTACGCCCGCATATAAACACGCAAAAAAAGCACAAATAAACTCCAAACCGGGTTGGTATACTAATAATACGCGATCACCCTCAGTCGTATATTGTTGTATTTGGGCAGCAATAGAGCGTGCACGCACGCGTAGCAACTGATAGCTCATTTGTTGTTCAATGGCTACCTCGCTATTTAAAAAAAATAGTTTATCTTCATGGTCTGCGCTAGCTTGAACATCAAGCAAATCAACCATGGTTTTTATGTTATTCACCTCAAATTTCATTTTGCCTCCCAGCCGCTTAGTCAACCGTTAACTCATGTTTTAATTCTGCAAACGCAGATAAAGTCTTTTTCACATCATCCATAGTATGTGCCGCAGTCGACACTAAACGGAAAAGGATAACTCCTGGTGGAACCACAGGGGCGGTTACCGCAGTAACAAATATGCCGTACTTTTCTCGAAGAACTTCCAGCATGTGTATTGCACGATTTACATCACCACCACGAACATAAATTGGAGTTATGGGTGATTCGGTAGGGCCTATTTCATAACCCATACTTTTTAATCCAGATTGTAACGCTTGAGCGATTTCCCATAATTGGCGCCGACGTTCTTCACCGTTAATAATAAGATCGGTGGCCTTATCAATTGTTTTAACTAAAGTTAATGGATGTACTTTAGAAAAAATTGCCGGACGTGAATTTAAACGTAAATAGGATATGATCTCTTTAGGTGCAGCAGTAAAACCACCTATCGATACGAAGGCTTTCGCAAAAGTACTAAAATAAACATCAATTTCTTGTTGTAAACCGTAATGCTCACCGATGCCTTTACCTTTGCTTCCTAATACCCCCAAGCCATGTGCATCATCAACGAACAACCGCGCCTGGTATTTAGCCTTTAAAGCGCATATATCCGGTAGATTTGCTAAATCACCACGCATACCAAATACACCTTCGGTAACAATGAGGCTACCGCCAGTATCCTCTTCTTGCGCTATTTGCAATTGTCGCTCTAGATCATGCATATCATTATGTTTGTAAGGGCGAACTTTTACTCCAGAGCGGGCCTGGGCTAAAAAAGCGGCATCAATCATACAGGCATGGGCGAATTGATCAATAACGATACTATCACCCCGTCCTACCAACCCGGTGAGCGTTCCCATCACCCCGAGATAGCCTGCGATAAAAAGCATCGCCTCTTCTTTATCGACGAGCTGGGCTAATTTTTTTTCTAACTCGATATGCTCCTGACGGTTCCCTGACATCAATCGTGCGCCCATAGGAGCCGTGGTACTCCATTGTTCTACTGCTTGTAATGCAGTTGCTTTAATCTGGGGGTTTTGTGCTAGGCCTAGATAGTCGTTAATCGTCCATACCAACATCGGTTTACCTTGAAACATCATTTGTGGACCAGGAAGACCCTCTAATATAGGACTTAGAAGATAATTATCGTCGTTTTGTGAGTGCTGAGCAAAATTCCCAGCACCGCTAACACACTTAGCAAAAATATCACGTGGTTTTATATCCATTTGGTTCTCAAGCATTTGATACTAAATAAACTATAGGAGATGCAACTGGATTTATCCATTCCGACAAAAAAATTTACAATGTCTTCGCGATATTAGCTATTGATGCGTTCATTATGCTGCTCTTTAGCTATCTAATTACATGTATAAAATGCAAACATAAAATTAATTTAAATAATTCTTTTATTTCTATTTTATGTTTGCTAATATAGCCCTCCCACAAATATTATTCTCCTTAGCATCTTGTGGATAACTTTCAGACCACCTCCCTACATCTCATCAAAAACCAGTTCCATTTCACTTAAAGTCCTTATCCTATCTATATTATTCAATTCCTCATGCTTTTTTACTTATCCACAAATTCTGTGGATAAGTCTGTGAGTAGATAGTGAAATACGAGTCACATCAAGCCTAAACATAAGTGCTGCAAAAGATAACAACGTGTATTCCCGTCGTGAGCAGTTTTTAGGATCGATGAAAAACTTTTTTTCCAACCTGAGCTCGTGTATAATCAACACTGCGTCGATTTGAAATTCAGCTTGCGGACGCTCAAAAAAGTTATTTTTTTTGAAAACACGGCTAAAGCGGGTATCCCTGTATATTCCACCCAACCGTTATCTTCGCATGCTCTCATTTTACAATTAGGTAGGGCGATGATCGATTTAATCGAATTAAATAAATCTTTTAACGGGAAACCAGCACTTTGCGATGTCAATCTTTTCATCCAGGAAGGAGAGATTTTTGGCATTATAGGTAAAAGTGGTGCAGGAAAATCCACACTTTTACGCTGTATGAATCTATTAGAGCGTCCTGATTCTGGTGAAGTAATCATTGATAATCAGAATTTAATGACTCTCTCTTCTTATGAACTGGCACAGACCCGGCATAAAATTGCAATGATCTTCCAGCAGTTCAATCTGCTGCAATCAAAAAATGTATACGACAATATTGCCTTACCAATGCGGATTCAAGGCATGGATGAAGAGGTGATAGCTCATAAGGTCAACGAGCTCTTACCTGTAGTTGATTTGCAGGAAAAAAAATACGCTTACCCTCATGAATTAAGTGGAGGACAGAAGCAGCGAGTAGCAATTGCCCGTGCATTAAGTGGTTCCCCTAAAATACTGCTTTGTGATGAAGCGACCTCAGCACTTGATCCCGCAACCACAGAATCTATTCTGGCTTTATTAAAGAAGATTAACCAGTTATACGGAATCACGATTGTACTGATTACACATGAGATGGATGTAGTTAAGCGCATTTGTAATCGGCTCGCAGTCATAGAACAGGGAAAACTGGTTGAAACCTCTGCATTAGCAAACGTTTTTCAAAATCAAAACAGCATTGCACGTAAACTTCTGTTCGCTCAATTAAGCCCTGAATTACCTGAGTGTCTTATTAAACAGATGGCCCCATATCCCACGGATAAACCACTGGTACGCTTATATTTTCAGGGCGATGAGGCGACCGTACCTTTTATTAGTAAAACCAGTCGTGAATTAGATATCGATATTAATATCCTTCTTGCCAATATTGACCGCTTCGATACCATTACCTGTGGTGTGTTGGTTGTTGAATTAAACGCTCATCCCTTTTTACTGGATGCGTTTATTGAGCGCTGTACGCAAGCAAAACTAACTGTGGAGATTTTAGGTTATGTCCTTCCCGATGGTTTCTGACTTAATCCAGGCAACCGGTGAAACTTTTTACATGGTAACTCTCAGTACCTTTTTTGCGGTGCTTTTTGGATTACCCTTGGGTACCCTATTGTATTCATCAAAGCGACTTAAACCGAGACCTCGTCTACATCGCTTTCTCTCCATGTTCATAAATATGGCACGCTCTATACCCTTCATTATTTTAATGGTTGCCATTATACCCTTTACGCGACTGCTTGTTGGCACCTCCATTGGGATGAATGCGGCCATAGTACCGCTTACTTTAGGGGCAATTCCTTTTTTTGCGCGCCTGGTTGATAATGTACTCTTGGGTTTGCCCAGCGGACTTATTGAGACAGGTTATGCAATGGGTGCAAACTCGCGGCAGATTATCTTACACATCCTCTACCCTGAAGCAAAATCAGCACTTATTCATTCAATAACGGTTACTGCAATCACATTGGTTAACTATTCAGCAATGGCAGGCACCGTAGGTGCAGGCGGCTTAGGTACTTTAGCTATCAATTACGGATATCAACGTTTTGACGCGGGTGTGATGCTTGCTACAGTCATCGTATTAATTTTAATCGTTCAAGGTTTGCAAATGTTGGGAGATCGCCTTGCACACTATTTCTTACATCATTAATCATCGGTTTAGAGGAGTTCTATATGCGGATTTTAGTTTACTTTTTTGTGCTATTCGGTTTTATTGCGTGTAACCAGCACACCCCCAATACTTTGGTCATTGGTACCATTGCTGGCCCCGAAACCGATTTAGTCGAAACAGCTCAAAAAGTAGCTGCTCGAGACTATAATCTTAAAATAAAAATTATAACCTTTAATGACTACAACTTACCTAATGAGGCATTACAGGATGGTAGTCTCGACGCCAACGTTTATCAGCACCTCCCCTATTTAGAAACTGCAACGAAAGCGCATTATTATGATTTTGAGTCCATTGGTCGCACGTTTGTCTATCCGATGGGTATTTATTCGCAAAAACACCATAGTCTCAAAGACTTACCTGATAATTCGCTTATCGCCCTGCCCAATGATCCCAGCAATGAAGTTCGCGCTTTGGCATTATTGGCACAGGCCCAGCTCATTACTCTAAAAGACGCCAATAGTACGGGTCTACAAGCAATTGATCAAAACCCACATCATTTTAAGTTTAAAGAAATGGATGCAGCCCAATTACCGCGTATATTGCCTGATGTGGATGCTGCTGTAATCAATACGACCTTTGCCTTGCCCGCGAATTTAAGCCCTGCCCGTGATGCACTCTATACTGAGAATAAAGATTCCCCCTATGCGAACATTGTTGTGATTCGGAAAGATAGCCCCAAAAAAGAACAGCTAGAATTGTTCGTTAAAGCGTTAAATTCCAAAGAGGTTAAAGAACAGGCGCAAAAGATTTTTGGTGATGCGGCGATCCCTGCGTGGTAAATTATATCCACTGTCTGAATTGGTCATTATCAACATGTAGTAAGTAATCAATATCAAGCTTGTGCGCTGCGAGGAGCAGCGCATAAATAACAGGAAACTCAAAAGTTTTATATAGATAGACTATAACGTTTGTTAATGCTCAGATAATGCCTCGATGAAAAGTCATTTTATGTATTTTTTACTTAATTTTCAGTTAATAAAAAAGTGTTATACTAATTGAAAAATTAGTTCGAGGTTATTATGCCAGGAATGTTGAATCAAGTCGTCTCAGGTCTTACAAATAAAATCAAGGGTATTCCCGGTAAAATAAAAGGAAAAATTCAAGATTTGGCCGAGCAAGAGCGCGGACCTCTTGTCGGCTCATACAATCATGTAAAACCTCTTGAACGTACCGCATTACATAAAGCTATTGGTGATAGACTTCTATACGAACCCTTTTCGCCCATGGCTTATAAAGCCACTCTAGACGAATACTTACCCAATATAGGCATCGATAAAAAAACATCTTTTGATGCGACTGCCTTTAGCACCTTGCGCAATACACGTGCCCATGATTTCCAAGGCTTAAAAGAAGCTACTACTGCGTCTGGGGAAATTATAAGTAAAAAATTGGCTGAAGAAAGTCAGAATGCGAATGTGCAAAATGCTAAAACTGCAGTTCAAGGTGCCTTAAATAGTGCTTTAAGTGCCTCGCCTAACTTTGAAAGCGCCCAACTCGATTACGAGGCACGCATAGGTAGCTTCAAAAAACTTTTGGATAAAGTCCCCAGTACTTACAAAATTCAGGATTTAAGCGCAGTTATGAAATCTGCGATTGATGAAGGTCGTGCAGCAATCACCACGCAACACGGTGACGAGATCAAAAAGCTAAATCAGCTGTTCACAGAAGTTCAGTTCAAAACTGATTTAAAAGCAGCTTTAAACATACAAGATGATCATCAAATCGATTTGGTCAAAGAAAGCATCGTAAATAATCTTAAAAAGACTCATACCGACACACTTGCAGCGTTTGATAAATCCACTCAGGAATCGCTAACCAAGATCCACAAGGCAGCAGAACAAGAGCTGAAAGCATTTACCTTTATCGCAAATCTACACGCAAATGAAAGAAAAATGCGCGAAATGATTGAAAAACTTGCTGCAGAAACGCTTAAAGAGAAAAGTAATGATAATATGGTTGTTGACATTTCCGAAAATAAATTAAGCGTATCGTCTGTACGTTTGGATAAACTTGAATTTATTCAACAACTAGGTGGAAATAAAATTGTACGTCAACAAGACACGGATCCACCGGTTTATAAATTGAGCATGGGTATGAAACTCTTTAGTCCCTTTTATTATGGGGGTGGAAAACACAAACAGGACTTATTATTACTCGCACAAACTATTCGTGCGACAGGCTCTGAAAGCATTACGTTTAATGTGGAAAATTTCTCTGATCCTAAAGTGGCAGAGCAACGTGCACGAGAAGCTTTTGAGGCGGGACTTAAAGCAGGTTTTCCTCCTGAAAAAATAAAAATTAATGTTAACGGTTTGAATCTTGCTCATGAAGCACAGGAAAAAAGTGAAAAGAACCCTCAAAAATATGATTCAATTAGAGAGAAACTGTTTGCAGAGAAACCAAATTTATATAAGGAATATGTAGAAAATGGTGTCCGAGTTCGTGATGAACTGAAAAAATTAAATGCAGCTATCGAAACGCCAACGAAACCTTCTGATGAAATTAAGAAAGAGATGGAAGAGTTACGGAAAGAGGCTCGAGGAAAACAACAAAAAACCATCAAAATTGAGCCTGAAGCAGCTGAGCAAAAGGACACGCCCGCCCCTACTTGATTACACTAAATTTTGCGGTTAATGCGCCGCAAAATTATAAAAAACTGTTATTAATCATTCGATTCTGGTATTTTATACCACGTCAACAGATCTGACTAAGGAGAGTCAATGAATGATCGTGATTTTGACGACGAAGAAGAAGCATTGGAAGATTTTACTTTGAATACAGGGGCTACCGTAGAAGCTAACCCCTCTACCAAGCTTGAGCGTCGACGAAGAATCGAAGATTTGTTTGAAGAAAAACGTCTAAAAGAGGAATTAGCTGATTTTGGATAATTAGCATAATTTACTTCGATTATCCGTATGAATTTATTTATACGGATAAATTATCACCTTCTAAAAAAAACTCAAAAAGTAATTTTATAAACCTCATTAAGCACTATACTTACTATGTGGCCAAAAGTCATATAAAGGAATAGTCCAACAAGGAGGATAAATAATGAGCCAATCTTCAACAACTTGCGCACGCTTGCTACGCATCGGACTTATGACGGCAGTATTAAGTTTTGTGGCGAGCTATACAACCATAGCCGCTGCAGCTCAGGGATGTGGTCATGGTTTCCATCGTAATGCTTATGGGCGTTGTGTTTTTAATCATCCTGGTCCTAATGCACGTCCTGCGCCTTACCATCGTGGCTGCTGGAGAAATATGTGGGGGCAATTACGTTGTTATCGTTAGTCATCCTGCTTGCCTGAACTTAGCTGTTCAGGCTTTTTATGCAGAAGTACTCTCTTTTATTTGCATACGGAAATATTTTGCCGCGGTGTCCAAGGGATTTTCCTCAATGATTTTATCAAATAGGCTTTTTGCTTCTAAATACTGCTTGGAATTTAAAAATTCCAGAGCTTGAGCAAAATCCGCTAAGGAATTCAACTTTAATTCACGAACGGCTACCTCATCATGTGAAAAAAGCTCATATACATTGATCGGAAGATTCTTACCTTTGACATGCGTCACTCCAAGTGAACGTAAATGATAGTCTTGACCTTGTTTTAAACGCTGATAGGTCTGGCCACTTATGAGTATATTAATACCAAACTGTCTTGTTAAAGATTCAACTCGAGAAGCGATGTTAACCGCATCGCTGATAACACTGCAATCCATGCGTGTTGCGAAACCGACCGTACCGACAATTACCGAGCCCGTGTTAATTCCAATTCCCACCTCTAATTCAACTTGATTATTCTGAGCACGCTCTTGATTGCAAAGGTCAAGTGCCTCTAACATTCCTAATGCTGCAGCAACAGCGTCATCCGCATCATCAAAAAGAGCCATTAATGCGTCACCAATATATTTATCGATAAATCCTCGATGTTTGATGATGGGCGGATTTAGATAATTCATGAGCGTATTTACGGTATTAAAAATTTCAACTGACGAAGATGCTTCTGCAAGCGTAGTAAACGATTTGATATCCAAAAAAAGTACAGTCATCGTTTTTTCAATACAATCCCCTAACCGAATATCAGCAATTTGTTTTCGATTTAAAAGTTTTAAAAAATCTTCGGGGACAAATCGCGACACAGCCACTGCGTTTTGCTGAATCTCTAATAATTTATTCACTAATTCATCATTAAGTACACGGACTTTTTTTTCGGCTAGCTGCAATTCGTTAAAATAATTACTCGTACGAACCATGTATTGAACTCGATATCCTAACAGGTTGGTATTTATCGGTTTTGTTGTAAAATCAGTTGCCCCTGCAGCAAAGGCTTTATTTATTGATTCATAATCATCAAGCCCTGTAATCATCATGATAGGAGTAAAGCGGTATTCTTCAATTTTACGAATTTCGCTGCAGGCAGTAAAACCATCCATTTCCGGCATTTCCACATCCAATAAAATCACATCAGGACTCT
>Ga0097678_1003174_pt1 | contig 11386 bp, 9 predicted proteins | sample ThiBiot_500_plan_2_FD_72847 | JGI IMG/M metagenome (GOLD analysis project Ga0097678, IMG submission 72847) | Wastewater bioreactor microbial communities from Cape Town, South Africa - Thiocy_expt_500_plan - 1398105537976 (version 2) (version 2) ...
AGCGTATCGCTTACCTGGTTGATAGTGGGCAGTATGCCGACCACGGCTCCGGTTCGGTCCCCCAGGTCGCCATCCGCAGCCAGAAGCTCGACGGCAGTGACAAACAGGACTATTGCCTGGCCGACGGAAATACCAGGCTCGAACTTATCGGGTGGTCGCCCAAAGGTGATAGTATTGTCCTGCGTTCGAATGGCAGCCTTATCTATCTTTGCCAGTTAGCGACCCGTACTCTGACCCAGGCTAAAACTCCTAACGGGGATGCTTACCTGGTCTACGACTGGACTCCCGACCAGGCCAAGGTTTTGTGGGAGGCCAATTCTCAGGACTTCAACCTCTTTTTTGGTATTCCCGACCAGGGCGGAGGACCGATTAAACTGACCGACTCTCAGAACCGTTACGCCCAGGGCACCCCGCCCCTTTACGCCAGCGCCCGGATTTCTCCCGACGGCAAAAGCGTGGCAGTGGCCGGTTCACAGGTCTTTATCCTGAGCGTGCCGGGCCAGAAAAGCCTCTACGAAGGACACAGCTTTATAAAGAACTCCCGGCCTTACCGCCTGGTCTGGTCGCCCGATAGCCGGGCTGTCGCGGTCGGTAACAGCACAAACACCAGTATCACGATAATTGACCTGCCTACCGGCAAATTAAGCCGCATAGTCAAGGATACCGAAGAACTGGTCAGCTTCGACTGGTCCCGCCAGTAGTGATAAGGCTAGACCGCGTCGATTAATTCCAGGGGGCTTTTGATTATCGCGTCCGGCTTTACGGCCAGTTCCTCGACCGGTGAACCCTGGCGGTTCAGCCAGAAGACCCTGAACCCGAAGGCCTTAGCCCCGGAAGCGTCCCACCCGTTCGATGATACAAAAGTGATATTTTTGGCGGCCACACCCAGGCGGGTTACTGCTAACTGGTAGACTGAAGGGTGCGGCTTGTAAATCATTAGCTCGTCCACGCTCAAAACGTGGTCGAACTGGTCCGTCAAACCGTTGTGCCGCACTACCGCCTCCAACATGTCCGGTGAGCCGTTGGAAAGGATAGCCCTGGGCACCCCGGCCAACTTTTCCAGAACCTGTCCGGTTTCGGGAAAAGCCGCCAGCTTCAAATAACTCAACATCAGTTCTTCGACCTGCTCCGGGCCGGGATGGACCCCTAGAAACCGGCAGGAGTAGCGCAAACTATCCTCAGTCACCTTCCAGAAATCCTCGTAACGACCCATCAGCGAGCGCAGCCAGGTATACTCAAGCTGTTTGGTGCGCCAGAGCCGGGTCAAGTCTTCTCCCTTGCCAGGGTATATTTCTTCGCATTTTGCTTGCACCGAGTAAACATCGAACAGGGTGCCATAGGCGTCAAAAACAAGTGCTTGTGTTTTCATTGTTCCGTACCTGCCATTGGCCGGGTGGCCTCTCTCAATTTATCTTCGGGAGTCTTGTTTTTCCGTCCCTTTTTGATAACGCGTTTGGCTTCCTGTTTATCCACCTGCCGGGTAATCAGGGAAACGGCCTCGTCTATGTCGTCGGTCAGGGTCCACAAATCGAGGTCTTTCGCGCTGATGGTTTCAAGCTTGTTGAGCATGGTGTTTTCCATCCAGTCGGCCAGGGGTTGCCAGAAATCGGTACCCATCATAATCACCGGCACATCTTTGCTCATTTTGCCGGTCTGGATGAGCGTAATCAGTTCAAAAAATTCGTCCATGGTGCCGTAACCGCCGGGGAAAAAGACATAAGCTTCAGCGGAAAAATCGAGCATTACCTTGCGGCTGAAGAAATAGTGGAGGCTAATACTATCCTTCACGTAGGGGTTAACACGCTGTTCGGCTGGAAGTTGGATGTTGATACCGACCGACTTGCCGTCGGCCTCGAAGGCGCCCTGGTTTCCGGCCTGCATAATGCCGGGACCGCCACCCGTGACAATAGTGTAACCTTCCTGGGCCAGCCGTTTGCCCAGGGTATAGGCCATTTTGTAATAGCGATTATTTTCCGGCAGACGGGCCGAGCCAAAAAAAGTAACGCTTTTCTGGATTTTTGCCAGGAAAGTAAAACCTTCCACGAACTCGCTCATGATGCGAAAGATGCGCCAGGAAGGGTTACTGAAGTAATCGAAATTATCCGTGACTTCGTCGTGCGAGGACTCTTGCGACATTTGCGCCTCCTGAAAAAATGTAATTCCCACTTGTAGATTTATGCCCAGGCCATTATTGCCCGATGCCCTATACTATAGCAAATCTGCTGCCGTCATCATCTTTCGAATTAATGCTAATAATATCCTAACCGCCAAATAGAAGATAGGGTTGGAAAAAAATTGTTAGTGGTGTATATTGGTCTTACTTGAACTTGTTTGCCTGGAAAAGTGGATTAAATTAGGGAGAAGCACGATGACACAGCCGTCAAATCAGCCTGATAAAGAACAGGAAGGGTTAACCAGAGAATTCAATTTCCCCAAACCCTGGATAAAGGACTATAATCCTCAAATTCACGGTATCAAACCGGGAATGGATTTCCAGCAGGGTGCCGCCCCCGCCCCAGGTCCTGCCCAACCGCCAGCGGTCCAACCTGGGGCAGTGCCGGGCCAGGCCCCTTCACAATACCAGGTGGCCCCTCCACCCCTGGCCCAGCAGGGTTATCCTCAGTCCGCCCCACCTTCAACCGGGCCGGTCCAGTGGAACCCTACGGGTGTATATGGCGGGGACGCCCCTAAAGAAAAGGGAATACCTCCCTGGGTTTGGACCCTCATATCCGCCGCCGTATTAATTATTGTCCTTTTACTGCTCTTTTTTGTGGTCCTCAAGTAGGGCTTGTTACCGGTGGGTTGACCGGACCATGTATTTTTCAAGAATCACGGCATAAAAAAATCCGGGACTGACCTCAAAAGTCGGTCCCGGCAAATAGGCTGCTGTTAAACCATGGGCGTAATAGTTTCTCCGCTTGGCGCAATCACTTCGTGGACCGGGCGGAGTTTTTCGTATTCAATCTCCCTGGTTAAAATGTCGGGCAACTTCCCATTCTGGTAATCGCGGGCCATATCAAGCAAAATGCGGCGCATTCGAATAATCGCCACGTCACTCGTTCCGAGGTGTTCTTTGGAGCGGTCGGCAATAGTGCCCTGGCTTTCCTGGACCGCGTAATCCTCGAAGGAGAGGGCCAGGAACCCGGTGTAATGCCCCTCTTTCATCTTCTGGCGGTCCTGACCCCAGACGTCCTCTGCTCCCCAGCGTGGTTGGAAATAGTTGTCGAGGTCGTGGCTGCGTTTGCCGGAATTGCGGAGCCGGTCAACCGTCGCGACATCGGTCGGCCCCGCTTCGTCCCAGGAGAAGTCCCAGAAATGGGTGTTTTCATCGTCAATCGGCACGACCGCCAGGACGCCCCGGAGGGTTTTCAAAGTACTGGGAATCATGGTAAACCAGGGCAGGACATATTCGGTCATACGGTTGACCTGGGTGCCATCGGCTAAAAAGCGCCGGGCATTTGCCATATACCCATAAAGCCGGTCGTTTATCTCATATTTTACCGATAAGGCTCCCATCACCCCCGGATGTGGGCCATCCATCATGTTGCTGCCGTGGGTCAGCCAGGCGCGGTGTAATGAGCTTACATGGGATGAATCGAGCGCACCTTCCAGGAGTTGGACCCAGTTACAGGGGATGATGGCCTTGCGAGCCACGATATTTTCCGCCGGGTAATTTACAAAATCGAAAGCCGGAAACTGGGGCGGTTTTTCGGCCTTGCCCAGCCAGACCCAGACTACACCCCCGGCCTCGTGGGTCGGGTAGTGGTTGACCCTTACTTTCGAGGCCAGGTTCGACCCGGCCGGTTCGGAGGGTACTTCGACCACCTGCCCATCGGTATTTATTTTCCAGCCGTGAAAGATGCAGCGTAACCCACATTCTTCGTTTCTTCCAAGGGCCAGGGACACCCCCCGGTGCGGGCAACCTTCGTCGAGGAAACCGACTTTACCGGTAGTGTCGCGAAAGGCAACGAAATCCTGGCCGAAGACGCGGACTCGCTGTGGCGCGCCGTCCGGTTCGAGCCTGGCCGAGCGAATGGCCGGGGTCCAGAATTCTCGCAAAACATTTCCCATCGGGGTACCGGGCCCGACCCGGCAGAGCATTTCATTCTGTTCTTTGCTCAGCATATTAATGACCTTTCTCTTGCCTCTATCTCTTTTAATCGAAACCGGGCCTGGCAGCGCGGTGGATGTGGCTGAATAAAAAAATGGCAAAATGCTCCCCAGGGAGCCAGCCTGTTTTTTAGTTTGGTAGGCGGAAGTAAAAATTGCGTCCTGGCGGTAAATCCTGGCTGTTCGCGTAAAAGAGGCGCTGGTTATAACAAAGGCTAGAGATTCTGGCTAGGAAGTAACCGGCTTTGTTACACAGCCAACTATCTTTACTGGAAGGTAATTTTATTATAACAAAAGAGAGGGTTCTGTCAATAGGCTGGCTCGAAGAAAGCGCCAGGGCAAGTTAAAAGGGGCGACTTGAGAGGTTTAAGGGAAAAATGAGGTTAAAAAGGAAGTTTATCTGGTAAGATAAAATGAATAAACCCAACAGATTGCGCCAGGTTTGAATGGTAAGGTTGGTGTTATGATAACTAAGTGAATTATACTATTGCAAATCCCAGGGCAAATTTAGCTTTACATTGTTAATATAACCGGGGCCGGGTGGTAGTCTGGCGGAGGGCCAGGGTCGTATCAAGACAAACCAGTTCGACTTCTTTGGCCGGGTTTTCGATAATTTCAAGCAGTTTATTCAAGCCAATTTCGCCCAGCCGGAACAACGGTTGCTGGACGGTGGTTAGTTTTAACCATTCGGAAATTTTGGCCCCGTTAAAGCCCATTATAGATATATCGTTTGGAACGTTCATTTGCAAGGCACGGCAATGTTCCAGGGCTCCGATAGCCTGTAAATCCGAAGCGGCCAGAATAGCCGTGGGTGGGTTTGCCAGGCTCAGCAACCGGGCCGTCGCAAACCCGCCACATTCACGCTCCCAGCCTGTGGTCTCAATCAGGTCATCATCCAGGCCAAGACCGGCCTCAGCATAAGCCTGCCGGAACCCGGCTAATCGGTCGCAAAACTGTTCGACTCCGAAGTTATTGGGATTCTTACCATTGATAAAGCCAATCCGAGTATGACCGAGGTTCAGCAGGTGCCGGGTTCCCCGGTAAACGCCATCCCGGTTGTTTACCACAACCGATGTCAGGCCGGGGTTAAAACTGTCCACCAGGACTGCCGGTAAATTTGTTTTGTGGAGACGCTCTATGGCCCTCTCATCCGGCACGACAGAAACCAGGAGAAGACCATCCACTTTCCTGCTCATGGGGAGGCGTGCCAGGCAATCCTCGCGTTGTTCCTCGGTTTCGAGGTTATACACCAGCAGTTCGTAGTCGCGCTGGCGGGTAGCCGCTTCAATTCCCCTGAGAATCTCAATCGTAACCGGGTTGGTTAGATAACTAACTGCTACCGCAATTGTGCTGGTTTTACCGAGAATCATACTGCGGGCAATCGGGTCAGGTATAAAATCTAGCTGGCGAATGGCCTCTTTAACTTTTAGCCGGGTTGAATTCTTGACGTTCTGACTGTTATTCAACACCCTGGAAACGGTGCCAAGTCCGACACCTGCCAATTTTGCAACATCATAGATAGTAACTGCCATAATTTTACCTTACTGGCAATACTTGAATGGTTCTTATTGTCCAATTTTTGAAAAAACCGATAGGAAAGCCAACCCCTGGAGGACGGGTCTTTAATCCGCTCCAGAGGTCACCTTTAATTTTTAAAGTGTAAATGAGAGAAGAACTTTCGCCCGGCCTGGCCTGTTGTTATAGGGACCAGGGAGGTGTTGCCGGAACTGCGCCGGGCGAAAGCCAAAGTAAGATTGTAAGAAAAAGTGTACCGCCGATTATTACCCTTTTACCGAGCCAGCCATCATACCGCGTACAAAGAACCGTTGCAGCGAGAAGAAGACGATTAACGGTAAAATCATCGTGACAAACGCCCCGGCGGTCAAAAGGTGCCAGTCCTGGCCGCGCGCGCCAAGCATCTGCTGCAGGCGGACCGTCATAACCTGGGTATCCTGGTTGGTCCCCAGGAATATCAGGGCGTTAAGGAAGTCGTTCCAGACCCACATGAACTGGAAGATGGCAAATGATGCCAGGGCCGGGACCGATAGAGGCAGGATCAGCGTGGTAAAGATGGTGAACTGGGAAGCCCCATCTATAAACGCTGATTCCAAAATTTCGCGGGGTATCCCACTGATGTAGTTGTACAATAGATAGGTTGCCAGGCACAACCCGAACCCGGTATGGATAATCCACAAGGAAAGGTAAGTCCCGTTAATACCCAGCGCATTGAAGTCGCGGAGCATGGGGATAAGGGCTACCTGTGCCGGGATAACCAGCAAGGCTATCACCAACGCGAAGAGAAATCTCCTACCAGGGAATTTCATCCAGGCGAAACCGTAGGCAGCAAAAGCGGCAATCAAAATCGGGATAATCGTGGCCGGGATAGCGACAGTCAGGGAACTGATAAAGGAGTTGAGCATGTTCTCGCCTTTATCAGTCTTCGTAACGCCGTTATCCTGGTAGGTGTATTGCTGCCCGATAATCACATTGTCATAGTTGCTTAGGGTAAAGTTATCCCTGGCTACCCATTGAGATGTCTGGACATCAATAATACCGGAACGTTTATTGATCCATCTCAGGATTCGCCCGTCCGGCGTCTTAACACCCTGGGTTAATTGTTCGTTGGTATAGGTTTGCCCCTCTACATTAATCGGTTGTTGTAAATTGGGCGGAGATGCCAACTGGATAGGTTTGCCGGTACTAACATACTCGGTATGGGGGAAAATAGTCCACCAACCGGTTGTAATAACGTCGGAGCGTTCGCGAAACGAAGAAATCAGCAAACCTATGGTCGGAATGGTCCATAAAATCACAATGATCGCCAGGATACCATTAACAATGGTCCCGTTAATAATGCGACTGCGCCGGGTACCGGCGGTACGGCCTTGTACGAGTGCCATTAGAATCCCTCCTGCTTGCCAAACTGGCGAACGTTGTAAATCAGTACCGGGGAGATAGCGATAAACAACACAATCGCGATAGCCGAACCATAACCGTAATTATTGTTGGTAAAGAACTGACGGTAGAACTCGGTGCCAATTACCGAGGTGCCGTACTGGCCGCCGGTCATAACATAAACTACGTCAAAAATTTTAAGCATGCTGATAGCGGTAGTGGTTGCTACTGTAATGGTAGTACCCTGGATGTAGGGGATAACAATTGAAAAGAAAGCCTGGACTTCCGTCGCGCCATCTACACGGGCGGCTTCCTGTAAATCAATCGGCACACCCTTGATAGCGGCAGAGAAAAGGACCATCGCAAAGCCGGTCCCGGCCCAGATCTGGACTATAATCAAGAAAAAGTTGTTCCAGGGTTGGAGGGTCAGCCAGGCCTGCGGTTCGATACCAAGCCCTACCAGGACCGAGTTCAGAACACCGATTTGCTGCTGGTCAACCGGGCGGGCGTCATAAACAAACCGCCAGATTACACCGGCTCCCACCAGAGAAATAGCCATCGGCATAAAGATGAGGGCTTTGGCAACGGTTTCGAATTTACTCCGGTCAGCCAGTACCGCAATCAATAGACCCAGGATAACCACCGAGGCCGTCCCACCGAAAATCCAGATCAGGTTGTTGCGGAAAGATTCCAGCATACCGCTATCGGTAAAGGTAGCGATATAGTTGTTCAACCCGACAAACTGGGTGGTGTCTTGGTTGAAAAAGCTCTGGTAGAGGGTCCGCAAAGTTGGCAAAGTCAGAACCCAGAAAAGCAGGCCCATTGCCGGGCCGATAAACAGGTAGGGCAAAAGACGCCCGCGCCAGACATTGGGTAGCGACTCGATCAGGGAGTTGACCGTATAATAAAGGGCTCCTACCCCGGCCACACCCCAGACGATAGCGACCAGGGCGTTAAAGATACTGACCCCGGTAGTACCTTTGAGATAAATAAACCCGGCTAATAATATAGCCAGGACTATAACCAGTCCTACCAGAGCTATCCCAAATTTGGCGGGGTCAAATCCGGCAGCCGAAACATTTGAGCCCGCACGGGTCTCGGCTTTTTTTGTTTCTTGGATCATCTTAGATCTCCTGTTTTAGACCGGGCGGCGGACCTTAGCAGCTTTCGGTACTGCTGTGCCGCTTTTATTCAAAATTAAGCCAGAGCAGACTAATCTTTCACGAAAGTCGCTTTAATCTATTTAAATGAGCAAAAGAAGTTAGATGGGGCAAACGCGCCTGCTCTGGCAAGCGCGTTTGTCTCTTTCGAAAAACTGGTAATCCTGGTAAACGTCAGGTAACAGGCTGGGGGCCTATTTCTTGACGTTATTCCAACCGGCTTGCATAGTTGCCAGGGCCTGATCCAGGTTTGCCGTCCCACTGAAGTAGTCGGTCATACCTTTCCACTCCGAACCGGAACCAACGGCGGCCGGCATAAGGTCCGAACCGTCAAACCGGGCGCTGGTAGCCTGAAGGATGGATTGGGCGGTCTTGCGGTCCAGGTCTGTCGTGTAATCGGCCAGGTTAGCGTTCTTGTGAGGGGAAATAGCTCCGCCACCACCGGCTTTAATCCAGGGCTGGATCGATTCGTAGGTGGTAAGGAACTGGATCACCGCGCGGCTTTCCGGCTTGTCATTGAACAGGCCGAAAAGGTCGCCCGCGAACAACACCGGTTTGCCGTATTGCGGGTCAATTGGGGGCAGGTAGTAGAAGTCATAGTCTACACCGCCCTTAAGGCCCGGAGTGTTCTGCTCGAAGAAGGTAGTGATAAAGTTACCCTGTTTGAGCAACCAGGCTTTCGGTGGGTTCTGGAACATAGGTGTTCCGGCATTGCCAAAGTTCGTGGTAACAATCGTCTTGCGACCACCGTAGACGTATTTGTCGTTGAAGAAAATATCGGTCATCTTCTGCATGGCGTTCTTGACGACCGGGTCAGTGAAAGGCATAACGCCCGTGGTCCACTTATCATAGTTTTCCAGCGAAGTTGTCCGGAGCATCAGGTCTTCAAGCCAGTCGGTGGCAGGCCAGCCGGTCGCGCCGCCGCTTTCAATACCGAGGCACCACGGCGTGTCGCCGTCCTTGACGATCTGGTCCATTAGAGCTTGCTGCTCATCCCAGGTGGTAGGAACTTTGTAACCGGCGGCATCAAAAGCCTTTTTGGGGTACCAGACCGCGCTCTTGAAGTTGATGCGCTGGAAGACACCGGCCAGGATTTTTTTGCCGTTCTGGTCGGGCAGGGTGGCCGTATCAATAAAGCCCTGGTTGTAGACCTTCTTCATCCAGTCCTGGTTGATAATTGTGGAAAGGTCTTTGACCTTGCCCTGCTGGGTATAGAGGCCCAAACTACCTGGCTGAGGGAAGTTCACAATATCATCAATGGTTCCGGCGCTAACCTTGGTGGCAATGACCGTAAGGGCATCGTTACCACCGGCGTTCAATTTGACCGTAATACCGGTTTTAGCCTGGAAATCATCAAAGCATTTGGTAAATTTGGTTACCTCGTCGGCTGCCGTAATACCGTGAATAAGGGTAACGGTCTTGCCTTTGAGTTTACCGGCCATGGCGTCAGCAAGTTCCTGACCGACCGCGTTGAAATCGGTCTGGAAGGCTTGCCCGCTGGCGGCGGTGGTAGCAGCCGCCGAAGTGGTGGCAGCCGCAGAAGTCGTAGCCGCCGCAGTGGTAGCCGTCGCGGCAGTGGTAGCAGCCGCCGCGGTGGTGGCAGCAGCGGCAGTGGTAGCCGCGGCAGTGGTAGCAGCCGCCGCGGTGGTGGCAGCAGCGGTGGTGGCCGCCGGGGCCGTTGTTGCGGGAGCGGTGGTATTAGTGGCATCGCCGCAGGCCGCCAGAATACCACTGGCGATCACCGCGCCACCCGTCAGGGTAACGAATTTACGGCGGTTCAACTTCAATTTCGATTCTTTGGACATCGAATCCTCCTTTGGATCTTAACTTTTCTCAAGTAAGAATGTTAGCGTAGACTGGGTCCAGACAGACTTTTTCCGAAACAACTAAAGTCTGTTTAACTCTCCTCGTAAACGAACAAGCGGGTCAAAAAGTGCCGGAATTGGAATCGTTTCCACAACTTTATGGAAAGATTTCCAATCGGTACTTCTTTATGGGAATTGGAGTTTGGGCAACATTGCTTATTCCCCTGACTATTACATTTGTCCTGGTTTAATAATTAGGTAGCACGCGCTGTGCCAACTAAGACCTGACGGATTGCAGCGTGTAATACATTTGGTAAAACTGGTTTGAGTAGAAATAAGGTTGCGCCGAGTTCAGTACCCCGCCTCCGGGCATCCTGGGTACTACAAAGAATGATAGGAATACCAGTGGTTTGTGGCATAGTACGCAATTTTTCTAGTAGCGCCCAACCCTGACCGCCTGGCGACGCGGGCTCAAGAACGATAGTTGCTACATGATGATTTTGAGCTAACTCTAGCGCATCACTTTCGTTACTGCACGAGATTACCCGGTAAAACCGCTTTAGGAAGCGTTGGTATAATTCAAGAGTATTTTGGTCATTATCAATAACCAACACTGTTTTATTTTCACCAACCATTTTAACTCACCGGGAGCGTATTAATTTGACTGGAAGAATTATACAAACCTTTTGAATTTATCGCTTGGATAAAAATCCGCAAATATTGGATTTTATTCCGCAAGTTTGGATAATATTCACCTTTTCCACAAAAATTAAGCGCTTTTTTTGTTGAAAATTAACTCATTCCTCCCTCAGAGTATGCTATATTAACTCAAATCAATTTTGACCCTGGTAAAGCGTTATATTCTAGCTTTTATCCAGGTTTTGTCAAAATAATTCTACCGCCAGCAACGAGGTTACTTATATGACGGGAAATTTACGTGTTGGGTTCCAGCTTATCCCGGATGACCCTTTCTGGATTGAAATTGGTATGACCATTGACCGCCAGGCTCATTTGCGCGGCCTGGATTTGGTCTCTCTCGACCTCGACGCAGCCGAAGTCCCCGGCCAGGACTATACTGCCATCCTTGAGGAAATCCTGGCCCACCAAATTAGGGTCCTCATCTTTGTTGAAATCCCTCAACCTTTAATCCGGTTGTTGACCGCAAATAATATCCCGCTAATTTCCCTGGTCTCCCAGCTTGGTTGCCATACCGGGAACTGTCACCATCCCAATATAACCTCACCGGTCGGTATGTTCGACATTGCCAGGATGGGAGCCGAATTTATCCTCGAAAGGTTACAGGGACAGGGCAATGTCCTGGCAGTTGGGGGTTTGAGTAGTATCGGGGAGGATGGCCGGACCCTGCTTGACGGTGTCACACAGACCCTGGCACCTTACCCTGGTATCACCTTTCAC
>Ga0097678_1003189_pt1 | contig 11331 bp, 9 predicted proteins | sample ThiBiot_500_plan_2_FD_72847 | JGI IMG/M metagenome (GOLD analysis project Ga0097678, IMG submission 72847) | Wastewater bioreactor microbial communities from Cape Town, South Africa - Thiocy_expt_500_plan - 1398105537976 (version 2) (version 2) ...
TCAAAGTTCTTTTTTCTTTTCTCTTTTTTTTTTTGAAACTTTCATTTGGTGTCTCTTTTCAAAGTTTTTTGTTTCTTTTATTTGTTGAAAAAAACTAAATAAACTGCTAAAACTTCAGCGATTCCAATTAATTGATAATATTGATAGTAAACTTTATAAGAAATCTTGTATGATAACTTATAAGATTTGTAAATGTTGAAATGTTCATCATTCAAATCAATCATTAGTAAGGACTTCAAAATTATTCAAAGTACCGAAACTAATTAATTAATTTAAAACATAGAAATTGTTTTATTTAAAGAAGACAATCAATTTTAAATTATTATAGTACTAATAATAAAATAAAATAAAAAGGAAATGGAACAACAACATTTCTATTCAGCATGTCACAAAGGAGATCTTGAAAGTGTGAAATTGTTATTAAATGATGAAAGAGTTGATGTTAACCAAGAAGAGAATAGAAAAACACCTTTTTATATTGCTTGTGAAAAAGGACACATTGAAATTGTGAAAGTATTATTAAATGACAAGAGAGTGGATGTAAATAGTAGAATGGAAATGGTAGATCATCGCAAGAATCAAACACCTTTTTCTATTGCTTGTGAAAATGGACACATTGAAATTGTGAAATTATTATTAAGTGATCAAAGAGTTGATGTAAATAAGGTAAATTCAAGTGGTTTAACGCCTTTTTGGATTGCGTGTTCTAGGGGAAAAACTAAACTTTTGAAATTATTATTAGATGATGAAAGAGTTGATATCAATAAACCAGATTTTCAATACTTTTCACCTTTATATGCTGCATGTGAAAGTGGGCAGACTGAAGTTGTGAGAATGTTATTAAATGATGAGAGAATTGATGTCAACAAAGCAAATTGTAATGGCTCAGTACCTATTTTTATTGCAGGTATGTATAACTATATGGATATTATTGAGTTATTATTGAAACATAAAAGGACTGATGTCAATCAAATAAATAATGATGGTGAAACACCTTTTTATTTTGCATGTTTATGTGGAAATCTTAATCTTGTGAAATATATGATGGCATATAAAGAGGATATAAATTTAAGTGTAACAAATGGAGATGAAGAAACTGTATTTGATATTGCAAGAAGAAGCAGAGAAGAGGAAGAGGAAGAGGAAGAGGAAGAGGAAGAGGAAGAAGAAGAAGAAGAAGAAGAAGAAGAAGAAGAAGAAGAAGGAGAAGAAGAAGAAGAAGAAGAAGAAGAAGAGGAGGAGGAAGAGGAAGAAGAAGAAAGAATGGGTAAGTGGTCAATAATGATTAAATTATTGGAATCATTTGAAAGAAATCCAAATGAAACTAGATTTAAATTAAGAAAACAACTTGGAATAGCTGGTAACATTCATTCTTGTTATTTTTTTTCTTTTTTTTGATTTCATTTTCCAAAAAATCATGCGAAACAAAATAATAATAAAAAGATAATGATGCCGCTGTGATACAGTCGCTTATTGTCCTTCTATGTGATGGCTACTTAAATTTTAAGGACAATTAATGGAGTTATTTATTTTTTAGAGAAATGTAATGAAAAGTCGATGGCCTTGTTGAATTGTTTGGGATTAATAGTTCATTGTTATTCTAAGCAAAAATTTACAAAAATTAATTCAACAAAAATCTTTCATTTTCTTACTCTTATTGTGTATTGTAAATAAAATAAAAATCTCATTCACTTCTTTCTTTAAGTTTGTTTCCTTCCTTCTTTTTATATTTTTGATATTTCAGGGACTTTTTTTAAAAAAACACTGAAAAATATAAGAAGTCTCCTATTTCAGATTTTTTGTTGTTGTTGAAACTGCAAACATTATTAATTGAAAACAATGATTCTCAATTATTGTTAATATCAATATTATTGTTGGGTCCTTCTTACTCAGTTGATTTTAGAACAAGAAGATAGAAATCAATAGTCATCTATTTTTTGGGGAGAACGAATTAATTAATTATTATTAGGGTCAAATAAACATTCCAAATCGAAATTCCTTTCTAAAAAAAAAAAAAAAATCTTTTTCCTCCACCAACTCTAACTTCTATTATTAATTATTAAAACTTGGAAAGTCGGAATGGATGTAGAGAAACAAGCAAAAAAACTAGAACGTTTATTTAATAAATATGATCAAGATAAGAGTGGAGTGCTTGAGTTAGACGAGCTACGAGAAGTTGTTGTTGAAGTGTTGAAGGAGAAATATTCGTCAGAGAAAGAGATTGAGAAGCATGCAAAGAAGTTAGTGAAAGAGTTGGATGTGGATGGTGATGGAGCTGTGAATTTAGTTGAGTTTGCTTGGGGAATGGGATTGAAAGAGGAGGTTAATAAATGGAGAGAATTTTTTAATATGTTGGATACAAATGGAGATGGGTTGGTTGGACATAAGGAGCTCTCTTCTAAACTTAAATCTGAAATATCAAAAGCAAGTCAAGAGGCTGATGGATTATTAAGAGCTGCAGAAAAGAGAAGAGGACAATCATTAGGACAAGATGAATTTGTTGCAGTTATGATATTTCAAAAACCTTTGAAAGCAAGAACAAGACCAACTTCAAAACCTCTTCCCGAAACTGAAGTCAATTCCCTACTTATTACTTTTGAGACTTATGACACAGATAAATCAGGATACTTGGAAGAAAAAGAATTGAAAAGAATGCTTCGAAAAGAGAATATATATCATTGTTCAAAACATGAACTTCGAGTTTTAATGAAACAAGTTGATAAAAATGGAGATGGGAAAGTAAGTAGAGTAGAATTTATTGAAATGTTAGGATTTAAGGATGAAGTTGAACATTATTGGCAAGCATTCCTCAAAGTTGATCAAAATAAAAATGGAAGAGTGGAATTAGAAGAACTTGTCCAAGTTCTTCAAACATTAGGTTTGAGTCAACCAAAGAAAGAAGCTTTAAGAATTTTGAAATTTTATGGAAGAAAGAAATCATTAACTTTTGATTTATTTGCTGATTTTATGCTCAATTATCATTAAATTCTTTTTTTTGTTGTTTAAATTTTGTTTTTTCTTTCCTTTCTTTTGTTAAATAAATTATTATTTATGACTTCTTGCTTTTTTTCTGCTTTTTTTCTGATTTTTTTCTTTATTCTTCAAAAACAAGAAAAGAAACTTTCGGAAAGAAAAAGAAAAAGAAAAAGAAAATCTCAATAACTATTCATTTTTTTTTTTTGATACAAATACAAGTAGGTAAGTAAGAGGTACAACAATGATTAGAAAAGCCCAACTGATTCTTTTATCATGAATTGCTTCCAGTTCGGCAACATATAAAACACCTCTCTTGTGTATCCAAGAATTCTTTGGAACTCTTCATCAGAAAGATATTCTTCTCTTCTTCGTGGATCAATGTCTTCTGACCAACGAACTCCTCTTTTGAGATGTTGAAATGTATTTGAGTCTATGATTTAAAAAAGAAATAAATAAATTGAATAACTTTTTGTTATTGAAAAAATTAAATAAAATGAAGGAAAAAGAATCAGAGAAACAAACGAAAAAAAAAAAAAAACCTTCAGTTTGATGAACATTCTCTCTTTCTAAAATCTTTCCTTCTCTATAACACTTTTTCTTAAACAACTCCACATCCTTTTGTTCTTTAAGAATCTCATCATAAACATCATCTCCTAAAATTTCTCGAAGTCCTGCTTCGCCTTTAACTTTCACAAGCACAGGAAAAGACCTTCTAGCAAATTGCATACATTTATGATATGAAACTTCATCTGAAAACTCAATTGCTCTTTCAAAAAACAAAAAGAAGTTCTTTGTATTCAATGGAATCCGATGACAAAATGATGAAACCAACACTCCAGGAAGCCCAGCAAGGTCTTCAATCCTGAGTTTGTTTTTCTTTAAATAAGTTGTACACGCTTGGAAAGTTAACTCTTCAAGTGTTTCAATTCTCTTCATTTTTCTTTGAGTATTAATTATTCAATTTCAATAATTAATTGGTTGAGTGTTTTGATTTTTGTTTTGGATTTTTTTTTTTTTTGAAGATATTTATACTAAACCTGAATTTCTGATTACGTGTATAATACATTTTTTCCGTTTTTTTTTCTCTTTGAGGCACGAGGTCCAGTAAAACATCTTCAAACACAACATGCTACCAATCATTGACGGAAATACCTTCAAAATAACAACAATGTGACAAAAATGAAACTGAATTTGTATTGTAATAGTAGTAATTAATTGGGAAGAGAACCAAAAAATCAAAAATAAAAAAACCGCCATTTCTGAAAAAAAAAAAATGGCGAAATTTTTATCTTTTTTGTTCGCCTTCATTTTGTTTGTTTCACATTTGAGAGGAGATCTCATTGTTTCCCACTATGATTGTGAAGGATCTAATCCAACAAAGAGAACTTGTGCATTTGAAAATATATGTTATGAGGTAAAAATCTAATTTCTAAAAAAATTTTTTTGCCTTTTTCTTCAAAAAAAAAATAATCCAAAAAAAAAAAAAAAATTAATTGTAGAATGGAAAATTCGTTTATTATACCGAATCTCTCAAAGATACAGATAAAATTCAGGAAGAAACGAATCTTGTTTTAGGAACATATGATTCTCATCCTCAATTGAAGTTAGAAATTAAAGAAATTGGAATTGAATCAAACGAAAGAAAATGGGTCAACCTTCCAACTTTTATTTATTTTACTCCATCTCATATGTATTACCATTGGTTATTAGATGATGTATTAGGATTATATTGGCTCATGAAAAAGCATAACCATCTGGAGTTAGATAATCAAATTCTTTTGTTTAGTCGTCAATCTCCATTAATTCAAAATTTGATGGGTATTTTTACAAAAAATGAAATTTTTCAATTTAGTGAAATCGAATCTGGAACTTGTTATTCTCAGGCTTATTCAGGACCAGCACAACATCATTTTGGTGGAGAAGTAAATTTTCATTTTTTTTTTCTTTTTCTTTTTTGCAATTGTTGGTTTTTTATTAAACTTTCCAAAAAAAAAAAAAAAAAAAAAAAAAGGGTCGTGATCAAAATACAGCAAAAGAAATTATTTTACTTCGTAACTTTATGTTTAATCGACTTTCTATTGAACCTTCAACTGAAAAATTAGAAGAAAAAATTATCACAATTGTTTCAAGAAGAAAATCTCGAGTAATCGTAAGCATCATTTTTTATTATTTTATTATTCTTTGAAAAAAAAAAAATCGAAAAAAAAAAAGATTAACGAAGATGAACTTGCAAAAACATTATCCAAAATTCCAGGAGTAAAAGTTCAACAAATTGTGTTTGAAAATCTTTCATTAAAAGATCAATTAGAAGTTTTACAAAAGACATCGGTTTTAGTGGGAACTCATGGTTCAGGACTTAGTAATGTAATATTTTTAAAAGATGCTTCAGCTCTCATAGAAATCTTTCCTTATCAATTTGAAAGAATGTCATTTCAACAACTTGCTCAAGTCGCCAGAGTTTCATATTTCTCTTGGCAAAATAAACAAAAAGAAAAAGCAACATTTCATCCTCAATTCTTAGAAAGTATGAGTCAAACTGAAAGGGAAAATGTTATGCAGGATCCAAAATCAATATTTCGTTCATGGAGTGCAAATTTATATTGGATCAATCAAGATACTGTAGTTAATTGCTTAGAAATTAAAAAAGTTGTTGAACAAGCCCTTGGAATAAAAACTGCTCGAAAAGTTAGTAAAAAAAAGAGAAGCGAACTTTAGACTTGAGACTTCGACTTTAGAATTCCTTATTGTTGTTAGTTGTTGATTGTTGTGTGAATATGTAAAATAATAAATCACTTCAAAAATAAAAATAAATAAATAATTGAAAAAAAAACAGGAAAAAAAAAAGTTAAGAAAGAAATATAAATATTATTATTCAACAGCATTTTTTTTCAGGTGTAGGAGGGGATTGTGTAACAGTGATAGTTTCTCCTGAAACTGGAGATGGAGATGAATCTGTCTTGTTTTCAAGATCTTTATTTGATACAAAACGATAGATTTCTATTTTCCATAATTATTATTATTATTATTATTTATCAAGTTTTAGAGGAAAAGAAAAAAATCGTGAATAATAAAAAATTGGAAAAAAAAAAATAATTGAAAATAAAGAATTTGAAAAAAAAAAGGGAAAAGAACCAGTCAGAATTTTTTGGAAAGCAAGATCTACATTGCTGGCATCGAGAGCAGAGGTTTCAGTGAACATAAGATTGTTTTCAGCTATTGAATTAAAATGAATTTCGTCGAACAATATAAATAAATAATAAATAAAATATTGAAATCTTTACTTGAAAATTGTTTTGCATCTTCAGTTGGAACAGTTCTTAAATGTCTTAAATCACTTTTATTTCCAACAAGCATAATGACTATATTGGAATCTGCATGATCTCTAAGTTCCTTCAACCAACGTGTTACATTTTCAAAAGTTTGGACTTTAGCAATATCATAAACAAGTAATGCTCCCACAGCTCCTCGATAATAACTTCAAAAAGTAATTAATTTATTTATTATTTAAAAATTCAAATTCAATTGAAGAATTTGAAGAGAAAAAAAAAAAAATTACGCGCTTGTAATTGCTCTGTATCTTTCTTGTCCAGCTATAGAAATAAATGAATTAATAAATATCATGATAATATAATAAAATTAGATTAAATAATGAAATGAAAAGATAAGATAAAAATAAAATTTGAAATATAAAAATGAATACCAGTGTCCCAAATTTGAGCTTTGATTGTTTTATTATCAACTTGAATACTTCTTGTTGCAAACTCAACTCCAATAGTAGATTTTGATTCCAAATTAAATTCATTTCTTGTAAATCTTGAAAGTAGATTAGATTTTCCGACACCAGAATCTCCAATCAAAACAACTAATTTTTTATAATTATAATTATAAAAGATTAATAATTGCTTTGAATTTGAATTTGAATTGATTTTATTTTATTTTAATCTTGACTGTTTGGGTTCCAATTCAATTGGGAATGGAAGGATTGGAATGTTTGGTCCCCCACAGAATAAAAAGAACCAGAATTGATAATTTAAAAAGAATAATAAATCATAAAAGTGATAATAAAGAAAGGAAAAATACATACTTTTAAACAAGTAATCATATTCATCTTCTTTGCTCATGATTGCGTTTTTATTAAATAAAAGAAAGGCTCTAAAAATAATTGAAAATAATTGAAATTTCAGTTAAAATTAGAAAGTAACAAAGAAATAAAATTCAAACCTTTTTGAAAACTAAAAAAAAAGTACTGGATCTAAGAATAAGCTCTTGAATTGGATGATGATGTTGAGGGATGTTGTGGTGTGGTATTGATAGGATGGATGGATGGATGGATAAGTTATAAAGTGGATTGGGATGGATGGATGGGTCTTTGAAAAAAAAATTTTTTTTCTCTTTTTCTCTTTTCCCTTTTGGTATTTTGATTTTTTTGGCGGAAGAAAAAACAACAAAATAAATAACCAATATAATATATTAATATCAATCAGCCACCTCACCAAACATTACACAGAAGATGATTCTGTTTACAAAAAAAAAATTTAATTACAACAATAACAAATGAAGCAATCAAAAAAAGAAAAAGAAAAAGAAAATATGTTATCAGATGAAGGAAAATGTGTTCAATAATTCTCTTTATTTTGAAACGATGTTGGATTGATTGACCAATTCATCAACATATTTTTCTTACATCTTTAAAATTTGGAAGAATCAAATAATAGTTTGCGAAAGGGAAAAAAAAAAGAATCTATTAGTACATACAAAATTGTTCTTCTAAGCTTAGAAAATGGAGACTCTATTGGGTCCAGCTTCAGTAACAATAATTGTTTGAGTTGTTGTATCTATTGCAATTCCAGTTGGATAATTTAAGCAATTTGAACCAAATTGTGTAATAAAAGTTCCAAAGGAATCAAAGATTTGAATTCTATTGTTTGAATTATCCACAACAAGTAACTGATCGTATTCATCAATTGCAATATGACAGGGATTCATAAATTGACCATTTGCATTTCCTTTTGATCCAAATACTAAAAGAAAATTTCCATTCTCATCAAATATTTGAATTCTATGACTATGAAAATCACAAATAATAATGTTTTGCATTGAGTTGATAGCAATTGAGTAAGGGTGATGAAATTGACCTTCAAGACTTCCTAATGAACCAAATTTTGAAATAAATATTCCTTGTTGACTAAAGATTTGAATTCGATGATTAAATGTATCTGCAACAATTAGATTTCCGGTAGAACTAACTACAATGGAGTAAGGACTTTGAAATTGACCATCTTCTTTTCCATATTTCCCAAACTTCATGATAAAATTTTTATCTCTATCAAAAACTTGTACTCTATGATTTTCTGTATCACAAACATAAATCGTCTCATTATAATCAATGGCTATTCCACAAGGATATTGAAATTGTCCATTTCCTTCTCCATTTGTTCCAAATTTTGATAAAAAGTTTCCATTCTCATCAAAAATTTGAATCCTATGATTATTTCTATCTGAAACAAAAATATTTCCAATGGGGTCTACACAAACAAAATTTGGATTAGAAAATTTGGCATCAGAGTTTCCATATTGCCCAAATTTTATCTTTGGTTGAGTAATATCTCCATAATTCCGAGATTGTTCGACTCTTGAAATCACAGAAATTTCAAAGGGACATTGTATTTGCTTTCCTTTATAAAATACATTAACAACATATCTTCCAATTTCTGGAAGCACAAATGATACTGTATAAATCCCATTTTCATTATCAATAATTGTTTCCTATTTTATTTTATTTTAATTTATTTTATTTTATTTTATTTTTAAAAAAAGAGTTATAAAAAAACATAAATTGAGAAAAAAGAAAATGAAACAAAAAAAAAAAGAAAAGAAAAGAAAAATCTGAATCACTTACTTGAACATCAGAAGGTCCACCAATATAAACAATAAATTTATTTTCTCCTTGTTCTACTCTAACATTATTTTTTGAATAGGAAATAATATCAAATGAATAACTATCATAAACTTGAATTTTAGACTTTTTTCTTCTTCTAATTTTACAATTTTCAGCAGAAATATCATTTACTACAATTGAACCAAATTCTTGAATTGAAGATTTAATTAACCTTTCATTTTCTTTCAAAAATGAGAAATCCATAATAATTTGATCAGAATAGAATTTCCAATTCTTAAGTTGTAAAGCATGTAATCTAGCTAAATATCTCTTTTTTGCAATTAAAATCTCCTTTTCTGTTCCTTCTTCAATTGTTCTTTTGATTAAGGAACAAGATTCATTAATTGTCTGAATTCCAAAATTAATATTTTTCTTTTGTGAATTTAATGAGTCCTTTTTTGAATTATATGTTAAAGTTAAGGCTTGTTGTAGTTGTTCTTCTCTTTCAATTAAATTCTGATGAATATTACTAAAATTTTGTGAGATTTTTTTTTGAGTTACATTTAAATTTCGATCCAATGATTCAATCGCATCCTCAACATGTTGAATCTCAACTTCTAAACTATGAGGAAGTGTTTGAACTTGATGAATTAATTCCAAAATTTCTTCTCTTTCATTTCCAAATGCATTTGATAATGTAGAGATATTATGACTTTTATGAGAATCAATGCAAACAGAACACATAGCTTCTTCACAATCACAACAATATAAATCTACTTCCTTTTGAGGATGAACTAAACAACAAGTCATATTTGAATTTACAACTAAATTTGTTTTCCTTCTTTCTTCCATGGAGATTATTTTATGGTGAGTAAATAATTTCATCTTTTGATGTACTTTTAAACAACTCTCACAAAAGTTATCATTACAATCCAAACAAAAAAACTCTGCCTCATTCTCTTCATCTTGACACATAAACTTTTCTTTCTTCTTTGGACTCTCGACAGATGAATTTCCAAGTTGTTTTAATAGAAAAATATCAGGGTGTAGTGCTTCAATTCCACCAAGAGGTAATTCAAAAGAATCCTCACAAACTGGACATTTTAGAGCACCTTCAACTCCTCTGAAATTTCCTAGAAATTCTTGAAGGCATTGAGAACAAAAAGAGTGGAGGCAATCAAGAGTTTTAGGGTTGTTTAAAAGTGAATGGCAAAGTCCACAATTTAGGTTCATCAATTCTTAATTACGAGTAGTTTCCTTTTGATTTATTAAGTTAATTGTTTTGCAAAAAAAAAAAAGAGAAGATAAATGGGTCAAGTTTTTTTATTTTTCCTCTTCTTCTTCAAAGTTCTTTTTTTATACTCTAAAATCATTTTCCACAAAAAATAACAATTTATGTTAAATTTTAATCATAATATCGATGTTAAATAGAAGTTGAAGGTTCATAATTAATTGGTGTTTAACTTATTGTTTTGAGATAGACGCCGAACTTTTTTTTTTGTTTTGTTTTTTTTTTGTTTTCATTTTTTTTTGATTTTTGGAAAAAAAAATGGCGGAGGAAAGAAAGCTTGTTTTCTTCAACAATCAAGCCTGAAAAGACTCAAGCAAAAGCTCAAAAAAAAAAAAAGAAAAATCAATAAGTGAAACATTTATTATTTATTCGGGACTCATAGTGCATAATTTTATGAACTAGAAGCAATTTCAAGTCATTAATTTCCAATATTTCAAAAAGAAAAAAATGGATCAAAACTTTGGAGAAAATTTTTGGAAGTGAAAGTATATTTCTGTAAATTTATGAGTTGGAACTCAATGCTCCAGAAGAAAGAAAATACAAGAATTCAAAACTAAAATTGCTGAAAGTTTTTGAAACTTCCTTTTCTTCTTTTTTTTTTTTTTCATTTTGAAAATCGTTAAAATATTTGTAAGTCAAGTCCATTAATTAATTACAATACTGGAAAAATCATTGTTATTTTTTTCATTTTTTTTTTTTTTTTTATTTAGGACGGTAAAAGCGAATGCGAAGTTTGAAAGTGTAATTCAATCTCTTCTCTTTCACTTAAACAATTGAATCGTTTTATTATTTATTTTTTTCAAAAAGCATCAATGATCTTTAAACACTAGACAGAAACAACAAAATCTGATCAAAATGAAATTGAAAATGAAGGGATTCTTTATCGTCCAACAAAAAAAGAGAACACTAAAGATTAAAATTTAATTGTTTCATGAAATTTCGGAGTTGCCCCTTCATTTTTTGTTTCAAAGTTTCAAGATCTAAGATACATTATAGAACTGAAACGCAGATTTTGCAGGGGCATAGTTTCATATCTTTCAATTACTTTTTGATGTTTGATTGTAATGTTTTTGACAAAAAATGGGAATATGTTTTGGGTGAGTAGGAAGAAAAGGATCAATGTTCTTTACGTTTTTCAAATTCATCTCCTTTGGAATCCCTTATCAAGATGAAACACTTTTAAATT
>Ga0097678_1003198_pt1 | contig 11309 bp, 13 predicted proteins | sample ThiBiot_500_plan_2_FD_72847 | JGI IMG/M metagenome (GOLD analysis project Ga0097678, IMG submission 72847) | Wastewater bioreactor microbial communities from Cape Town, South Africa - Thiocy_expt_500_plan - 1398105537976 (version 2) (version 2) ...
TTTCACAAACACAAACAAAAACAAAAACATTTTTTTTTTAAAAAACTTTTTCACAATTAAGAAACTTTAAAACTTTCACAAACTTAAAACAACCTTTTCAACTTCCAATTTTTTATAAGTCAAAAACAAAATTTTGTTTTTCAAAATGAGGCAACCAAAATCTAAAGCCATCAGCCAAACTTGTCAACAAAAGCAAAACGAATCTGTAAACTCTTTTTTTTTTCTCTTTTCTTATTATTATTAAACTTCAACAATGAATTTACATTTTCTTTTTTTTTTCTTCTCTTTTTAGACTGTCATTTTAAAGAATCAAATCGTTCAATATCTTAAAGAAACACCATTTACTTATGATCCTTTAAGATATTCAGTTATTAACCTCGAATGGGTTTTTGATAAATTACCTTCTTCTAAAACTGGAAATTTACACCATTTTCTTGGACTTAAAGATATAAAAACTGGCTATGAGATTGTTATTTGCTTTGTGGGGCTCCTCGTGAAAATGAAGAGAATACATGGCAAGTTAATGACAATTTTAGGACCAGCTGGATTTAAACATCATAAGATGGTTTCCTATGAACAAAATCTCCAACCCTTTTTTGAATTCATTCCCTTTTTCATTCGCACCAAAGCAGAAAAAGAAACATTCGCTAGTTTATTTAAAATCTTTTACAAAGATCCACAACACCCTTTCGAGTATCAAATTCCTGAGCGTAAACCCCGTGGAAAACCACTTTCAAAAAAAATCTTATCAAGCTCATCAAGCTCTTCAAATGAAAGCGCTTCAAATTCTCCTAATTCTCCAAGCTATTCAATGGATTTTGAAACAACACCAAGACATGAAGAATATTCTTCTGATTCAGAGAATTTTGAATACATCTCAGAATCACCATTTGAAGAAGAAGAACAAGAAGAAGAAGAGGTCGTAGTTGTAGGAGGAGTGCTTCCAACTGATCAATTTTTTGTAGATGATTTTTTCGTTTCTAACCCCCCAACTCAAGAGCCATTTAAAAAACGTAAAAGAGATGAGATGGAGGACCTAATCCAACAAACTCCAAAAATTCATAAAGTTGAACAATTTACCCTTTCAGAATTCAATCTAGGCTTTCACTTACCAAACAATCAATCAATTGACCTTGAACATTTCCTATTCCCAAATGGATTCTCTCCATTGAAAAATGATGTGTATTTGATTGAAGGATCTAATTAATTTAATTAATTTTCTCTTTGTATATATTAGTTTTTATTCCTGTAAAATAAAAAGTTTGTTGAAAGTTAAACTATTCTTTTTTTTTTTTTTTCACTTTTCTTGAAAATAAAACAAGTCAAAATAAATAAATAAATAAATAAATAAATCAATAAATCAAATAGTTAATTCAGATTTTTGACAACAAAAGATATCATTATTTTTAGTTTTATTTATTTCGACAGCAAAATACTTCACATTTTTGACAATAAACCACGATCAATAATAATACTTTGACCACTAATATGTTTCGCGCTATCACTTGATAAAAAGAATGCAACTTCTGAAACATCACTCTCTTTAATAAATTCCATTGTTTTGATAGATGAGTCAGATTTTGGAGTAGTTTGTTGAGCACTTTGATAAGAGGTGACCATACCCATTAATAAATCAGTTTTCATGTAACTCGGACAAATTGCATTGACTCTAATTCCCTAAAAAATTTTTTCAAAAAAGATTAAGAAAAAATCTATAAATAACATTATAAATAAACAAATAAATTGATTATAAAGAAAAAAAGAAATACCATTTCACGATATTCATTTGATGCTGATTGAGTTAGACTAATAACAGCAGCTTTTGTAGCAGAATAAATTGAACAATAATCAATAGGTCTAATCGCAGAGATCGAAGAAATGTTAATAATACATCCAAATTTTTGTTTTTCCATTTGTTTTAAAGCAAACTTTGTTCCATAAAATACACCATTCAAGTTCACAGAGATTAATTTTGAATATCCTTCTATTGAGTAATCTGCAAGTTTTCCAACCTCTCCTCCAATTCCAGCATTATTAACTATTATTAGTTCCAAATTAAAATTGGGAGTTGTATTAATTTATTTTACAGATACCAATGAAGTACAATATGAAATAGAAACAAAAAGTGAAATCAATTCATACCCATAACATCAACTCGTCCAAACTTCAACACAGCAAATTTCACAAGTTGTTCCAAATCTTCTGGTTTTCTAACATCTGTTAAAACAAAATATCCTTGAATTTGTTTAGCAGTCTCTTTTCCAAGAGTCTCATTGATGTCTCCAATTACAACAATATAGTTCTCTTGACTGAACTTCCTTGAGATCTCTTTACCGACTCCATTTGCACCACCTTTTAATAATTAATCGAATTATAGAATTAAAATTAATTATGCATTGTTGAATGAATCGAATTGATACCTGTAACAATTACAACTTTGTTAGTGTTATTCTATATGATAGTAGAAAGTAAGAAGAAGTTGTTAAGTTGTATTGTTTGTTTATAAGAACAGAAGGAGAAAAGAAAAATACAAATGCTTACTTTGTTCGCCATTCTTTAATAATTAATTATTAATACTAACCTGCAAAGAAATCGAATAGTTCAACTTCAATAACATCTAATGAGATTAATAACTAATTGAAAAACAAATACTTGTGTTAATTCATTCATTCATTCATTCATTTTATAATAATTGTATCTTTAGGATAATTGCTCAGGGTTTAGTCAAAGTTTTTGTTTTTTTTTATAAAAGTTCTTGTGAGATCTCTGATATATAAATTTTATTGAAAAGTGAAAAGTTATTACATTTCTAACAAACTTTATTGATTAATAGAATACAACAGAGAGATCTATATTGAGAGATTTTGAAGAAGCATTCGTATTATTTGGACTTTAGAAGTTGAATCGAGCGATGTCAGAAGTTGAAAAGGTTTATTTGTTACTTTGCTTTTAAACTTTTCAATAAAAATGATTCAATGTAAATATTGAATCTAAAGAAATATGTATTGAATTTATATTTTTTAAATTTTTGAATAAATCATATAGGTATTCAGAGAACTTCAAGAGAATCCTGATCCTAATGTGAAGAAGAAAGCTCATGAATGGCTTTTAGAATTTCAAAAATCTAAAGAAGCTTGGGAAATTTGTTTTCAATTATTCTCTTCTCAAGTAAACTTGCATTTATTATTCTTGCTTCATTCTTAATTTATATCGTTTTTCAATATTGAAAATCAAAATCAAAAAGTATGTGGAAGTTCAATATTTTGCAGCTTTAACTCTCCAAATAAAAGTCAATTCAGGATGGTAATTCAAATCTAATGAATTTCTTTAGTTGTGAAAATGAAAACAAATACTTATAACAAATCAAATCATATATTATAGGAATAAATTAGAAACTGATCGTCAACAACTTATTAAAAATGAAGTTTTGAAACAATCTGTGATATTTTCCTCAAAACAATCAATTGTATTAACAAAACTTTGTGTTGTGGTAGCTTTCTCTCTTTGGATTATAATGGTTTAATGATTCTTATTCTTATTCTTATTTTCTATTTTCTTTAGATTGTTTCAATTGGATTACATACATTTCCAGAACAATGGCCACAAATGATCTTAGATGTTCTTAATCAATTCCAATTTTTGGCAAATGGAAAAAATATTGATATTTTAATAATAGAATATTTATCTGTTCTCCCTGAAGAATATGTTTCTGCAAATTTTGGACAATCTAGAAAGTAAAACTTTCTTTTTTTTTTTTTTTCCCCTCCTAATCACAATTTATATTTCTCAAATCATTCAAAGGAAACTTGTTTTTGAAGAACTCACAAAATCAATTCCTCAAGTTTTATCAATATTAACAGGATATTTAAGTCCTTCAAATGATAAACAACTTAAGAATAGAAGTTTAAAAGGAATTCAAAATTGGTTTCGATTCGGAATTCCACTTGAGTATATAACAATCTCATTTCAATCCTTTTTTTTTTTTTTTTTTTTGAATTCGATTGATTGATTTATTTTTAAAAATAATAGACTAATTGGTTCCTTGATTCCAATGATCTTAACTGAATTATCTTCACCTGAATATTATGAAAATTGTATTGAAATTTTAATTGAATTTGCTAGAAGTTCTCAAGATCTTTCTCCTGCTATTCTTTGCAATCTTATTCCATTCATCATCTCTAAAAAAATGGAAATTGAAAAAGCATTCTCTGGTTTAAATTTATACTTTTCTTTCTTTCTTTCTTTTCAAATCAAAATAACTTCCTTTCTTGACAATAGATGAAGATGAAAGTTATTTACTACCAATGTGTCGACTCATTATCTCAATTGCAGAAAATGCCACCTTCTATCTTGTTTCAAATTTTTCAAAAAATCAAGAAATTCAACAATTTTTTTCATTAATATTACTCTTCACAAATTATCCTGGGAATTATCCAGTAGATCAAGAGATTTCTGTGATTCCTTTAAATTTTTGGTATCTCTTAACTGAATGTTGTTTAGATGATCAAGATAATCCAAATCTTGAAATAATTCAATTTTTAAATCCAGTTTTTTATGAATTAGTAATTTTATCTTGTTGTCTTTGATTTTTTTATTATTTATTTCAGAAATTAATTAAATTCAAATAAATAAATCAAGATTCGAATTTTATGTTTAAAATGTCAATATCCTCAAGAATCAGAATATTTAAGTTGGCCAAATGGTTTTTTCTTTCTTTCTTTCTTTCTTATTTTAAAAATTTGTTTGTTTATTAATTCAAAAAAAAAAAAAAAAACTTGAAGATGATAAACAAAGTTTTGAACGATCTCGAAGTGATATTGCTGAAACATTTTTATATATTTCACAAATTTATCATGAATTTACTTTGGAAACTATTTTGGGGTTATTAGAAAGTAAAATTGGAAGTAAATTTTGGCAGGTAAAAAATTCGATAAAAATTCAACCCTGATCTTGTTTATTAACTTTTTTTTTTTCTCATTTAGGAAATTGAGTCTACATTTTTTGCTCTTGTTTCAATTGGAAGTATAATTCAAAAGAAAAGTTTGACTGAAAATCAAGGAAAAAAACTTGTTGAAGTGATTTCTTTTCTTAGAACATTTCAATGCAATGGAAAATTACCTGAAACTATTCTTCTTTTTTATGGTTAGCTTTTTTCTTTTTTTTTTCCTTGATTTTCTTTTTTCTTTCTTTTTTAAACATTTGAAATGGATTAGGATCTTATGGTTTTATTATAAAAAATGATTCACAACTTTTTGGTGATTTGGTTAATCAAATTCTTCAATCTTTTCGAATTGAACAACTATCTCTCGCAGCTTCAATGTCTCTAAAATCTTTGTGCTCATCTTGTCCTGAAACTACTTCCAAATATTGTCCTGGTTTCCTTCAACTTTATTTAAACCTTGAAGCTCATGTCCAGGTTTTTTTTTTAAAGTCAAATAAACAAATTCAATAAATAAAAAATAAAATAAATCAGACAAAAGCTCGAGTTAATTTAATTGAATCAATTAGTATATTGTTAAATCCTTTAGCCTTGGAAACAGTTGTTGAAGGACTTTCTTTAATTGTTCGAAAAAATTTAGAATCATTAGATGCAATTCTTATCTCACCGGTATGTACTCGATTCAACTCATTAATAATAATCTTTTCATATAAATTAAAATTAAAATTAAATTAAAATTAAAAAATTGAATAGAAAGAAACTGATCGAGATCAAGTAGCCTCAAAATTAGAACAATTAGTTGCTTGTTGTCAATACATAAAATCTCCTCCAAATGTGGTTGCTTCACTTCGTTCTCAAAAACTTGAACACCCATTTCAATTTGTCTTTAAATCTACTTTACCTTATCTTGAAAAAATCCTTTCACTTTGGAGAAAAGATGAAGAAACTATGAAAGTTCTTTTTATTTTTTCCATTTTTATTTTTTCACAACAAATAACAAATCAACAATAATTAAGCTTCTATGCCAAATAATTGATGAATCATTAAGAACATTAGATGATCAAATAGGAAAAGAATCCTTTGTATTAATGTGTCAAATTCTTATTACTGGATATCAAAACAGCAATTTCCCTTGTTTTTTAGTTACTGCGGCAATGGTTGTTTCAACTTTCTCTCCTTCCTTATCAGCTGTTTATTCAGAAATCAATTCTTCTTCAGAACATTATTCAATTATTCAAACACTTTTACAACTTCTTTATCAATTATCATTGACTACGTTTCAAATTAGTAATTTTTTCTTTTCTCTTTTCCTTTTTCTTTCTTTTTCTTTCAAATTACTTATTTACATTATTAGATTTATTCCTATCTCCAGATATTATTGAAAATTATTTTAGATTACTTGTCAGAGTAATTTTTTTTTTTCTTTTTTTTTCATTCTTCTTTTAAATTCAACTTCAAAATTATTCAATTGAAAATTTAGTATCTTAGAACTTGTCCAATTGCATTCTTTGAAAATGATCAAAATCTACTCTTAAAAATTTTTGAATTTTTAATTTCAGTCCTTTCACTTGATCAAAAGGAAATCCTTGAGACATCTTTAACATTTTTTGTATCATTTTTTTTTTCGATATCAAAGGTTTGAATAATAATAATTTAACCTCAAAACAAAATTTTAGAATGAGTTCATTACCAAAGATTTCCATGATCAGAGATACCATGATACCTCAAAAAAAGTAATGATAGATAACATTGATGCTTTAGTTCGTGAACTATTATTGGTAATCTTCTTTGAGTTTTTTTTTTTTCCAAATTTTTCCATCAACGAATTGATTTTTTTTTCTCAAAGGGAATTGGTGGAAGAGCTCCAAGGAATACAATTTCTCCATTCTGTCAATCTTTTTTTATCCTTAAAAATTCTTATCCAGAACAATTTCGCTTTTCCTTAATAAAATGGTTACAACAGGTTTGATTTTTCATTACCTTTTACCCTTTTCTTCTGATTTTTAAAAAAATTTTGAAGGATAAATTCCCCACTGAAGAAGTATCTCAGGATGAGAAAAAAATATTTCTTGATCAAATATTCAGGTTTTTCTTTTTTTTTCTTTTTCTTTTTCTTTTCTTTTTCTAAGAACAACATTTAACTAAATTTTCAATTTTTTAACAGCAATCTTTCCGAACCAAAATTCAAAGACATGATCAAAGATTTTGCTCTCAAATGTCGAAATCTTGAAAATACAACATTTTAGAAAATAAGTAAATAAATTCATAAGTTTTAAATAAAAACAACTCAAAGTTCTATGAAAAAATGATTGTACAGTTTTTATTTATCTATTTAACCAAAAATTTTTTATGAAACGACGATAAAGCAATTCCAAAAGCTGTAATAATATTAAATGGAGCATAATAATGAAGATGAAATTTATCAACATCAATTTTCCCCATCATCATAACTTCTTTTTCTATTTAATTTATTTTATTTCATTGAAAGTTTAATATCCAGAAGAAGAAGAAAGACTTACTATCAGCTTCAATTTCTAAAATAAAATTCTTTTTACTAGCTTTTTTCACTTTTCCTCTAAAATCAAGAGTATAAGAATTCCTTGCTAATTTTTTGATTTCAATATTTGATTGGTTTTATAAAATTAAAATTAAATTAAATAAAAATAAAAATAAAAAAAACCTTCATTCCATTTTGGAGGTTTATTTCTAATGATGTGGAACGATTCCGTACTACCTTTCTCTATTAAATTGAATAGCCTACTTTCATTATCACTATTCGTTTTAAGAACTTTTGGGACCATAGCACCAAACTCTCTTGGTTCCCATCCAAGGAAACTTTTTCCATATGATACAATTGCGAGTTCTGTTTGAGGAACAGAATAATTATAAGACGAATGTGCATTAGCTGTTCCAAAATCAAAAATTGTGAATACTGTGCCTACCAAGTTACATCTTGATTATTTATTTTTTTTTTTTGTTAAGAAAAGAATAAATAAAACATTTTAAAAAGAGATATACTTTACACCACCTAAATAGGTGTCATTGTCTAAGTGAACATTTTTGAGAGATCTTGATGATGAAATAATATATTCTCCAAAATCAGGATTAAACATTGCAATCAATTTCAATTCACCTGTTGCTTTATTAAAGAGGTGATAAATTGGATTTCCAGTTTCTTTTTGAGTTCGAAGAAGTATAAGTTCAACTGCATTTGAATCATTAGGAGGTCTTTTTGATTTGAATTTTAGAATTTAATTTTTAAAATATTTATTGAAAAAGAAAAAAGAAAAGAGAAAGAAAAATAATCATACTCATAATAACGAGCTTTTTCTGAAATAAATTTTTGAATTACACTTTCAAAAATTTTCGAAGAAATTGCGACTTGGTCAAAAGATAAACAATGGTTTGAAATAAAATGTAGTCTCTTTGAAGAAATATTCTCTTCATTCCCATTTAATGCATCAAACTCATCATTGAAAGTTGGAAATAAATTTTTTCTAACAAGATTGACTCCAATCCATCGATAACATGCTCTTAATATCTTTTCATTTGAAAATCTATAAAATGAAATAAAATAGTTTTGAATAAAGAAGAGAAAGAAAAAAAATTCAAAATGAGTCAAAAAGAAAGAAAAGTTACGTTGAGGCAAGATGAGAAGCTAATACGACTTTTCTTTGGTCTAATGTTTTGATAATCTCTTTTGCACATCGATCTTCTAAATTTTTAAGTGATAGAATATGGGATACAGCAAATAATTCAAACATATTTTCATTTCCTGATAATTCTTTTACATCTTGTACCAAAAATTCTAATCCTAAAATAAATGCTTCCATCATTTGAGTTCTAGGGAATCTTAAATGAATCATATTTAATTTATATCCTTCTTCAGTTTGAAAAAGTTTGATCAACTATTTTTTTTTTTTTTGAAAAAAAGATGATTTCTTTGTTAAAAATTGAATAGAAAAAAGAAATATAGATCAATTTTCAAAAAATGAACCTTTAGGTATTTTCGTGGAACTTTCATCGAATAATTAACAGAATTTAAAAGGAGTTCTTGTTCATTGTTTTCTATTAGTACAGGATGTTTCATTGTTTCAATTACTTCACGAACTTCAATGATATCAAATTCTTCTCTTTCTTCATCTTCTTCCTCTTCTTGATAGAATCCATTTTCAAATTGTGAAGGAGTTGATGGAGTACTGAAAAATAAAGGTTAATAAAACTTTGTAATTTCATTTTTGATTAAATTGAAAAAAGTTAATGAACCTTGATGATTTCTCAAGAGTTGGATCTATTGATGTATCAGTTTCAGCAGAGAGAAGAATTTGAACCTTTGATGATTGATTTTTATAAGATCTTCCATTTAATTGTTTACCATTTATAACTTCATCTTCTTCTTCTTCCTCATTCCCTTCTATAAAATCAACTTTTCTCTGGACAACATAAACAAAGAACTTTGAAGCTGTTCCAGGAGTAAATCGTTTAGGATGATATCCTATTTGATATGGAGAACTAAATTGACCTAACTTTGTACTATCTAACCTTGAAAGTTCTGATGGAATCTCAATTTGAGATCTTTGAAGAGCATAATATTTCATTATCTTTTAATATTACTTTTCAATAATAAATAATTTAAATCTATTAATTCACTTTCTTCTTCTCCAATTTGATGTATACACCTATATCTATCTATGTTCTCCTTTTTGATTTTTTAATAAATAATCTTTCTATTAACTTCTTCACTTTCAAATATTGAATCTTTCACTTTTTTCTTTCTAACTCTAATACTTTCAACTTCAAACTTCAGAATATATAACCAGATATATCTTTCCTCTTCTATATACTATTCTACTCTTCTATTTTGATTTCTATCTATTTTCTCCTATTACAAACTCAGTCTCTTCTTTTATTCCTCTTTCTCTTCTCTTTCACAAAAGATAAAACAAATAAACTTAAGTTAATCCTCTAAATACTTTAACCAACTCTTCTATTCCTTCTCAACAATCTCTACTCTTCTTCTTCTTCTTACTTCCTCTTCTTAAGCTTATTCCTTCCCCTCTTCCTTCACTTCTCATTCACTTTCCTCCTAATCCTTCCCTTATTTCTCAAACCCTTCTTTCTATTTAAACAAAACTATTAGAATACAAGAGAGTCAATCAGAAATAGTTTATAGTTAAGAATATGAGATAATAGAGAGTTATGGATTGAATGAAGGTTATAGTTGTAGTTTATAAGTAAATAACGGTTTCAGATTTAAATTCCCTCTTCTGGAAAAAAAAAAAGTGGGATCCGCAATCGAAAAGTGATCACAAAACCTATCAAAAAGCGATGGACCCACAATTAATTGAACCATCATTCAACATTGATAAGATCTCTTCATACTTTGTTGGATTTGTGGACTTATTAGTTGATAGATCAATGTATAGTTGATGTTCTGTTTTTTGAAAAGATCGGAATGCTGAGGAAGAAAGAAAATAAAGTTTGGATTGAATAGAAATGTATTTGAAAAAAGCAAAGATTTTCTTTCTTTAGGATTTTGTGATCTTTTTCGATTGCGGATCCCACTTTTTTTTTACATCAACATTGCACTAGTCAAAGAGATTAATGAAACGAACAATAAAATAATCAATGACCAAAATGACAAAGAAGAAGAGGATGTTGAGATTTAAATAAAATTACCCAAGGTAGATTTTATGATTTGATTCCTTTGATAATATGATTTTCTATGACTTTGATTATTTATAATACACGATATAAGAAGGATAAGTTTGTGATTCATGAACGACTAATTCATCAGCAATCCATTCTTCATTTACTTGTTCAACTTTGGTTATTGGATAAGCTGAATTTTTATCTTTACCATCAACTATTTTATTTTATGAAATCAATTGTGAATGAAAATCAATTTCAAAAAAGAAAATAAAATATGGATGCATACCAAGAGTGAAATGAGATTGATAACCAGGATTGATTGATTTGCCAAGATATTTCATTGTTGATGGATGTTCAATAACTGGAAATGGGTTTCCAACTATTACAAATCCGATTACAAATACTTTGAGATTCTCTTGACAATATTTTTTTGCATATTCTACTTTAGATGTCATGTAAACTCCTTTATTATTTTGAAAGGAAAGTTAAACTCAAATTTGAAAGACTTTGAAATAAAAGAAAAGAAAAGAAACAAAAACCTTGTGAATAATAACCAGCATCAATTTTACAAACTGTTCCAAATCCATCATCAGCTGTATTTTATTTTTTGAATTATTGGTTTTTAGATGTTTATAGCTTGAAAAATAAAGAATGAAATGAGACAAATCCTCCAAGCAGCATCTTCAGTTGTTCCTTGAATCATTGGAATCACAAATGA
>Ga0097678_1003212_pt1 | contig 11275 bp, 13 predicted proteins | sample ThiBiot_500_plan_2_FD_72847 | JGI IMG/M metagenome (GOLD analysis project Ga0097678, IMG submission 72847) | Wastewater bioreactor microbial communities from Cape Town, South Africa - Thiocy_expt_500_plan - 1398105537976 (version 2) (version 2) ...
AAAAAAAAAAAAAAAAAAAAAAAAAAAAAAAAAAAAAAAAAAAAAAAAAAAAAAAAAAAAAAAAAAAAAAAAAAAAAAAAAAAAAAAAAAAAAAAAAAAAAAATTTTTTTTAAAATTTTATATATTTTTTTTTAAAAAATTTTTTTTTTTTTTTTTTTTTTTTTTTTTAGCTCGTGCTCTTCTTTCCCTTTCCTCCTATTTATTTGGGAGTTAGTTTAGTGTTTCGTTCAAAATAGAGTCGTTTAAGAAAACCATGTTGATCCAAAGGAAACTTGTTTTCCTTCTCGCAGCCATTCTCATGACTGTGTTCTTCTTGTTCTACTTCCAGTCAAGAGTTGATGAGGGCTTAGCTAATAGAAATGAGGAGGACGACCTTTGGAAGAACCAATTGAAAGAGAATGGAAAAAACAGCAAAGTAGAGGAGGAGGAAGAGACTGTGTTAGACCCAAAAGACTTTGAATTCCTTGGTGGAGATGAGGATGATGATGATGATGATGAAGGTCAAGAAATTTTTGCAAATGATGTTGATGAGGAGGAAGATTACGAAGACGAGGATGAGGATGATGAAGAACGTGCAAATGATTTCACTCAAGTTGATAATGAAGAAAATGATGGAGGAAATGAAGATTATGAAGGAGAGGGTAATGAAGAGGGTGAAATTGAAGAAAATGATGAAGAAGAAGTTGATGAAAATGGTGATGAAGGTGAGAACGGAGAATATGATGGTAAAGTTGATGACACTCATGGAGATGGTGAAAATGAAGATGATGAAGAAGAAGAAGACGATGATGAAACTGAAAATCAAGAAGAAGTTGTTGTTGTCGGTGATGAGGAAGATGAGGAAGAAGGTGATGAAGAGGAAACTTTTGTAAACGAAGAGGAAGAAGAAAATGATGAAGAAGGTACAAATGAAGAAGGCACAAATGAAGATGAAATTGAAGAAGAAGTAGAAGCAGATGATGAAGAAGACGAAAACAGTGATGAAAATGAAGATAAAGAGACTGAAATCAAAAATAAAGAAGAAGAAAATGAAGAAGAAGCCACTGAAGAGGGAGATGATGAAGAAGCTGCAAATGAAGAAGTAGATACTGAAACAGAAGAAAATGAAGGTGAAAAGGAAGACACTGAAAGAATCAAAGATGAAGGAGAAGAAGAAGAAGAAGAAGGTGATGAAGGTGAAAAAGAAGAAACTCAAGTCAACGAAGAAGAGGAGAAAGACGAAGAAAAAGGTACCGAAGAAACTAAAGATGAAGAAACCAAAGACGAAGATAAAGAAGATACTGAAGAGAATAAAGAAGAGGATGAATCCAAAGATGAAAAAGAACCTGAAGAAGATAAAGAAGAAGTTAAAGAGGATGAAAAAGATCCTAAAGAAAAAGAGGATGAAGAAAACAAAGATGCCGAAGATAAAGATCAAAATGAATCTCAAAAGGAAGAGGATGCTAAAGTTGATGATAAAGATGAAGAAAAACCCAAAGAAGAGTCTACAGAAAAGGATGAATCTAAATCTAAAGAAGAGGAGAAAGAAACCACAGAAGAGAACAAAGAAGAAAAAGAAAAAGAAGATAAAGAAGAAGATAAAGAAGACGAAGAAACTAAAGATGAAGAAACCAAAGATGAAGATGAAAAAGAAACTAAAGAAGAAGATAAGGAAGAAGACGAAAAAGTATCCAAAGATGATAAAGAGGATGAACCTAAAGAAGAGAAAAAAGACGGTACCACAGAAGAATCTCAAGATGACAAAAAAATCGAAGAAAACGAAACCGGAAAAGATGACAAGAAGGAAGACAATGTAGAAGGAGATAAGAAAGATGATGAGGTTAAAGAAGTTGATGAGAAAGCCAAAGAAGAAAATGAAACCAAAGACGATGAAAAGAAAGAAGAAAAAGAAGTAGAAGAAAAGAAAGGAGAAGAAACTGATGTTGTTGAAGAAAAGAAAGAAGATGAAGCCGAAAAAGAGGAAGATCCCCAAGAAGTCGAAGAAAAGAAAGAAGAAGAAGTCAATAATGATGATGAAGAAGAAGGTGAAGGTGAAGATGATGAAGAGAATGAAGACGAGGAAAATGAAGAAAATGAAGATGAAGAAATAGAAAATCAACTCCAAGGTGATGATAGTGATGAAGAGAAGAAATAAATGTAAATTAGATAGAATTTTTTTTTTTCAACTTCAATTCAAGGAACTACTCACAAAAAAGAAAGTCTATTTTATTTACAACTCATTTTAATTTAACATCATCTGATACACCTTGAAGTTTTCCTTGTTGATTTTCGATAATAACAACATCACTATAATATTTCAAGAAGTTCTGAAAAGTGGGTTCTTTTAATTTATATTTTGTCGCAATTGCTTGGTAATTAAATCCTGAAGATTCTTTTCTTCTCAATTCTAAAATGTTTTTAATTTCTTCAGCACGAAGTGAATTAGGTTTCTTTTGTTTCAATTTTTGACGTTCCAAGTTCCTTCTTTGTTCTTGAAGAGTTCTATTAACTTGTGCAGGCTAATTCATTTAAATTATAAATTGATTTTGGTATTCTTTTGATAAAGAATGAAAAAAGAAAAAGAAAAAGAAAAGTGAAATAAAAATGAACCATTTCATTATGAAAATCTTCAACTGGACGCTTCGTTAAATCCATCTGACTTAAATTTGTTAACAATTTATTATCTTTGAAATGAATTTCATTCTCAGGTAAAGGAACAAATTTCTCTTCAATTGGTTTTGTAGAGGAAGTCGAGGGTATGTCATCTATTGTACTTGTTTGTTGAATTGGAGGAATTTGGCTTTTGGTAGTTACAGATTCTACAACTTTTTTTTTCATAATGTTAGAAAATAAAAGTAGATAAATGAATGAATCAAAGTGAAATAAAATTTAAATAAAGTTAATGAAAAGAATAAGTGAAATTGGAACTGTTTGTTGCTGGTTTTGTTGGCACAGTGGTTGTTTTATTCAAGACCCTCACAGCTTTTGAAGATTGGCCTCCCATTTTTTTTTTTTTTGAAACTTCTTTTTCTAAACAATAAACTCAATATCGAACAAAGTCAATCAATCAATCAATTCAAACTTTAATTTGAAATAATTTTATTGAAACACAAAACTTTATTTTATTTTCTTCTATTATTTTTTTTCAAAATTGGGTTGGGTTTCGGTTTTAAGTATCATATTCAACAGTTTTACACAATAAATCTACAAAATCGACAAATTCAGGGACTTCTAAATATTCTTGCAAAAGCTTTTCTCGTTTGTTGGAAGAATCAATGGATAGGAGTGTTTCTCTTAGTCTTTTGCTTTTTAATTGATCTTTGATTTCTTGAGATCCCACTATATAATTAAGAATTTAAAAAAAAAAAAAGTTTTTGAGAACTAAAAAGAAGCAATATCCCAAAAATTACTTACTGAGTAGATCCAATTGTTTTTTCTCAAGTTGATATGTTTCATTTAGCTCTTGATCATTTTTAATTGGTGATTTTTTCTCAATAATCTTCTCATTCTCCTTCTTCTTTTCCTCAATCTTTTCTTCAATTTTTTTCACTTTATCATTTTCTTTAATTCCTTTTTCAACTTCATTTTTATTTTCAACATCCTTTTCCGTAATCTTCTCATTTACTTTTTTTTGTTTTGTTTTTGTTTTAATTAGACATTACAATCACAATTCTATCATAAACGAAGGATTAGAAATTAAAAGGCAACCTGATGTTCCACATGGTTGTTCTATTAATAATTTATTTGAATTGATTTTAATCATGATTATTATTTGCATTTTTTATAAAAAAAAATAAATGAATCAGAAGAAGAAGAAGAAGAAGAAGGAAGGAAAGAAAGAAACCTTTATGCACTTTGTAACAAGTCAAAGAGCAGCTATTAATTTGAAAAAAAAAAATTTTTTTTTTTGAAAAAAATGAAAATGATTCAAAAGAAAGAATCAGAAGATGAATTGAAATGTAATGAAGAGAAAATCAAGAAAGAAAGAAAGAAAGTAAAGAAAGGAACACACACTAAGCAATTCTACATTGAGGGCACTTATACTTGGGAGGATGTTCAGAGCAAATGAAGCACAACTTGCTGGCCATGTTGATTTTTTATTAAAAATCAAAAAAATTTTTTTGAATCATGGAGAGACTTTGCCAGTTGTCTGGACATCTTGAAACAACGACAACAGCAACTTCAATTAATACTGGTTTGAACTCTTCTTCTTCTTCTTCTTCTTTTCAACAACCAATAATTGTAATTATCCAAATTGAATATGAAAAATGAACTCAAAAAGCCATGAATTTGTTTCAAAAATTATATTGAGAATTTTTGGAAAAAAAAAAATTAATGGCTGGCTCTTAATTTTCTTAATTATTTTCTTCAAATGTGATTGCAATTTCAATTTCATTTGTTGGAAATAAAATTATCTATTTTTTTTATATTGTTATTTATTTATTCTTCAAAGAAAAAATAAGAATAAATGGGAAATAGGAAGTCAAGATGAAGGAAAGGTTAAATATGTCAACATCTTGGAGGAATATGATTGTAAAGTTTTTTTTTTATAATTCATTCTATTTCAATCAAATTGATGTTTGAAAAAAAAAAAAAGATATAATTATTGGTGGAGGAACAACTGGATGTGTTCTTGCTGCAAAATTATCAGAGAATCCAAAAAATTCAGTTTTATTAGTAGAAGCAGGTTCGATGGATGAAATACCAGTTATTTTTTTTTATTATATTTTCCTTAAAAATTCATTGAATCAAAAAAAAAAACTTCAGGATCTTAAAATTCCAAGAAAATTTCTTGAAGCTAGATCATTAGGGAAGAATTGGAAATTTGTGTCAGAACAACAACAAGCATTAAATGAAAGAACTGTTCCAATTTTTCAATCTAAGATTCTTGGAGTATCATTTTATTTATTTGATTCATTGATCCATTTATTTGTGCTAATTTTTTTTGTTGAAAAATTATTAGGGTTCAAGTTCAATGGATGCAATGCTTTATGTTCGTGGAAATAAAGGTAATTTTTTCCATCCATTTTTCTTCCTAAAATTTTTGAGAGGAGAAAAAACAAAAATAACACTCAATTAGATGATTTTGATTCATGGGAAAGTCAAGGATGTAAAGGATGGGGTTATACGGATGTTCTTCCGTATTTTTTAAAGGCAGAAAATTGTAAAATTAATGGTTTAAATGAAAAATATCATGGATATGGAGGACCAATTACGACAACTCAAAATCAAATTGTCAATGAATTATCTCGTTTATTAATAAACTCTTGTGAAGAAATTGGAATTCCTTTTAATCCAGATTACAATGGTGTTCATCAATTGGGTGTCTCATATACACAAGTTTGGATTTTTTTTTTTTTTTTATGAAATCAATTCAATTCTTTCATAATTAAAAAACAAATGAAAAAAAAAAGAAAACAATTGAAAATGGAATTCGATGTAGTACTTCATATGGATATTTAAAAGGAATTCAACCTCGATCAAATTTAACGATTGCTTATGGTAATTTTTTTTGGTAAAAAAAAGTTCAATAATCACCTTAAGAATTTTCAAATATTTTGATCATTGTAAATTCTATAAATGAAATATAGGAGTTCATGTAATAAAAGTTTTGATTGAAGGAATTACAGCCACAGGAATTTTGTATAAAAGAGGTTCAACACGTCTTCAAAATTTAAAAAATTCAAGAATGGAATCAACAAGAGCAAGAAAGGAAGTAATCATTTCTGCTGGAGTAATAGGTTCTCCAAAGATCCTCTTGGCATCAGGAATTGGTCCAAAAAATGATTTAGAAGAGTTAGGAATTAATGTTTTAAATGATTTACCTGTTGGAAAAAATTTTCAAGATCAATTAAATGTCATTCAAATGTTTCAAGGATTAGATACAAATTCAACAACCACACAAAATATTTCTATTCAAACAGCAATTTCTCAAACTCTTCAAGTGAATTCCTTTTTTCTTCTTTTTCTTCTTCTTTATTTTTTTTCTCCAACCTCAGCTTATTATATCACATCAAATTAGTATAAACTATCGAAAAATGGACCATTAGCAAATTCAGGATTTGATTCAATTGTACTTCATAATACTAAAGTTCATGAAAATCTTGGTGATAAACCAGATATCTTTTTAAGTTTTTTTCCAGCTATTCCTACATCACCGAGTATAATTAATTCATTGGGTCTTCAAAAACATGAATTATTTCAATCAAGACATAAATTTCCTTCTCGAGGAATAAGGTTGATTTTTTTTTTTTTTTTGACAATTTTTTTAAAAAAGAAATTTTTTTGTCTGATTACAAACACAAAATAATAGTTTTGTTTCAACTCTACTCCGTCCATGTAGTAGAGGAGAAGTTAAACTACGTTCAGCGAATTTCTTTGATTCTCCTATAGTCAATCCTAATTATTTGGAAGATTTGAAAGATATTGATGTTCATTTTCTTGATTTCTTTTCTTTCTTTCTTTCTTTTTTTTTTTCAAAATCATAATAATAGGTTTTTATAAATGGTATGAAATTGTCAAGGAAATTAGCTCAAACAAAAACATTTCAAGGAAAAATTGGAAGAGAATTGAGAGATAAATCAATTCCTTTCGAACCATCTTCTGATCATTACTTAGAGGAAGTAATTTTTTCTTTTCTTTTTTTTTCTTTTATTAAATTTTGCTGTCAACTGAATTTTTTTTTAAAAAAAGTATATTCGAAAAACTTGTTTCTCCATTGGAAATGCTGTTGGAACTTGTAAAATGGGAGATGAAGAAGATTTGACAACCGTTGTTGATAGTCGTCTGAGGGTTAAAGGTATTCAAAGACTTAGAGTTGTTGATTGTAGTATTATTCCATCACTTCCAAGGTATTTTTCTTTAACTCTATTTTTTTTCTATTTCTCTCTTTCTTCTTTTCAAAAATAAATAAATGATAATAAATAAAAAGTGGAAGTCTAACAGCATTGGGTGTAATGATTGGAGAAAAAGGATCAGCTATGATTTTGTATGATGATGAAACTAAATAAATAAAATTTCTAAACCCTATTTTATTTTTACTTTTGAAAGCTTGCAATCAAAAAAAATAAAAAAGTGAAGAAGAAAAAAAAAAAGATAAAGTGGAGGACCGGGGTATCGATCCCCGTGCCTCTCGCATGCTAAGCGAGCGCTCTACCATTTGAGCTAGTCCCCCTTTACTTTTGATGAAATCCAATGTTCCGAATGAATCCACAAAGGAAATCGTTGGAAAAAAAAAAAAATCAGTGTCATGGTTTTATTTCAAAATTTTAAATAAGAAAGAACCATTTTGTCAATAACAATCAAACCAAGATATGCATTCAAGTAAAGTATTTTAATGCATCTCAAAGTTGTTATGATTGACAAACGATTATTGAGCAATTCGATTTGATTTGAAAAAAAAAAAAAAATTTAGAAAAAAATTTAGAAAAAATTCAGAAAAAAAAATGGAGGAATTGAGTCGACTCGATCCGTACTTTCCTTTTGGCTTTGCTGCTGTCTTCTTGATTTTAATTGCTTTTCTTTATGGTTCCTTTTTCCTTCTTTTTCACTTTCTAAACACACAAAAAATTTATAATTAATTGATTAAATATCATTAATTTGAATCTTTTCAATTTCTATTCAATATGTTGATATTGTTTATAAAAACTACAGAATGAAATGACTTTGAATTTTTGAATACCTCTTGTTTTTATTTGGAATTTCAAATAAAAACAATAAACTTAACTTTGAACAAATAACTTTAGTAATCCCTACATTTATTAAATCCAAAAAAACTCGGAGAAACACTTTTTTACTTGTTGGACTATGTGATTCAGGAAAAACAACTTTATATCACCAAGTATTTCTTTTTTCTTCTTTTTGTGTTGATTAATAATTAAAGTTTATTTCTTCAAGTTTCGCTATGGGTTATTTGTGAATACTTATACATCAATGGCAGAAAATGAAGGGACCTTCCCCTTAGAATCAGAAGTAAGACATTTTTAATCATTCCATTTTTTTTAATCATTCGTTCATTGCTAACTCTTGGAAAAATTAAATTAAATTTACTCTTTGATTAGATAACAAATACAAGAGCTCAAAGTTCTCCTCTCAATATAATTGATTTACCAGGTCATCAAAAACAAAGGTTTAGATTTCCTGATTTTGCTGCAATTAGTGGAGGAATTATTTTTTTAATTGATGCTTCAAGTTTTGGACACAACATTGTTCCAGTTTCTGAGTTTGTTTTACTTTTATTAAATTAAATTAAATTAAATTAAATTTATTTTTCATTAACAAAATCATTGAAAATTGAAATAGTTTTTTATATGATGTGCTCTCAAATGATTTAGTAATTAAAAATAAGATTCCAATCTTAATAGTTTGTAATAAACAAGATCTTTTAACGAGCTATAGATCAAATTTAATTCGATCTAATTTGGAAAAGGAATTGTAATTTTTTTTTTTTTTCACTTTTGCAAAAAAAAAAAAAAAAGAAGATAAATTGAAATAATAACATAATAATATAAAATAGTAATAAACTTCGTCTGACAAGATCAGCAGCTCCAGATCAAACTGGAACACAAAATAGTAATATATTTTTAGGTTTTGAAGGAAAGGTAAAACCATTATATTTTATATTTTTCACATTTTATTTCTTTTCAAAAAAAAAAAAAAAAAAATTAAGGAATTCACATTTGAAGACATAGAAAATCAAATTGATTTCGTTGAAAGTTCAGCAAAAAATGGTAAAAGTGATATTGAACAAATTGAACAATGGATGAGAGGACTTGCTCCATTTTAATGTGAATAGAATAATAAATTTAAATTGATCCAGTTCAATAATTTAATTTTCAATTTGTTTATTATTCTTTCTATTTCTTTCCTTTTTTTTCACTAGAACTATTCACAATCTATCATTACATTTCTTTATTTTTTTCATTTCCTCTCCATTCTATTAAAACTGTAATTCCAGGATGAATACAAATGGCCTAGAAACAAGAATGTTAGTTGATTATGATTATTGGTTTTTTTCTTTCTTTTTTTCCAAACCTGAGCTACAACATAGATTCCACATCTCCATATTTGCCAAATATAACCTTCAAGAGAAGAGACGCATGCTGATTCTTTTTATTTATTTATTTATTTATTTATTTATTTATTTATTTATTTATTTATGATTCATGATTTATGATTAAAATAACAAATTCGAAAAAGAAAGAAAAATACCTGCATAGGGAGCTGGACCAAAATGTGCTTTACAAGTTTTCTTTCCAATTTCAAACTCATTACAAAAGATCATAAAAGCAAAGGCAGCGACTAATCCTAAAATCATTGTCATAGCTGTATACTAATATTATTTATTTTTTCATTGATTTATTGTCATTCCAAACAATGTTAACACATACCATCGAAACTACTTTCATTCTAATTGGTATTTGAGATGTTTTGAAGAAGAGAAGGGAAATTGAAAATGGTAATTGACAAAAGTAAGTAAGTGATTCAAATTTTCTAGATGGTTGATCAGAAATTATTGCAAGGACTCCTAAAACTATACATACAATCTAATGAAAAAAGCAAAAGAAATCAATCAAATTGAAGAATAATTTAGTTAACAAAATAGAAGAAAATTAATACTCCTTGAATTGAACAAAAGAATGAAAGTTGAACATCAATTGGAACTCTTAATGGCCATTTCATCTTTTTCAAAACTTAACTTAACTTTTAAATTCGTCTCCTCGATTATATGCCTTTAATTCAAAGGAACACTTAATTAAAAAAGTTAATTGGAAAAAAAAATTACTTCAATTTCTATTTGATCCTCTTTCCTTTTAAAAAGTCTATCTGTTGTTACCAAGTCTTTCTTTTCAACGACTTTGTTGGCTTTTTTTTTGTTTTCAAAATAAATTAAAATATAAAAGACAAATTCACTTCATTGAGCAAATAGTATTGAACAACTTACAATTAATAAGAGTATTGGATATGTAGAGCTTCAATTTGTTTGAGTTTTTGGTTCAGAGGATACTTTCAAGAGATAGAAGAAAATGATTCCTTTGTGAGAAGAAAAAAAACTTGTTCCCTTTTTATTATATTTTAACTATGAAAAAGGGAACAAAAGTCTTTTTCAAAAAAAAAAAAAAAAAAAACATGTCCCAGCCCGGTTTTTTTCTCTTTTCCCTTCATTTCAGCTCTCATTAAACACAACCAACAAACAACCTTATTCTTATTTCTTGTTCTATATTTACAATTCATACATTTTTACACTCAATTTTTATTTAAAACTTGTATTAATCTCCTTTTTATTTAGTTTTTTTACAAGAAAGTTTTTCCATTTTTTTTTTTTTCTGAAATCAGTGTTTGACTTTCCATTTTTTTATTGTATTGTATTGGATATTGAATTATACCTTGCTTCAATGTTTAAATGTTCACGAATTGATTTTTTTGGGATAAGTTGTGAACAATTTTTTTTTTTGAATAAATGAATAGGAAGTATTGAATTGAATTGCCTTTGTTTGAAAATTTTTTTTGTACGCTCGTTTTGTAATTGATGTCTTTAATTTGTAGTGTCAATTTTTTTTTTTTTTTGAAACTTCAGGGGAGAAATTTGATATTTAATATCAATATTATTTCTTTTTTGATTTTGATTTCTTCTCTATTGTTTAAAGTTTTTGAATCAAATCAATCAATCAATCAATTCATTCCTTTCTTTCTTCCTAATCCAATTTAATCAATTCAATTCAATTCAATCCAATTCAATTCAATCAATCAATCATAGCTTTTCAAGAAGATAAACCATTCTTTAAAGCCGCAAAATTTGGTGATCTTGCATCAATTCAAGCTTTGATAAATTCAGGAGAAGAAAGTGTTCATTCAAGAGATGCAAGTAATGTAACTGCACTTCATTGGGCAAGTATTAATGGCCATGTTGAAGTGGTTGATTACCTACTTTCTTTGGGAGCAGAAGTGGATGCAATTGGAGGAGAGCTTCAATCAACTCCTCTCTTATGGGCTGTTCGTTTTCAAAAAGATGGAAATTTGGGAGCAATGGTTAGTCTTGTAAAAGCTGGGGCAAACATCTATGCCACTGATTCTCAATCTTATAATGCACTCCTTTTATGTGCTCAATTAGGTCATACAATGAAAGTCCTTTATCTTCTTTCACTTGGTTTAAATGTTCATTTGGCTGATAAAAATGGTGCAACCGCATTGATGTGGGCTGTTTATAAAGGAGTTTCTGAAGATGTATAATTTTTATTTTATTTTTTTTAATTATTTTTTTTAATTATTATTTTGAATTTTTTTATTAATTTTTTTT
>Ga0097678_1003215_pt1 | contig 11263 bp, 14 predicted proteins | sample ThiBiot_500_plan_2_FD_72847 | JGI IMG/M metagenome (GOLD analysis project Ga0097678, IMG submission 72847) | Wastewater bioreactor microbial communities from Cape Town, South Africa - Thiocy_expt_500_plan - 1398105537976 (version 2) (version 2) ...
AAAAAAAAAAAAAAAAAAAAAAAAAAAAAAAAACCAAATAGAATTAATATCATCAAAAAATGTTGATTCCTCTGATTTAAAGCAAGTGACAGAATACAACTGTGGTTTCTTACTCAAGAGATTGAACAAAATAATATCCTTTTAGTCAAAAACATTATTAGTTATCATGGTAATTTTAGAAATAAGATGGGAGCAGGACTTATTTTTTTTTTGGATCAAGAGAAGGCATAAATTTCTGATGGAAACAATTGTGTGTTTTAGTGTATGTTTGATGTTATTAAATATGCCTCAAGAGAAAACAAAAGAAATAATTAAATCTCTTGAGCCTTGATATTATTGAAACCTAAAATAATCGTCAGTAATTAACACAGCTAAAGAAAATATTTGAGATGCCAAAGAATTTAAAATTCCTAATTCCTTCCGAAACTTAAACTTTGCTACTTGTGGATTTGCTTCATAGTTTCGAAAAATTTTTACTATCTCTGCACAATTTTTAACTCTCTTTTCTACTTCTTCTTCTGTTTCCCAATATTGTTTTTGAAGTGTTTGCATCAATTCTGCTTGCTGTAATGGTGAACGGATTCCTTTCCAAGATTTGTAAATATCAATATTTCTATCAGATTGAAGAAGAATTTTCACAAGTTCAATAACACCATTTTGACATGCAATGAAAAAGGGTGTTGCATCTTCAGAATCTCCTTGATTTACATCAGTTCTATCATCTTGAAGAAATAAATGAACAATTTCAAGATGTTCTTGTTGGCAAGCAATAAAAAATGGAGTTGGAGTTTCGTTCCTAAACTCAATCCTTTTATCTTTTAAAAGAAGTTTAACTATCTCTGTATGACCTTCTTGACATGCCATATAAAGTGGAGTTCCTCCTTCACCCATTGGAGTATTCATATCAATATCTCTTTTTGTTTCTAAAAGCAACTTAATCACTCCTAACCTACCATGAGAACATGAAACACAAAATGGAGTATGTCCTAGATCACGTATTTGATTCACATCCACTCTCGGTTCCTCTAATAATATTTTTACAACTTCAACTTGATCAAATTTACAAGCGACATAAAAAGGTGAACACAGCTCAAAGTCAGGCTCATTCACATTAATTCCTTTCACATTTAATAAAAATTGAACAATGTCTGTTTGTCCTTCAATACATGCACGATAAAAGAGTGTTTCTTTCTTTTCATTTTGAATGTTGATATCAAGGTTTGGAGTGTTAAGGACAATGTTCTTGAACTGCTCCAGTTCATTGTTTGCTAATAGAGGGAACAACTCCATTCCTCACTGACTTGATGGTGATTTATTGATAAATTATTAGTTATTGATCGATGAATTTTTTTTTATATGATTACCGAGAATTGATTAGTCACAAAAATAAACAAAATTTAAACCAATCAGGGTTCGAAAAATGTTTGAAATCTAAAAATGATTGGTAGAATTTCTTTATTTTAAAGTAACAAGTTGCTTTTGCAGATCTTCCTCAAATAATTCAATCATAAGAACAAATTCAATAACTTTTGAGTAACAATGTTAGAATTTATTCTTTTTTAACCTTGATTGATCTTTTGAGTGATTTTTATCAAGGTTTTGTGACAAGTTTTTTATGGAGCAAAAAATTCATCGGATTCGGACCTTTTTTGTTTGTTTGTTTCTTTGATAAAAGATAATGGAATATCCACAAAAAACAAAAAGAAGAATAAAAGAAAGGAAAGATATAGGGAAGGAATAAATAAAACCCAAAGTCTTTTTTGTGTTGGGGAAAAATTTCAAACAAAAAAAAAAAAAAAAACAGTTTTCGATTACACCTTTTTTTTTTTTCTATTCCCCAACACAAAAAAGACTTTGTTCATCTTTTCCCTTTGTGGGTTTTTCTCTCGTTCACCTTTACAAAAGAAGATAAAAACAAATAAATTATTTTGTTTTTTTTTCTTTCTTTCTTGTTTTCTTTTTCAGTTTTCAATATTTTGTTATTCATTTTCTTTTTTTATTCCCTTCATAACTTTTTTGACCATTCAATTTTTTACCTTTACAACAAAAAAATCTTCTTCATTCTTTTCATTTTTATTCTCATTATTTGAGAAATATCTCATTCAATTTTTCTAATTTCAAATAATAGTAAATCTTCATTCATTTTTGTTAATTTCATTTCTTTTGAGTCAATTTATTATTTGTTTCATCGTTTTGCTTTCAAAAAACTGGTTTCGGTTTGTTTGAGATCGTCGACATTTTTTTTTTTTTCCATCGATTTTTTGTGGAAAAAATGCAATTTTTTTCATTTTTCTGAAACCCAAATCGATTTTGAATCAATTTTTCGAATTTTTTCGTCATTTTGTTTCATTTTTATGAAAAATAATTCAATTTTACTTATTGATTGATTGCTTTGATTCTTAGTTTTAAAGCATTGAATACCTCAAACTTGAACTTATTTAACATATTTAACATATTCAAGATGTTTAAAATGATGTCTAGAAAGAGGTTTTATCATATTGTATTAAATAACTCATTTTTGAAAAAAAAAATGAAAAATTTGAAAAATTCAATTACAAAAATTTGAATTTTGTGATTTTTTTAAATGAACTTTTAAATAATGTTTCAAGAACTAATACTAATTTGAAATTTAGGAATCTAATAGTTAATTGAGTCTCATTTAAGGGACGAAGAAATCTAATTAATTAAAATTCAAATAAAACAACTTTGAGAGAAGAGAATAGAAGAGGACCGTGACTCTAAAAGGAATTGTAATTTCAATATCAATTTCAATATCAATCAAGCTCCTGATTGCAATGTAATTCTTTATTATTTCTTTAAATTTGAATCTTCAACAAAATTTAAACAATTGCTATTATCAAATCAAAAGTAAAAAGTGACCAGAAATCTCTTCAAAATATAAAAATCTATGAGTGAAACATCCCATTTATTAAATGTAAATAATGGAGGTGAGATCTTACCAAGATGTGTTTTATTTAGTTTTGGAGTTGGAGCACTTGCTGCATCGTTATTAAATGAAGTTCCTGCATTTTTTTTAAATCCATTTTTAATATCATTAGTTGGATTGAAACCTTTAGCTGCTGGATTGTTAATGTTTTTTGGAAAAATATTTGATGCTGTAAGTGATCCATTTGTAGGTCAGAACTAATCTTAATTTGATTTTCGATTTTTGGTTTTATATTTTAAAACCATTTTGTTCTTTTCTTTTCTTTTCTTTGTACTCCTTAATGTAGGTTCATTAACTGATAAAACTCGAACAAGGTTTGGTCGTAGAAGACCATGGATCTTAATCACAGGCCCAATTGCTGCAATCGCAAATATCTTGATGTGGCAATTTTGGTCTATTGAAAGTTATTCATGGGAAATAGTTTATTATCTATTTGCTTACATATTTTTATGTTTAAGTTTAACTTGTATTTTTATTCCTTACTCTGCATTAACAATGGAAGTAACAACTGGTTTTTTTTTTGTAAAATTAACTCACTTTAATTCAAAAAACAATTATTGATTAATTATTAGATGATGTACAGCGTGTAAGACTTACACAATATAGGATGTCTTTTATGTTTATAGGAATGATTGTTGGTGTAGGAGTTATGGGTTGTACTTTATCATTTTTGGAAGAGAAATTAGCTTATGAAATTGGATCAACAATTATCTCATTACTTGTGATTCTTTCAACTACTATTTGCTTTTTAGGAGTGAAGGAAATAGATTATGAAAATGTCTCAAAAGAGAAACAAGAAATAAGATTTTGGAGAGGACTTGGTCTTATTAAAAAGAATACTAATTATATGTTCTTAGTTGGCTCATCTGTATTTGGATGGGTTAGCACAGCCATTGTTCAGAACAATTTAATTTTTTATTGTGAATACTCCCTTAATTTAAAAGAATACTTTGCAATTGCTATCATGGTTGTTCTTGTAGGAACAATATTATTAATACCTCTCTGGACAATTATTATGAACAAAATTGGAAAGAAGTATTCATTCTATATAGCTTTATTTTCTCTCATCCTTTTGTATATTGCTTTAATTTTTGCCCCAAAAGAAAATCTTATTTACCTAATATTTTGCTCTTTACTTGCACCTATTGGATTATCTGCTATTCACCTTCTTCCTTGGGTATTGATTTACTTTTTCAAATTATTTATTTTATTTTATTGATTTTTCACTTAACAACTTTAAATAATATAGTCAATGCTTCCTGATGTAATTGATATTGATGAGATTCGAAATGGAGAAAGGAGAGAAGGCTTATTTTGTGGTTTCTTTTTTTTCTTTTTCTTTTTTTCCTTTTCACTCAATCAATCAATAATATAATTAAAAAGCTGTATTTGTGTTTTTTAATAAAATGTCACTTGGAATGTCATTGGCATTATCAGGAATTGTACTTCATTTTGGTGGATACAAACCAGGTTTATTATTTTCTTTTAAACTTCAAAACCACCCTTAATTTAATTTTTTATAAATGAAATAATTAAAGGTGATGAAGAACAACCTGAATCAATCGATCATATCCTTAGGTTATTAATTGGAATTATTCCAGGTTTTTTTTTTTTTTCATTTTTCAATAATTTTTTTTTTCAAAAAACTTTGTGACAAATTCTCTCTATTTCTTCAATTTAGGTGGCTTTACATTAATTTCTTTTTGCTTTCTATTTTTCTACTCATTAACAGCTCAAGAACAACTAAATAACTCAAGAAAATTAAGAGGTGAGTTTTTTTTAATCACTTTTCTTTTGAAATAAATTTAAAGCTAAAAATTAAAATAGATTTAAGAGCTGAAAGAGCACAAGAACAATCTAGTTCTACACTCCAATAAAAAGTTTTGAAGTTATAATATTTATTACATTTCTTTTTCTTCTTTCAATGTATACAAAACTGATCCAAAAAAATTATTTTCTTCCACCTCTATAACTACCTCTTCCTCTTCCAGGAAGTTTATCAAGTTTTAATGAATGAACACCTCTTCTATCTCGTACTTGATATGGTTTTGGTCGTTTAGTAGTTTTTTCCTAATTATGATAAAATTTATTTTAATTAATCCACTCATTTTTGATTTTTTTCTTGTTTGTTGAAAGAATAAAAATTACTTCTTGTTTGGGAATGAATTTAATTTCCATATTTCCAAGAGGCGCACTTGTATTTGAAGCAATATGTGAAGTATGACTATCAAGTCTTTCAGCAAAAGATTTCTTCTTCTTTCTTTCTTGTTCAGCATCAAATTTATTAAAGTTATTTACAGAATGACCTTGCTATAAATTATTTTTTTTTTAAATGAAAATATTGAATCAATGAAAACCAAAATTGATAGCAAATAAAAATTGAACCCGAATTTCATAAAACTTGGGTCCTTTTTCTTTAGGTTTATCTTGTTGTTTAGTCTTATCTTGTTTTTTGGTTTTTTCTACTTGATTTCGAAGATCTAAAAAGAAAGAATTGTTAAGTTTTTTTTTTTAAAAAAAAAAATGTTGAAAATGAAATAAAACCATCATCAGAATCATCATCAGTTGAAGCATCTGACTCTTTTCCTTCTTTTTCTTCATCCCCGTCACTATCATTAACTTTTTCGAAATTTTCTTCAAGTAATTTTGCTCTCTATTGAATTAATTTGGTTTTTTTAAAAAAGAAAAAAGAAAGAAAAGAAAAGAAGAAGAAATGGAACTCTCTTTGGATAAGCAAGTGCATATTCTCTACTATTTTCATCAATTTGGAATTCAGGATTCTTAAAGAGTTCAGCAAAACGTTGATCTCCAATTGGATTATCCATATCTGAAGCTTGTTTATCTTGAATAAGTCTCTCTGCCATTTCAGGATTGACTTTAGGAAGTCTTCTCTTTTGAATAGAAATTCTTGATCCTCTTTGTTTATCAATTTTATCTTGTCTTAATTTCTTATGATATTCTTCATAAGCAAATGGATTTGCAATAGCTTTTGCCTATAAATTAAATAGAAAGAAAAAATTATTAAATATTAATTCATTCTTGTCAATTCAATCCAATATGATTATTTCTTGTTACCTTTTCATACAATCTTAAATCAATAAAGAATCCATGCATAAATGCACGAAGTAAGTTCGTTCCAAGTAAATTTTCAAGTCCAAGTCTAAATAAATAAATAATAAAAAATTGAAATTTTTCAAAAAAGAAAAAAAAGAAAAGAAAAGAAATAGATAAATGAACAATACGATTCAAGTTCTTTTCTTGTAACGAATTTATAATCATCATAGAGTGATGGTTGAGTGTTTTCTTCTAATTCTTCAGTTAAGTTATCAAGGAAAGAACACCATCTTGGGGCATTTCCTAATTGTGGAATATAAAAAGCTTGAACTTGAGGATTTTCATTTGCAACAATCATTAATCCAGATTTTGGAACAACACAAACATCATTTATATCATATGGAGGTTCAACTGATGTAAAATTGTCACCCTATAAAGAATATTATTTATTTATTTATTTATTTATTTATTTATTTATTTATTATGTATTTTAAATAAAGAAGAAAAGTTACAGAATTTTCATCCCAAATTTTAATAATCTTTGTATCTGCAGAAATAACATTTTTTGAAGGATGAAAACTAAGGGATTTAATTGGATATCCATATTGATGATCTTTCGTTAAAATTGGACTATTTTATTTGTATTTTGAGAAAATGATAGAAATAAATAAAATAAATAAAATAAAAAATGAAACGTGTCTTTTCTTAAATCATAAAGTAAAACATGACCAGATGAAGTTCCAGTTGCAAAAGTTAATCCATCATTAGAGTATTGAAAACAAGAAATTTCTGGAATATCACTTACACTAAATTTGGTGTAAAAGTGAAGTTTGAATTTTTTTTTTTCAAAGAAGAAAATAAAGAAGAAAAGAAAGAAGAAAAGAAAAGAAAAGAAAAAAATTGTTACGTTTGAAAGTTTCTTACAACATAAGATCCAACATCTAATTTACCAACTTTATTTTTTGATCTTGGATCCCAAAATTCGATTTTTCCATCTTCAGTTCCAAAAGCCATTAATTCATGAACAGGGTTAACTTTACAAACCTAAATCAAAAACCAAAAATTAAATAAAATAAGTTTTATAGTTCATATTATTTTTTTTAAAAAATACATTAAGAGCACGTGAATCTGTTTCAAATGGAGTAAGAAATCTTCCTAAATCTAAACTTAATCTCCAAACTTCTGAACCATCACCAACTGCAAGTAATTCACTTCCAGAAGAATGATAACATAAATCACGTCCAAACTATTTAATGATATTCATATAATTTCACATTTCATACCATATTAAAATTTATTCTTGAAAGATGTTATTACCTTTGGAATTCTAGTTTTATAATATGTTCCTTGTTGAGTATGAAATTCTAAATTTCTATCCATTTGTAAGAAAGCAATTTTACTCCAATCTTCGGTAAGAATCTAAACAATTAATATTCATCAAAAATTCCATTATAATAAATTTTGAAATTGTAAAAATTTTGATTATAGAAATCCAACCTCCATTGCAGCAACTTCACAATCCATATGTCTTTCAAATTTCATTGAAAGTTCTGATAATTCAAAACAACGAACTTGAGGTTTATAAACTCCAGTCATAAATAAATTCTTTCCATCTGGAGTAATATTAACTTTTGATGAAGCTTCAGGAAATTCAAGGTCTTGAATAAACTGAATTCGAGTTTGGTAATCTATAATAATTAAAAAAAAAAAAATCAAATTTTTACATTATATTTTACAAATTGAAGAAAAAATTGATATAGTGTAAGGATTTAAAACAAACCATGATCTCTCTTCAACACTCGTTTATTCTTCTTCTCAATCCATTCTGGGACTTTCTTCGAAGCCGTCACATTATACACCTTCACATCATTTGGTTGGAATACTTGCAACCCCATTTTCTCTCCAACAATTCAACTTATCAACTTTTCCTTCCGAATACAATTTGTTACAAAGTATCTCAATCTATTAAGAGAGTTATTAAAAGAAGTGAGGATAGGATAAGAAGTTATTGGAAGTGAAAGTTAAGAGATATAGTAATACCTTGGGTTGGACTGGAATCGATTAGCACGTGGCGTTTTGAATAAGAAAAAAATAATAATTTTCCCGCCAAAAATTTTTTATAATTGACCTATTCAGTAACCAACCAATTCATTCACTCAATAACTCTTCAATTAACTTCAATTAACTTCAATAATTACAATAATTACAATGATTTCAAGTATGAATTGATGAAAAGAAGGATAGATTTTATGTTTTTTGGTTTTGAAAGATCAAAAAATTGGAAATAAGTGGAGAAGAAGAAGGGAATTTGGATAAAGGATCTGTCATAGAAATTTTTCATTTCTTGTTTGTAATTAATGTGTTGATTGTGAGAAGAATAGCTTGATTGTAACTCATATTACTTGAAAAGTTGAGAATATTTCTTTAAGTTAAAGAAAGAATCAAATGAAATCTTTTGGAAAATCTTCTTTATTATAAAGAAATTGGAATGAAATTGGAAAGAAAAAAAGATTTTATTTGTTTATTTATTGTCAACAAATTCGAAACTGATAATTAATTATAAAATAGATAGGTACGAGATTGATTCCTTGTCTTTGTAGATTAGAAAAAAAGGAAAACACTGTGGAGAAAAATAGTCTATAATGACAGAGAGTAAACCTGAAACAGTGAGTAGAGTTCTTGGATGGAGGAACTCTTTAGAATCAGGACATGAAGATAGAAAGGCTGATGGAGATCTAAAGAAAGGATATTTTCTAGTTGAGAGCTCAGAACAAAAACAATATTGGGTCTTAGCAGAGTATGCTAAATCAGCTTTCCCTCAACTTGTGATTCAATTCTATCAAACAATTCTCGTTTTTGAAGATGAAACATTATAATCGAGTTCAACACATGATACATATTCTTGTTTCTTTAATACCTTTGTAATTTTATCTTGTTCATAGTTCCTCATTAAAAAAAAGAAAGATCTTAATCAATTTTCTTTTTTTGAAAAAATATTTACATTAACATTTAAGAATAGTTTTTACATATAAATAATTCTACAAATACAATATTTAAGAAATCAGAACAAAAATCAAAAGTTATCAAACCAAGGAGAAAGCAAAAATTGGAAGAATTTGAGGATCTTGAAAAACAACAAGTTCATCTGCATGATATTCAGGAATGAATTTCTTTGTTGTGATTGGATATGCATTCTTGATATCTCGTTTATCAACTATTTAATTCAGGAATTAAAAAATGAAAAAAAAAAGAAGAAAGGTCAGAAAATTTAAAGGAATGAAAAAAGAAATCAAACCAATAGTGCAATGGGACTGATAACCAGGAATAATTGGTTTTCCTTTCAATGAGTTTGATAATTCGGGATGTTCTGTGGCAGGATAAACATTTCCTATTTGTTTAATTATGATTTTGAAACTAGAAATAAGAAAGAGAGAGAGGAAAAAAAAAAAAAAAACCTGGAATAACACAACAAATTACAAAGTATTCATTACTTTTGTTCTTAAATGCGGCCATTTTTGAAAATGAATGTGCATAAGATAAATCTCTTGTGAAATACACTCCTGATATTTTAATATTTTGATCAGAAAAAAATTGAATAAAATCAATCAAAAGTAAATCAACCTTGACCATAATAACCTGAATCCAATTTAGCCAGTGTTGTTAATCCTTGTTGACAAATTTTCCAAATATACTTTTCACATGTTCCATGAATCATTGGAATCACTGCTGGCTGATAATAAATAAAATAAATCATTGAGAGTTTAAATGCTGAGATAAAAAATGAAAAAAAATTACTTTGTTGCCGTCATTCCAATTAAATTCATTAATATAATCATTTAAATTATCCAAAAAGAAAGATCTTAACTCAAAACCTGATTTAATTTTCCAAGATTGAGATTTAAACTCTTCTGGAGATCCTAGTTGTCGACTAAATAAAACATTTCGATGTTCTTCGAATCCTCTTTTTAAAGTTATATTATGAATTGCAAATGCTACTTTGAGTTTTTGAGTTTCTTGCAAGCCAAGTTTCATCAATATATCATAAAATTTGTTATAAAGTGGTTCATCAATGATCTTGTTGCTCTCAAAAATACATAGCTTCTCAAATTTAATTGCGCCTCCTTCTTTACTCCATCGATCATCAACTTGCATTCCCCAAAATGAACTGGTTGTAATCTTCAATCTTGATTTCATTTTCACTTCTTTGATATTTTTTAAGTCAAAGAAAAGATCTGCCTCTGAATTCCAGATTTGAATATGGATATCATCAAGGATTTGCAATACTGATTTAATTGATAAACTTAACTCATATAATGAAAATGGAGGTGTCACTTTCATTTTCTCATTTTTTTCATCAAATATCACAAATATCTCAATTTCTTCTTCGCCTAATTTCATCAAAAAAAAAAAGAAATAAGTTACATTTACCTTAAAATTGAAATTGATATGAAACAAAAGAAAGAAAGAAAAAAAAAGGAAAAATTACTTGGAAATCCATATTTCTTCCCAAAATCAGTCTTGATTTTTAAAGGGTCTTGTTGAAATTGACAAATAATATTGACAATTTCAGTATTTTGTTCTTCACTGGCAATTTCCAAACAATTTTTATTCCAAATTGTTTTTCTAAAATCAATTTGAATTCCACTTCCAATTACATATTCAAGAATATTTGAATGTCCATTTTGACAACTTAAATATATTCCAAACATTATTTCTTCATTTATTTCATTGATGTTATTCTTGTCTTGATTTTGTTTCTCTTGTTCAATTACTTTCTTAATCGCTTCAAAATATCCTTCATGAAATGCAATGTGAATTAAATGTTTGTTGATATTTTCATTCTTATCTCCTGAGTTATAAAGAGTGAATAAGTTGTCTTCTACAATGTCTCCTTTGATAAGATCTTGGAATTGATTGTCTCCATTATTTTCATTCTCATTCAATGGAATTGAAAATATATTTCTTTTATCAATAATTGAATAAAATTTTTGAATTGTTAAAGGAAATAAAACTTCTTGATTCCATTTCAAATTTCCATAAAAATGAATATTAATATATTCAATTGATTCAAGACATCGATTCATCAATCTTTGACATTCTTCAATATTTGGTCCTTTAATTAAAACATCCATCATTTTCAAACGATTTGGTTCTCCATGTTTTCGACTATTCAAAACACTTTGAATTGATTCACTTGATTGAGTTGATTGGATTGATTCATTATCTTGTAAATTTGATTCCATTACTCCATGCATAAATAAT
>Ga0097678_1003254_pt1 | contig 11123 bp, 13 predicted proteins | sample ThiBiot_500_plan_2_FD_72847 | JGI IMG/M metagenome (GOLD analysis project Ga0097678, IMG submission 72847) | Wastewater bioreactor microbial communities from Cape Town, South Africa - Thiocy_expt_500_plan - 1398105537976 (version 2) (version 2) ...
AAAAAAAAAAACAAACTTGATCTGGCAACCATAGCGCATGAACTGTGGTTGAAAGGCAACGAGTATTACATTGCGTAGCTTGGGTTTACATTAATTTGACAATGAGCAGCGTGACCAAACCCGATCAAGCTCCGAGCAATTCGGCAGATGCTACGACTAATGCGCCGCCTACTTCAAAAGGCAAGGCGGCTCAGCGACGAGAGGAAAATCAATACTGGGGAATGAAACTAACGGAGGCCATCCGGGATAATAACAAGGAAAATGTTAAGGCCATCATTAAGAATAAGTTGGCAAGTGTATATCTATCAATATTTTGTCTTGCAAAAATCCCTCAGTTTGATCGAAACGCGATCGTAACTTTAACTCGACTAATTCTTCATTTTAATTGTAGACCTCTATAAATGAGCGAGATAAGGAAGGTCAAACAGCTCTGCACGTTGCTTGCGCCACAGGCAATTTAGAAATGGTAAAATCATTGCATCCGAAATCACAACTGCCGACGGCCGAATCATTCCAATAATAATGATTCATCATAATATTAAATGAGTATTACGTTGGAATTAATCAATCCTTATAGGTCAAGTATCTTCTCAAGAAGAAAGCTGCTATAAATATTATAGACAAAAACGGTGATACTCCGTTGCAAAGAGCTTCAAGGTACTATTATAATTTGACTGATCATTTACGACTCTTTTTATAACTCTTTTGAATCGAGATCTGCTTATTTGGATGTATGTGAGTTTCTGCTAGAAAATGGTGCCGATCCAATGTATAATATCAACACCAATTCCGCAACAACTCCGTTACATTGTTTAGCGCGTATTAATTCCCCCTCTAAAATACAGAAAAATTTACAAGTAAGGCAACTTGTTTTGAGCTTGAACTCGATCCGAAAATCCCTACTCACTGCAATGAACTAAATCCATTTATTAGAGATTAAACGTCAAAATTTCGACGCGTCAACAGTAACATTTTTTTAATCCCGGATCCAATTCTTGTTCAATGAACTCGTAAATCTCATCATATACTAACCCCGCGATCAATTATCGCAGGTCATATCAATGATGATCGAGAAAGGCGCAGATATTAATGCTCAAACGCGTAATGGTGTGACACCACTTCATGCATGCAGCGAGACCGGAGTTTTAGAGATAGTAGATTTATTATTATCATCTGGCGCGAGTGTTAACTTGACCGACGCGTATGTCTTATATAGCAAGCTTTGATATTAAATACGATGAATCGTGTGATTCGCGCTAGATCTTTGCGCTAGTTTCGGGCGGTGAAGACTGACAGTTTGCCTAATTAGGAACGAAGAAGATCCTCTGCAGTACGCCGTTAAAGCGGGGCACGGAGAAGTTTCTCGAACGCTCATGCTGCACGGTGCAGATCCCCTCGCCAAAGGAAAAAATGTAAAGTTGATATTTGTGCAAAGTTTAATACTGACCAATCATAGGGTACGAGTGTTGGGGTAGCAGAAGCAGCGGGATTCACTGAAATACTGGCCATTTTAACAAACAAAAGTATACGCGACATTGGCAAGTCTCAAGCTCTGGCCACATTTAACAAATTAATGCAACCTTGTACGTGACTTACAACTCATTATTATTCATTATATATGACTATTAATTGCTTTGTTCAGGTGTCAAAATAAACCAAAACGGCCGCAGAATTGACTGGATGATTGACTTTGTACGTAATAATTGCCGCTTATTTATAACTCTTTTTTCCCAATTATGTCTCACGATAATGACATCCATCGGCTCTTATTGATATCTATCGCCATTTAGAGTAACAAAAGTGTGCAACATTTTCCAAACGTGAAGCAAGTCATGCTGAAGCATTTATTCAACATGCTGTCAACGACTTACAATCAACTCAAACGACGCACGACACCTAATCTCGACTCAATCTCGAGCTTCCCGTGTGTAAAGACTGACAGTCAGCTGACACAATCGAGCAGCAAAGTCGCGCAAATCTTCGGTCTGGACGCGAGTGAAGACAGCGAAGAATTCATTCAGCGCGCGTGCGTGGAGGGTCAAGAGGCCCTGCAATTGACCGAAAAGGCAACACAGGTAAGATACTATTCGTCAATTACATTGTGATTGTGTATGTCGACCGGGCTATTATTAGGTATTGGGAATTTCGGTGTCAGAACCGTCGGTGTCACCTCACAAACAACCCAAAAGAGGAAAATCAACTGCGCTCATCATGAAGCAAGACACCAGCGAGAATGTAACGCCAATGAGACGCCGTCGCAGTAGCGGAATAATTTCGAACAAAGAATGCACCATCGAGGGGCCCAAAACCTCGCCTAAAAATAGCAACCTGGAGTCTTCAGTCATCGTTGTGCCACGCCAAAAGCCCCCATCGCTATTTTTGGGCAACGGTCCTGCTTCGATGCCTGCTAAACGGCCCGGCGGAGCTAAAAATAGACGCGAATCACAATCCCCTACCTCGAGTGATCCCAGCGCGATTAGTAGTAACTGTAATACGAACGTATCTCATAGTGAAAGCAGCATGAATGAAAGTAGATCCGGTCCGAGCAGTGCGCGCGGAGCGGATTCAGCAACAGATTCGCCAATTCGAGAACGATCTACGGCTAAAGAAAATAGAAGGAGGTTGAGAAACTCCGTAATGTTTAATTTGCAAGTGTTAGAACGAGAGTTGAAAGAAATTGAACGGAACAAATTGACCGATGAAGATCTGGATTTGCTTATGATAAAAAGTTCAACTGGATCCGGACGACGACCGAAGCTAAAAGACATACCGTTAGTCAATGCAGATGCTAAACATAACAATGGCTTGGATACCAGCGAAAATGCCGAAAATACGGCGCTAAATTTAGAAGTGGATCCGCAGCAACAAAAGAGAGCGAGATTATCTCTCAGCGACAACAGCGTGTTTGTTCGACGACAAATTAATTTCTCGGAAGATCAAGTGACGGTCGTTGCATCAGGCGAGTACAGAGAAAGATCTCCGCGAGAAAATAACTTGGATCCAAACACGTACTTAAAGTGCATTAATATGGCGAATAATATTATATCAAATCTATCACCCAATGCATTTATGTTCCCATTGCTACATTGCGCACTAGAAATATTGGATCTGAGTAATAATTTGTTGGAATATTTGCCACCAGAAATCAGCCTTTTAAAACGACTGCAACAACTGTCCGTTCAGCGAAATTTCCTCAAAGAATTGCCAAAAGAAATCGGCGAGTTGAAGTACTTGAAGACGTTGTACGCCTATAATAATTTCTTGGAAAATATTCCTGATGAAATCACACGGTGCAAAAATCTCCGGGCAGTTCATTTACAAAATAACAAATTAGCAAGTATACCGCTAGAACTCGCCTCGATATCTTTAGAAGACTTGCAGGTAAATATCAAATAATGAAAAAAAAACATGTTTAACCCTGGTTTTTCCGCTTAAAAAAAAATATCCGAAATAATTGCAGATAGTAAAACATTGTATAACTTACATTTGATGTAGTTGGACGGAAATCCATGTTCTATTAACGAGAACTGCCCTATTGATCTCGCGACTGCATCCACGAAAGATATTTTGGCGTGGATGGAAAAAGAACGAAAAAGAGAGAAAAAATCAAAGTAAGAGCACTTTATTGTATATATTTAAATGTTATATTCCATTATTTTCTACTCTTTATTTTAGTATCTATGTAACAAAAATACTTTTGTACTTAAATAATATTTGCTTTTAGGACAAGTAAGACTAGCAGTCCGAGAAGAAAATCAACGCCCAGAACAAAACAAATCGTTCTCAGCGCCAACTCCGAGCAAAAATTCGAGTCGTTGTTAGCTGACCCGAAAATCAACCAGTCATTTAGGATATTTCTTGAAAAGGTAATTATTTTATTTAAAGAAGAGGCATTTTAAATTTGTTCAATGTTATTTATTTGGAAATAAGAAGCATAAATTCCCTTAATTCGAATTCTGTTGTGTATTATTTCCTTATTTGGATTTTTTTTTATGTTTAAATTTCCCCCTTATTCTAATTCCGGCGCACTAGGAATATGCCTCAGAAAATCTTCTATTCTACAATGCCGTCGAAGAATACAAACTACAAATCCAAAAGAGCCCATCGATGGGCTTCGACATTGCACTAAGCATTTACAATGCATTTGTCAACTCGGTGACAGCTGGCACGCAAGAAATTAACTTGCCAAATGAAGTGCGCGAGAATTTGATGACAATCTTCGAGAAAAGCAAGAGAAAATTGAGCACCGTGCGAAAATCCGTCATTGCCGGCGTGGTGTCCGGCAGCGTGTTTGACACGGCGCAAAGATTCGTTGCTGACTTGCTACGCTTCGATCACTTCAAACGATTTTTGCAGAGTGATTACTTCAAGCACTAGACCTCGCTTATTTTGTACAGATTTTATTTTTTTTTTAACAATGTATAAACAATGTAGTCGTGTCATGGCGTTATGATCATCTTTTTTTCATCGTTAATTCCAAGAAATACAAAACAATATCCTATGACCGCTAGGGTCCAGTAAAACGGTACTTCCTCTGGTAGGGCTCTCGGACCGTTGTGAAGGCTTGAAAAGGTAATATTATGTTTTTGTTTGAATATTGAACGATTGACAAGTATAATATTGGCGAAAACACTTGTTTTCCTCTAAGCTAACTAACTATAATAATTCATTGGTTTAAGTTTATTTCGTTCTCATTTATTTGTATTTATAATCTGGTCCAAGCCGAAATAACGCGTTACAAATCAGCCGCTAGCCCTTGAATATACGTCTTCTCTTTTTGCGCTTCCTCCTCGCTATTAGCAGTACCAATACTATCCGCATAACCTAAGAATCTTGACCATTAGATCTGGTATCTGAATAGCTTTATTTAGCTGGATATTACCCTTTAATATATTCTTTACGTCTTCAAAACTCGCGCCTTGCAAGCTGAGCAAATTTTTGACGGTAGTTTTGATTTTTGGATCGGCAGTACAAATGACGGCGATAACGAAATCTACCAACTGTAGAGTAAATAGTCCTGCATCCAATCTCATCAAATAGAACTCATCTTCGTCTGCTTCGCTAATTTCTTCGCCTTCAGCCATTCGCTCTTGAATGACTCGTCGGATCGCTTCGTTGGCCTGATCCACCTTCTTTGCGTACTTTTCGTGCAACTCTAGTAATCTCTCTACTTTCTCCATACCCTCTTCTCGGAACTATAATATAAAAACCCGAATATAAATTAGTTTTGAAAGCAAGAATTGTACAGAAACTCCATCGAGAAGATCTGATCTGAAGTTACCTTTTCAACCACGCGTCCCCATAAAGAAGCATCAGCACGCAAGCAAGTGAATAATGATGATATACAAGATATGATGTGCTCGTCATCTTCAGACTCGGAGAATCCTTTCTTTTGTTTCTTTTTCTCGGATTTGTTCTACAAATCCAACGCCTTAGTATTCAATTCTATTCTGAAGCTGTTATATAACTCACCTTTTTCATAAATGCAGCGAATAATGTACCCAATGCCGGCAACTCTACCCATCGGCGACAATTGTCAGGGTCACGTGCCAAACAAAAATCTAACAATTTCAAAGCTGACTTCCGTGCGTACTTTTTGTTCCTAATTTGGCAATAACAATTATTAAATTACTACACGTGCCATAAATTTAGTTAATGGACGACGTACTTGATCATAATTTGCAAAAGTCGCAATCCTTCAGCTTCAGTGAAATATTTTCTGTTGTCTTGAAGTACGGCCACCACACATAGGCTATTGAAAATATTTTCCACTAATTCTTCTTCTTCGATAGTTCCCGGATTATTTTTCTTATATAGCTACAATAACCATGTCAGATATTACACATTATCATTTTAAAAATTAACTTACAGCGACTGCTGATAACAACGTATCGATTCCGTTTAACTTTCCAACTAGGACTTGGTTGTCTTTCGAATTCTGAACTAAAATTGATAAAACTTCACTGGCATATCTAAAGAAATTAAATTATTAGCTTAATTGAGACGATTAAGTGCTGCGAAAACACTTACAATTTGACGTCATCGAATTCCTTGACTTGCAAACGTTTCAAAATCCACTTGATAATATCCGTCTTTTCACCGATTTGTTTGCAAATGGCAACATCGACTTCGGTCAAATTTTCAATAATTTCTAGCGCGTTATAAACTCCTTGCTTTTCATCCGTATGTCGCTCATCCAATCGACTCAACACTTGCGACAATAACTCCAACATCTTATTCGACAGCTATATTATGCATTGCAGTTAGTACTCGTTATTTATAATCATATAATAGTGAAATTTCATCGTACCAAAGCATCGACGAGCTGATCCACAGTCTGCTCTTCTCTCGCGTCTTCGGGAGTGCCCGTCAATTCTTTTAAGAGCGCAATTACATCGCACACAATATCATTGTTCTCGTGAGTTAACAATCCCAATAAGGAAATATGTGCCTCAATGCGAATGAACTCGGGATACAACTCCGGATTAGCTGCAATTGGATGCAACTTTTTGACTTCTTCGTCCAAATCGACTTCGCTGGTCATAAATCTAATAGCCATAGTTAAAGAAAGAACTCAAAACGAACTATAGCTGTACAATTATAAAAGTATTTCTATAATAGTGCATTTTTGTATGAAATAAACTTGTATGTACGCACTTTTCAGGCTCAGCGACAAATTTTATACGTAATTGTTGATTTTTTGTGATGGCGCGTTCAAATGAGGCAATTAATCGCTTCATGCCCGGTACGTCCAAAACTTCCACCTATATAAAATAATATTATTAAAATAATTCGCGGAGAGAAGTAGCGATGAACCGTGCATCTGCCAAAACTTTTCTTGTCGAAATTTTTTCGAGCTCAAAATAATTCAATTAAATTTGTAAATTCGTAAAATAATACGTGTGTTATATTGCTTACATCTTTGGCTCTCGAAAGTAATTTATTAATTGTTTCTTCATCTAAGTTATCCTCCAGATCGTCCAAATCAATATCGTCAAGTCCGTTATCATCGTCCTCTATTTTCGCTTGTTTGTGCGCAGGACCATCATCGTCAGGGTGCATATCTTGCAACTTTCTCTTGACTCCCTGCGATCGAGATTAGACATGAGGGACACAAGTGTTTAATTATGAGCTGCATAATGATGATAGATGTACCTTTGGTAGTTCCATAGTTGAATAAGGACATAAATTTAGTTATGGCGCGCGTTAAAAAAAAAAAAAAAGAGAATATAACCAGGGCATGAAACTAACGCCTCAATAATTAGAAACGTTAGGGATTAATCTGGTATTCACTCTTTTGAGCAATATGTAATGCAACGAAATAATAGATAAACTTCTGACGAGGAGGTTCACCCAACATTCAAATCTATTCTACCTCAAAAGAGGAAAAAATTTATTATGGTTCATCATCAACAAGCATGTTATGATGCCCGAGTACCCCACCGTTAACCTATGTACCTTGAATTGTACGCTTACGCAACAAAAAAAAAAGAATATTACTGAGATTAGATCAGGACTGCATTGTTTTCAGAGCCAGGGGTGCATGTCTATTAATACCCCCGCTATCAAACTCATTAAGTTGTCATCACCCTAATCTCTTAAAATATCAAGTTTCAAGCTTTCAATCGTGCGTCATCTAGTTCCAGGCTTGATCAGCGATGGAAAATATTATGGGGCCAAATTATTTTTCAAGCTTTTTCAACGATCGATCACTTTATACAAAAAAATCTAATACAACAAAGTATCATTCAACTCGACCCCTTTTCAATTTACATCCACTGGCTCTTGAGCACATCCAGCAACTCTTTGACGCACTCCTTGATCTTTTCATTCTCAGTGTGATTAGTCCATGGCTGCAAGGCGGGTCGAAGTTCACTAATCACTTGGTGGGTCACTTGCATATCGCGCAGTAACAGCGTGCCGATTGTGACTATCGTCTTGTGCACCGTGTCCTGATCTGACTGACTCTTCAACAACTACAACAACAGCTCAGCTATTGCACCTAATGATATAACGATATATAGTACTCACTTTGACAGCAATATTCGCGGTTTTAATCTTTGCTTCTGTGTTTTCACGCGAGGTCGGTGAATTGAAGAAAATAACAGAATAGCTACGTTCAATGTTAGTTTAGCACAAGAACCACGAATTAGATAAATCTTATAATTATAACATACTTCAATAATACACTAGCTAGAATACTGGAGAAATTCTTATCTGCAACGAAGGTCATCGCGCCACCAATAATCTTGTCCAGAATTACATCTTGGTACTGCAACAATGAAATTAGATATATACATTTAAGAATAATAACATACCATTCGTAAACTTGGCACAAAATTCGCATGTGCGAACAGATTAGCGATGAGTTTCAAGCCCAACATCGAGTTAATCTTCGCTATATTTTGTTCTACAGGCAGCGGTTAGTCTCATTAAATATATTCGGCACCAATATAAACGTACCAGAGACACTCGTAAAATTCAACAATATCTTCAACAAGTCGCGCTCTTGGTTCAAATCGAAATCTTTTGTCATTTCAACGAACCTAACACTTTTCGATTTGAAGTACGCGTCTGTATATTTCATCAATTGCGTTGCTGCTTGTTGATGCAGAATTAAAATTCGCAAAATATCCAGGGCTAAAATAATAATCGTCAGGACGACGGATCAACTAACATAAAGATCGAATAACAACATACCAGGGAATACTTTTTCTGCAGGCCATTGAAGTAACTTCCACATGACGTTCAATTCTTCCGTCATAAAAGTCGATTGTTGCGTATTTTCTGCATAGGCTTGCAGTGAGCCAACTGTTCGCTCCAAGAACTTAATCTCCGGTGCGTCCAAGGCTAACGCCGGGTTTAATTTTCCAACGGGATCATTGAAGGACAATAATTTAGCCAATATCGCTTCGAATTTACCTTGGCTGTAAATTAACGGTTTTTCCTGGAAATAACGTCAATTAGAAGACTGTGATTAATGTTACCAAAGACTTGTTTCACGTACTTGAAAAGGAAAGTGAGTGTATTTCTTGTTCATCTCCAGTACTCGGAGTAGTGGATCGCCAGGCTTCAACAAATCTCGAATCTTTTTCTTGGCAATTGTTTCAGGATGTTCAATGAAATATTTTTGGTTGTTCCTCACAAACAAAGCAACTTTTGAGTGCTGCTGAACGAGGTTCTCGCGAATGCAAAAGTCCATCGCAACTTGTTCGGCATTGTCAGTGATGTTGAATCCGATTGGTCGCTTCAGACCCTTCGAAACTGCCACACTTCTGATCACATCGTATTCACGCTCGTCAAGCACATCTTCCTCGCGAATAGTCATGCCATCAGTCATGTCTCCTTGGTCGCTTTGTTTCTGTTCGGTTTGATTTTTCAATTCTTCTTTCTTGTGCATCAATTCTTCTTTCTTTTTCTTAATCTTTTTTAACTGTTTAAGGTCTTGTCTCAACCGCTTCATTTCATCTGACTCGTCGTCAACTTCCATCGGGTCATCCGAATCGGAGTCTGAGTCGACACCAGCTTCAGGGTCTTCATTATCATCATCGACGCCGTTCGTATTAATTTTATATAGACCTTTGCCTGGAATAAACACGACTTTTTCGCCTTTTTTAGGACTCTTTTGCCCATTTTCGTCTTGCATTTGTGCTTGTAACTGCGAAATCAAGGCCATAAATTTCAACTGATTTTCCACATCCCGTTGTCGTCGTTCTATAAATTTGCTTAGTTTATGAACCATTTAAAATAGAAAATGAGTTCGCCAAACAAAAACCTAAATACTCGAAATTTCTTACGAACCTAGTAACATCTTCACGCTGGCCTCGAGTTTTTCTTGTAATTCTCTTGAAGCTTCACGATCCTTTGCGATCTCGTCCGATCCGTGCAAATCGTCATCGTCCGACATCAAAATTCCAAGTTCTGGCATGATCTCTTCTAAATCTGAGCGCAAATAGTCTTCTATTTTTTCATCATCCCTTAAAGTATTTTTAAACGCCATTTCTAAAATTGGCCAATCGACTTGTTCGCCTAAATCAAAATAATAGAATGAGACGAATATAACGCAATAATATGAACTACCTTCGAGCATAACGAGCGGTACATAATGGTTTTTAACGCTCGAACTCCAAGCTAAAGCCAACGGTCTGGCTTGACACGCCTAAAATTTTTAAATAAATACCGCCAAAATGTTTAATTATATGACAAAACTCCAGTACCTGTGCCCCATGACGTGTAGGAAGAAATATTGCAGCTACACCAAGCTAAATTAAATATAAATTTGTTTTAGTATACAGGATATTAGTAGATTGAAACACAAGAAATCTAATTAAAAAATTGTTGTTGCGCGTCAATTTAAAATCGAATAAAATTAGGCTTGATGCCCTACACTTAAAAAAATTTCAAGAAAAAATTGGGATCTTTGTCGACAATTTTCTCTCTCCGAAAAATTCTATTAACGAGTTTATTATACTCCTTTCGATAATTTTACTTGCCTCTCCCATGCCATATCTCTCAATATCTTCGTCTGAACCGTAAATAATTATTGGTCGCTTCAACACGTTGGCCATCGCAAATACGTGAATAAATTGTAAATGTTGACCTTTTTCTGAAGCTTGATGCAATATTTGATCAAATTCTTTTTCTTCATATTTTTCTGCGCTTATTTTCTTATACCAGTCAAGATTCGTTGAGAGTTCTTCGTGTAGAGATTTTCTTAATAATTCCCAGAATATTTCTACACCCCACATGGCACGAGAGAGTGCGTGAAGTAAGCAATTTCCATCTCCTGTCGTTTGAAGAGGGACAAGCCTTACTGGCATGAACTCTCGAACCATCTTCGATATATAATCGATAGTCTCCCATTGCACAACTTCAAAAAATTTGTCTTGATTATTTTTGACCGAATTTGGAAGCTTGAAGGTTGTATTGGTGGATGGCAACTCTTTGCGCAGTAGTTTTTGTCCGTATTGCAAACAGAAAATACACATGGTGGACCTGAAAAATAATACAACACCACCTCCGCTTTATTTACAATTGTAGTGTTCAGTCCAAAATAAATAAAAAATAAACATGCAACAGGTCTTTGGCTTAAAGTGAAATTTCTAGAACTCCTGGCTTAAGGG
>Ga0097678_1003262_pt1 | contig 11101 bp, 9 predicted proteins | sample ThiBiot_500_plan_2_FD_72847 | JGI IMG/M metagenome (GOLD analysis project Ga0097678, IMG submission 72847) | Wastewater bioreactor microbial communities from Cape Town, South Africa - Thiocy_expt_500_plan - 1398105537976 (version 2) (version 2) ...
CATGCCGATGATGGCGTTCATGGGCGTGCGGATCTCGTGGCTCATGTTGGCCAGGAAGTCGCTCTTGGCCTGGGCCGCCTCCTCGGCGGCGCGCCGGGCCTGCGCCATGGCGCGTTCGGCGGCCTTGCGCTCGGCGATGTCCTCGAAGACCCAGATGGTCACGTGCTGGTGCTGCGTGGAGTGGATGGCCCGGCCCGATACCTGGGCGACGAAGGTGCCGCCGTCCTTGCGGGCAAAGTCCCATTCCACGTTGACATCGCGGCCCGCAGCCAGCATCGGCCCCACCAGGGCGCCAAAGTGCGCGTAGTGCTCGGGCGACGGGTAGATGACGCTGCCCGGCTGGCCGATGAGCTCGTCGGCGCGGTAGCCCAGGTACTCGACGATGCGCTGGTTGACCCGCAGGATGACGCCGTCGGCGGTGTAGATGATGCCATTGGGCGCGTTGTCGAAAATCATCTGCTGCTCGTCGAGCAAGTGGCGGTTGTGCGTTTCGCTGGCGCGCAGGCTGGCCTCGGCCACCTTTTGTTCGGTGATGTCCTGGTTGATGCCCACCAGCCGGCGCGGGCAGCCGTCGCTGCCGCGCAGGGCCGCGTGGCCGATGTCCAGGATCCAGCGCCAGCCGCCATCGGCGCAGCGCATGCGGAAGGTGGCGGTGTAGTCCGGCGCCTCGTTGCGCAGGAAGCGCTGCAGGCGCGCGAAGACCTGCGGCGCATCGTCGGGGTGGATCAGGGACTCCCAGCACGCCATGTGGCTGGGGTGGCGCGCCAGCAGGCTGTGCTTGTCGTAGCCCAGCATCCCGGCCCAGATGTCGTTGACCGCCACGTCCACGATCTCGCGCCGGTCGTTGATGGTGCAGTCGTACATGCCCAGGTTGGCCCCGCGCAGTGCCAGGGCCAGGCGCTCCTCGCTGCGCGCGACGAGCTGCTCGGCCTGCTGGCGTTCGGTGATGTCGTACAGCCAGGACACGAGGTAGCGGCCATCGGAGAAGTCCAGCAGGATGGAGGACAGCAGCAAGGTGACCGGCGTGCCGTCGGTGCGCACGAAGTCGGCCTGGTAGCCCTTGACAGCGCCTTCGCGGCGCAGGCGCTCCATGAAGGCGTCGCGGTCCGCCGGGTTGCGCCAGGACTGGCTGGCCGGGTGCGTGGCGACGTCCTCGGGGTGCACGCCGAGGATCTCGCCGTGCTGGCGATTGGCGAAGACGATCTGCCCGTCCTCGGTGCCGATGATCACCCCCACGGGGCTGTTCTCCAGGATGCGGCGCAGCCGGGCCTCGTTCTCCTGGCGCTCGCGCTCGAGCTTCCTGCGCTCGGCAATGTCCTCGTACACCCAGACCGCCGAGCGCTCGAATCCCGGGATGTTGATGCCCTGGCCCGACACCATGGCCTCGAACACCGAGCCGTCGGCGCGCTCGAAGTCCCACTCGATGTGCACCTGCCGGCCCGCGCGCAGCAAGGGGGCCACCGTGGCCGCGAAGGCCTGGTAGCTGGCGCCGTCACGGAACATGCGCTGTGCCACGGGCTGGCCGACCAGGTCGGCCGCGGCCAGGCCCATGCTGTGGCACAGGCGCCGGTTGACCCGCAGGATGATGCCGTCCGCCGTGAAGCACATGCCGTTGGGCGCGTTGTCGAAGATGACCTGCTGCTCCTCCAGGAGCTTGCGGATCTCGGCCTGCTGGCGCTCGATCTCCAGGCGCGCGCGGCGCTTTTCCGAGACATCGTCCACCGTGAAGCGCAGCAGGATGCGGCCGCCGCAGTCGAAGGCCATGAGGTTGACCTCGGCGTCGAAGATCTCGCCATTGGCCCGGCGCGCGCGCCACAGGAAGTTGGCGATGCCGTGCTCGACGATGGAGCGCGTGATCTCCTCGCCCGCCGTCTGCGTGTCGGTGCCGTCGTACTGCGTGGGGGCGGAAAAATCCAGCGGCATGCGGCCCAGCACCTGGGCGCGGCTCTCGAACCCGTAAATGCGCACGGCCGCCTGGTTGCAATCGACGATGCCTATGGCCGGGTCGATGATCACGATGGGCACGGGCGAGTCCTGGTACACCCGCTTGTTGTAGGCCGCGCTGTGCTCGAGCGTGGCCTGGGCCTGCTGCAGGGCTTCGTCCCTGGCGGCCAGCGCGCTGCGCAGGGCGGCGTTCTCCTGCTGCAGTTGCTGCAGGGCCCGCTCCAGCGTGGCGGGCGTGGCGTGCGATCGCTCCATGGCACCTCCATTGGCGCCCTGCGGCTGCGCCACAAGGGGGGCGCGATGCAGCGTGCGGCGTCATGCTGCGCACGAGTATTGGCAGCCGCCGCCGGGGGCGTCAACCGGCAAAAGGCCCGCAGCCGGGGCGATGCAGCGCCTGTTTGAGCTAGCGCAAGGGCCCGGCGCTCAGGACGCGCGGCGCAGCCCGGCCACCTGCTGGCCCAGGGCATGCAGGTGGCGCTTGAGCGCCTCCAGGCCCAGGGTGCCGTGCGCCTGCACCATCACGCCGTTGGGCAGCAGCAGGGCAAGCTCGGCGCTGCTGCCGTCCTTGCGGTAGGTCTCCTTGACGGCGACATCGCCTTGCCGGTAGATGCGCTCGACCTCGTCGGCGTTTTCGCTTTCTGCCGTGGATTGCGCCCAGGCAGCCATGGCCAGGCGCAGGGCGGGGGCGGCGCCGATGTCCTGGATCTGGATCTCCACTTCCTTGCCGTCCTGCTCGTACTGCGCGCTGGCATGGGTGAACTGCATGCCCATGGCGCTGTCGGAACGTGCCTCCACGCTGGTGCGCGGCAAGCCCGCAAAGCGCTCGGGAATGGCGCCGCGCAATTGCTGCGGTGTCAGGGCGGCGCCGCCCTGGCCGCCCAGCGCCGTGCCCAGGGCCTCGGTGGCCGCCTGCAGGGCCGCCTGGCTGTCGCCCTGGGCCTGGGCCTGCTCCATCTTGCGCGTGGCCTGCTCCAGGCGGCTGGTGTCGATCTGGATGTCAGTGCCCGGCAGCTTCACACTGACCGCGTCCGCACCGCCCAGGCCGGCGACGCCCCCGCCCAGGCCGCGCGCGCCCGGCGTGAACAACGACGTGGCCAGACCCACCACGATGCCCGCCAGAATGCCGCACACCACCAGCGCCGCCGTGTAGCCGACGGCCTTTTCCTGCGGGGCCTTCATCAGCACGGGAATGCCGGTGTAGACCAGGTACACCGAGTACAGGGCGGCGACCAGGCCCAGCATGGCCAGCGAGGGCAGCAGGCTGAAAATCCCGCCCAGCATGCCCGCCGTGCTGCCGTAGGCCACGAGCTTGAAGGCGCTGCCCATGTCTGCATGGCCGGCAAAGCGCGGAGCCAGCATGTTGGCGATGAGGGCCAGCACGTACACCATGGCCAGCGACAGCACATAGCCCACCACCATGCTGACCAGGCCTTGCACCACCGGCACGCGCACGGAGATGCCAAAGGCCCCGACGCCGATCAGGCTGTAGCCGATGAAGCCGGCCACGGCCGGAATGGCGGCGAGGAACACCAGGTAGTCCCTGTAGATGGACGCCGGACTGCCGTCTTCCGCGTCGATCTGCATCCAGGTCTCGCGCGGGCGCAGCAGGATGTCGGTCAGGCGCTGCACGAGGGCCTTGCGCTGGGTGGCATCAAGCGATGGGGTTTGCATGAAAGAGAACTCCTTTTTTTCGTAGAGGGTGGAGCGCGCAGGGCGCAGGCGCCGAGTGGAGCATGGATGGGGCGCCCCAGCGCCTGCGCGCAGCAGGCCTGGCGCGGGGTTTTGCCGCAAAAGTCACGCTTTGGCGCAGGGATTGCGCCGCCGCAGGGCTGCGGCGCCGGCTGGCCGGCCCCGCTCAGGCCGCCGGGCCCAGCAGCAGCGGCAGCACGGCGGCGGCCGTGCCGCGCAGTACAGCATGGGCCACGCCGTCGAGTTCGCTCGCCTGGGGGTTGACGATGACCACCCGCGCCCCGCCGGCGCGCGCCAGGTGCGCCAGGCCGGCAGCCGGGTAGACCGCCCCCGCCGTGCCCACCACCAGCATCAGTGAGCATTCGCGCGCGGCCCGCTGCGCCGCATCGAGCACGGGCAAAGGCAGGGCCTCGCCAAACCACACCACGCCGGGGCGCAGCAGGTTGCCGCAGCGCGGGCAATGGGGCGGCTCGCCCGCCTCCACTGTGTCGGGGTGGCAGCAGGGACGCGGCAGGTCGAGGAAACGGTCGGCCATCAGGTCGCCATGCAGGCACAGCACGCCGGGACTGCCGGCGCGCTGGTGCAGGCCATCGACGTTCTGGGTGATGAGCGTGAGGCGCCCCGGGTGCTGCCGCGCATAGGCGGCCAGGGCCTGGTGGCCGGCGTTGGGCTGCACGCCCTGCAGCATCTCGCGGCGGTGCTGGTACCAGCGCCAGACCAGCGTGGGCTGGTCGCGAAAGCCCTGCTCCGTGGCCATGTCCTCGGGGCGGTAGCGGGCCCAGAACCCGGTCTGCGCATCGCGGAAAGTGGGCACGCCCGATTCGGCGCTCACGCCCGCGCCTGTGAGCACGGCCACATGGCGGGCAGCAGCCAGCCACTGGCGCACCGTCTCCAGCAGCGGGGCATCAGGCGTCATGCCAGGGCCCGCCCCGCTTCACTGGCGCTGACGCAGCGCCTCGTACAGGCACACGCCGCTGGCGACGGAGACGTTCAGGCTCTCGACCGCGCCCTGCATGGGAATGCCCACGAGTTCGTCGCAGGTCTTGCGCGTGAGCTGGCGCATGCCCGGCCCCTCGGCGCCCAGCACCAGGGCCACGGGACCCTTGAGGTCGGCCTGGTAGAGCGTGCGCGGGGCGTCGTCGCTGGTGCCTATGACCCAGATGTTGCGCTCCTTGAGCTCGCCCAGCGTGCGCGCCAGGTTGGTGACCATGAAGTACGGCACGGTCTCGGCGGCGCCGCTGGCCACCTTGGCCACGGTGGCGTTGATGCCGCAGGCATGGTCCTTGGGGGCGATGACGGCGTGCGCGCCCGCGCCGTCGGCCACGCGCAGGCAGGCGCCCAGGTTGTGCGGGTCGGTCACGCCGTCGAGCACGAGCAACAGCGGCGCCTGGCCCTCGGCCTCCAGCCGGTCGAGCAGGTCGTCCAGCGAGGCCGACTGCTCCACGGGGTGCACGCGCGCGGCCACGCCCTGGTGGCCATGGCTGCCCGAGAGCTTGGCGATGCGCAGGCCGTCGGCCTCGATGAGGCGCACGCCCGCTTCCTTGGCGCGCTCCAGGAACTGGCGCATGCGCTGGTCGCGGCGCGTGGGCTCGTAGTAGATCTCGATGATGGATTGCGGCGCGGTCTTGAGGCGCACCCCCACGGCGTGAAAGCCGAACAGGACTTTGGGACTGGACATCGCGTGATTATCCGTTGCGCCTGTTTGCTCTGTTTTTCATAGCTGGTGGCGCTTGCATTCATTGGCCTGGAGGCCAAAATCACTCATTATTCGCAATGCGCCCCGCCTCGATGGTGATGCGCCGCTGGCAGCGCTGGGCGATGGCGCGGTCGTGCGTCACCAGCACCAGCGTGGTGCCCTGCTCGCGGTTGAGCGCGAACATCAGCTCCATGATGGTCTCGCCCGTCGCAAAGTCCAGGCTGCCCGTGGGCTCGTCGGCCAGCAGCACGGCGGGCTGCACGACGAAGGCGCGCGCCAGGGCCACGCGCTGCTGCTCGCCGCCCGAGAGCAGCTTGGGGTAATGCCCCAGGCGCTGGCCCAGGCCCACGCGCGCCAGCATGTCGGCGGCGCGCGTGCGCGCATCGCGCTGGCCCGCCAGCTCCAGCGGCAGCATGACGTTCTCCAGGGCCGTCAGGTTGCCCATGAGCTGGAAGCTCTGGAACACGAAGCCGATCTTCTGCGCACGCACCGCGGCGCGCGCGTCCTCGTCCAGGGCGAACAGGTCCTGCCCGTCCAGCCGCACCGTGCCGCGCGTGGGCGTGTCCAGGCCGGCGATGATGGACAGCAGGGTGCTCTTGCCCGAACCCGAGGCGCCCACGATGGCCACGGTTTCCCTGGGTGCCAGGCGGAAATCGATGTCGCGCAGAATGTCGAGCGTGCCCGTCGAATCGGTCACGGATTTGAAGACATGGTCCACGGCGATGATGGGCGGCAGCGAGGTATCAGACATGAAAGGTGCAGGTGCGTGATGACAGAGGGCGTTCGGCGTGACTTTATCCTGCGGCTGGCCGGCGGGCTGCTGGCGGGCTTTTACGGGTCCGCGGCCTGGGCCGCGGGGCGCAGGAAGGAACAGCGCATCCTGGTGCTGGGCGATTCGCTGAGCGCCGAGTACGGCCTGGCGCGCGGCACGGGCTGGGTGGCCCTGCTGGAGACGCGCCTGCAGAGCGAGAAGATCGCGGCCACCGTGGTCAACGCCAGCGTGAGCGGCGACACCACGGCCGGCGGGCGCTCGCGCCTGCCCGCCCTGCTCGCGCAGCACCGGCCCACGGTGGTCGTGATCGAGCTGGGCGGCAACGACGCGCTGCGCGGCCTGCCGCTCAAGAACACCGAGGACAACCTCACCGCCATGGCGGCGGCGGCGCGCAAGGCGGGCGCGCAGGTGCTGCTCGTGGGCATGCAGGTGCCGCCCAACTACGGCGCGGACTACGCCCGGCGCTTTGCCGCCACGTTTGCCGCCGTCGCCAAAGCCCAGCACAGCGCGCTGGTGCCCTTTCTGCTCGAAGGCGTGGCCAATGCGCCCGATGCGGCGGCGCTGTTCCAGAGCGACCGCATCCACCCCAACAGCCAGGCGCATCCGCGCATGCTGGAGAACGTCTGGGCCGTGCTCAAGGGGCTGCTGTAGCGGGCGGTCCGCCCTGCACGGCAGAGCGGTAGGCGTGCCAGCTCGCATGGCCCAGCAGCGGCCCCACGAGCACCAGGCCCGCGCCCCAGGCCCACAGCGAGGCCAGCACCAGCAGCGCGATCAAGGCGCCCCACAGCAGCATCACGCCCGTGTTGTCCAGCACCACGCGCATGCTGGTGATGCCGGCGGTGAGGGCGTCGGTGTCACGGTCGAGGATCATGGGGATGGAGACGACCGTGGTGGAGAACACCAGCGCCGCAAACACACCGCCCACCAGCAGGTAGACGGCGACGAACTCCCAGTTCTGCGGGCTCAGCAGCGCATCCAGCACCCCCGTGGTCGAGGGCAGGCCGGTGTTGAAGAACACCGCGAACACCACCAGCGAAGCCCGGCCCCAGAGCAGCTCCAGGAGCACCAGCACCAGCACCAGCAGCCCCATGCTGCCCAGGTGGCGGTCCCAGCAGGTGATGGACTGGCCCAGCTCCGGCGCCAGGCCGGCCTCGCGGCGGCGGCTGGTGTCGTACAGGCCCATGGCCAGAAAGGGGCCGAGCAGCAGGCAACCGCTGGCCAGCGACATCACGTACTCCGGCCGCGTGCGGAACACCCAGCCCAGCACCCAGGCCATGGCCCAGAACCACAGGCCGTAGAACAGCGCAATGCCGGGGGCCGCACGCAGGTCGCTCCAGCCGCGCGCCAGCCAGCGCCAGGGGTCTGCCCAGCGCAAGGGCTGCAAGGCCATCGAAAAAGGCGTGCTCTCGGTCGCTGACGTGGTGTTCATGGCGCGGCACAGAGTGGATTGAAGGGCCGAACCACTGTATGCGCCGTCCCGGGTTCTTGATGGCCATCAAACGCAAACCCGAGTGTTTCGCTCTGTCATGGGCGCGGCAGGCGGGGCCGGCCGGCCGGCCGCCCTGCCCTGCGCCTCACGCGCCGCCGAAGGCCTGGTGCAGGGCCTGCTGCAGGTCGGCGCGCAAATCGTCCACGCCTTCCAGGCCAATGGAAAAGCGCACCACATGGCCCGGGCGCAGGTGGGCCGGCGTCTGCCGGCGCATGCTGGCGATCTCGTAGGGCACGACCAGGCTCATGGGGCCGCCCCAGCTGTAGCCGAGGCGAAACAGCCGCAGGCTGTCGCAGAAGCGGTCCACCTGGGCCTGGGAGCAGGCCGCATCGAACACCACGCTGAACAGGCCGGCCGCCGCGCCCTCGCCGGCCCGGGCCGCGCCGCACAGCGCCTGCCAGTGCGCGTGGCCGGGCGCGCCTTCCAGGGCCGGGTGCAGCACCTGCACCACCGGGGCCTGCTGCTGCATCCAGTGCGCCAGGGCACGCGCGGCGCGATCGTGCGCGGCGTAGCGCAGGGCCATGCTGGGCAGCGCGCGCAGCACGGCCTCGGCGTCGTTGGCGCCCACGCCCAGGCCCAGGTGCATGTGCGCGTTCTGGATGCGCAGGTGCAGCGCCGCGTCGCGCGTGACGATGCTGCCCATGAGCACGTCGCCGCCGCCGCTGGGGTACTTGGTCAGCGCATGGGCCGAGACGTCCACGCCCAGGCTGCCGTCGCCCAGCAGGTCGAAGGGGGCGAAGGCCAGGCCGGCGCCCCAGGTGTTGTCCAGCGCCGCGGTCACGCCGCGCGCGCGGCAGATGCGCACCAGCTCGGGCAGGTCAGGGAACTCCAGCGTCACCGAGCCCGGCGCCTCCAGCCACACCAGGCGCGTGGCGGGCGTGATGGCCGCGGCCAGGCTGGCCGGGTCCATGGCGTCGTAGAACGCATGGCGCACGCCGTACTGCGCGAGCAAGCCCGCGGCCATGGCCTTGTTGGGTCCGTAGGCGTTGTCGGGGATCAGCACCTCGCCGCCCTGGCGCAGCAGGGCCAGGGCCACCGTGGCCAGCGCGGCCAGCCCGCTGGGCACGAGCACGCAGTGCCGGCCGCCTTCGAGGGCGCACAGGCGCTCTTCCAGGGTGAACGTGGTGGGCGTACCGTGCAGGCCGTAGGTGTAGCCGCTCTTGTCCTTCCATTCGCGCCGGCGCATGGCGGCCACGTCCGGGAAGATGACCGTGGAGGCCTTGTGGATGCCCGGCATGGGGGCCTCGAAGCCTGCCGGGGGCTGGTAGCCGTGGTGGATCAGGCGCGTGGCCATGTCCGGGGTCGGGGTGGTGTCTTGCATGCGGGAATCGTAACGGCAATGGCGGTGCGCAGCGCAGCCTGCGCGGCCTGCGCCGAATGGGCATGGTCCGGCTGCAGGTACACTTTGCAGCGATCACCTGCGAACCTTCGTGGCATCCACCACTCCTCCCCTCCCCGTCGACCTGCGCGACCTGCGCCTGGAAACCGCCTGTGCCCTGGCTGGGCAGGCGGGCAGCGCCATTCCGCCGCCCGGCATGGCGCCCGCGCCCTTCCTGCAGGGACTGATCGACCGCCTGTGCGATCTCTCGCTCAAGGACCCGCTGACCGGCCTGGCCAACCGGCGCCACTTCCAGGCCGTGCTGGACGCCGAGATCGACCGCGTGGCACGCTCGGGCGAGGCAGCGCTGCTGCTCATGCTGGACATCGACCATTTCAAGCAGGTCAACGACACCCATGGCCATGTGGCCGGCGACCGGGTGCTGCAGTCCGTGGCGCGCACCCTGGCGCAGTGCGTGCGCCCCATGGACACGCTGGCGCGCTATGGCGGCGAGGAGTTCGCCATCATCATGCCCGCCTGCCAGGCGGCGTTCGGCAAGACCGTGGCCGAGCGCATCCGCCGCGCCGTGGCCGAGGCGCCCGTGCAGATCGCCCCGGGCACCTGGCTGGAGGTGTCCATCAGCATCGGCGGCGCCTACGCCATGCAGTGGATACGCTCCTCACCCGTTCTCTGGACAGACCGTGCCGACCACCAGCTCTACCTGGCCAAGGCCGCAGGCCGCAACCGCGTGTGCATCGAACCGCAGCCCGACAGCACCGTCAGTGCCGAGGAAAAGGGCATGCTGTTCGAGCCGCTCTATACCCCCTCGGACTGGGGCGCCCTGGGCGCCATGAACCACTCCGGCAACGCCCCCTGAAGGCAGCAAGATGAGCCCCGCGTCGCCATCCTCCATTCCTTCCCCCACCGTCGCCCCGGCCGGTGCGCCCAAGGGTGCCCGCATCATTGCCATCACCAGCGGCAAGGGCGGCGTGGGCAAGACTTTCGTCTCGGCCAACCTGGCCGCCGCCCTGACCCGGCGCGGCCTGCGCGTGCTCGTGCTCGACGCCGACCTGGGCCTGGCCAACCTCGACGTGGTGCTCAACCTCTACCCCAAGACCACGCTGCATGACGTGTTCACCGGCAAGTCCGCGCTCGACGAGGCCGTGATCGAGGCGCCCGGCGGCTTCTCGGTGCTGCTCGCCGGCTCGGGCATGGTCGAGTACTCGCGCCTCACGCCCGAGGTGCGCACCCAGTTCCTCAACGTGATCCAGACCCTGGCGCCGCGCTTCGACGTGATCCTGCTCGACACGGGCGCGGGCATTTCCGACGTGGTGCTGTTCTCGGTCTCGCTGGCGTCTGAGGTGATCATCGTGGCCACGCCCGAGCCCACCTCGCTGACCGACGCCTACGCCGCCATCAAGGTGCTGGCCACGCAGCAAAAGCGCCAGCACCTGCGCCTGGTGGTCAACCAAGCCGCGCGCGCGGGCGACGGCCGCGCCATCACCAGCCAGTTGCAGCAGGTGCTGAACCGCTTCGTCACCACCGACTCGGGCCGCCCGGTGCGGCTGCTGCACCTGGGCGACATTCCCGCCGACAACGCCGTGCGCGAGGCCGTGATGCGCCGCCAACTGCTGCTGCAGGGCGCCCCGGGCAGCCCGGCTTCGCTGGCCGTGGCGCAACTGGCCAACAAGATCCAGGCCACGCTGCTGAGCTGACGAGCGCTCTCAAAAAAATAGCTGCCAGCGCTTGATTGACAAGGGCTGGCAGCTTTTTTATGCCAAATCTCAGGACTTGAAACTCAGGGCTTGAAGCGCCGTGGCGGCAAGGCAATCCACTCCGTCTCGCCCGGCACCTGGCCCATGGCCTGCGCCTCCCAGTCCTGCGCCGCCTGCACGATGCGCTCCTTGCGGCTGGAGCCGAAGTTCCACCAGATGTGGCGCGGCCCGTCCAGCGGCGCGCCGCCGATCACCACCCAGCGCCCGGGCGTGTGCGCCTGCACGTGAGCGCCCTGCCCCACGGGCAGCAGGCCCATGGTGCGCGCGGGCAAGGTCTGCCGCGCGCCATCCTGCAACTGCAGTTCCAGATCGGCATCGACGCAGTACAGCGCCATCTCCGGTGCCAGTGCGGGCAGCGCCAGCGCCTCCCCAGCGGGCAGGCGCACGTCGAGGTAAAGCGTCGGGCCCAGCGTCTGCA
>Ga0097678_1003290_pt1 | contig 11025 bp, 9 predicted proteins | sample ThiBiot_500_plan_2_FD_72847 | JGI IMG/M metagenome (GOLD analysis project Ga0097678, IMG submission 72847) | Wastewater bioreactor microbial communities from Cape Town, South Africa - Thiocy_expt_500_plan - 1398105537976 (version 2) (version 2) ...
TAGATCTACTGCTCTATGCTTTCAAAGCAATGCGTGAATTGTTCAATACTGCAAGTTGAAAATAAATATTCACCAATATAAAGGGGATAAGATTTGAGGGCTATTCGGTTTCGTTTTTACCAAAAAAAGTAACGTTTTATTGCTTTGAAAATTATTACTTTTTTGTTTCTAACATGGAATTTAAATCAACACAAAACGAATCTAGGAGTAGAAAATACACTTCCCTAGTGTGTGTTCAATGCAGAGAAAAACATCGTCGTTGTGATGGACAACAACCCTGCCTTAGATGTAAAAACTGGAATCTAGTGTGCACGTTTACAAAAACAAAACCGCGAGGAGGAAACCATCGAACACCGAAAATAACAGAGAAAATTGTCTTGGAACCACAACCGATCAGTAAGTGCTACAAAAAAAAATCAATTTTTTGTAATTAAATATTAAAAAATTAACTTGACTTCGTCTCAGTGTCGCTTTCAGTACCCACATCATTACCCCCGTTGGATATAACCATGTACACGAATTATTACGCAAAAGCATTCACGAGATCTGGACTAACCGCGCCTTTATCGATAAATTTTCCTTCGGATTTATCCGCATTAGGTCAGACCTTCACACCTTTGTTCTTTTAAGCCTATTTGTTTATTAATTTCTCCTAGATCCGACACAAAAATTTCGTGTTAATGCGACATTAGCATTGACAGCTTTGACACTTGGACACCTCACTCGGTCATGAATTGATGGATCAAGCAAAGTACGAATAAATTTATCATACACAAATACGACAGTATTCTTATTTATTAATGCAGGCTATTTCTCCCGCAAGCACTTTCAAGTTGCACGTTGGATGCGGCAATTGGTTTCGCAGGTCTAGCATCGTGTCATATGATGGAATTTGAACTCACGCCGACGACCACGTACTTAAAATTGTCGAAGGGTGTCGCATTAAACTTGTGGCGGATGCAGAAACCAGATTATAAGAACAATTTTATTACTACTTCAAATGTTGGGCCAGTCATTGTCCATTCAATTATGAAAAGCTTGCAGCTCACCATGACTTCGTTCAATTCAGAGGGAAATTTAGCCGAAGCCGTGTAAGTCTCGCGAGTTGTTGTGAGAAATTGTCATGTAATGTTGTTAAATTAGCAAAGCTACGCAAAAAAAGTTGGATAAGTTAGCGGATGTGGCTCAAAAAATTCAAATTCCATACACGGACATTCAAAATCTCGCTAGTGTAAGTAAAATATAGTTTTATGTATTATGCGATGCTTAAATGAATACTACAGGGTCTATTCTCGCTCTATATGGCGGAGGCTAGCGAAGTTTTTCAAGCAATAGAAAATGTGGAAAAAGCAGCGAAAAATTTAGCTTATAAGTGGAAAGAGTAAGTAGTTTCGAAGCAAAATGTATAATTACATCACTTTACCATATTTTTATGCAGACACTCGAACATGTTTATCCATGTAGTAAGATCGCTCAAATTTGCTTTGTTACGTGATGATTTGGCGATGAGAAATGAGTGCGGATTATTATTGCAATTATTCGATGGGCTTACGGCGCATAATTGTACATCATTGAGCTCAATGTACACAACTGCTTTATTATGGTCCGCTTTAGGACTTGAAAATGAACTTCAAACGGTACGTTTGCGAACGTATATTGTATTTTTTATGCAGAAAGATGTTGTTATTTTTACGGTTAAATTTTCGAGATCGGTCCAGTACGCAATGGAAATTCGCATTTTATTAATATTATATTTAGTTGGTTTTGATTGCACAACGAGTTTCTATTTCATTCCCTGGTGGAAAATTCATTGCGGAACGATTTGGAAAGCAATTGGAACCCGGATCCGTTTCTCAATGGAATCCGTTCGTAGAACTGGTATCGAAATTTAATGCCATGCAAACTATCGATCAAAGTAGTCAAGATATGGTATCAACCATTAATGTCGACCCTGCACTTAGTCTGGATGACCTCAATTTGACGAATGAGATCAAGCAGCTCAGCAATAATGATTGGTTATATTGAAATACAACCGGGTAAATGTAGTTATATTGAAATACCATAGGGTAATTGTACGGGGTATATAATTTGTAAATATAAATTAATTTGGAGTTCTAAATTAAACCAAATGAAAACAACAAGAAATATACATGGCGACTATTATTGACTTGCCTATCGAAGTCTTGTGGTCAATAATAGAGCAGTTGCATGGAAAAACAATATCCATCTGTGCACAAGTTTGCAAGCATCTTGCAGAAATTGCAAATAATGATTCATTATGGAAAAATATTTGTCATAAGAAAAAATGGAATGTTGTTGCCTTCAGTGTAACAAAAGCTCTCGAACATTCGGAAAAAAGCAAATCCGAAAAACAAAAAAATCAAAAGAAAAATAAGAAAAACTCAAGTACCGAAATAGATGTTATAAACTGGAAGAAAGTATACAAGTATATTACCTTTGATCAAAAATTAAAATTACAACTTTTATACGATAATTATTTTTTTGTACATCAACACGATCTTACCTGGCGCACCGAATGTAAGCTAAAAAAAAACTCAAATTTCATAATATTAATGTACCTAGTTGTTATAGAAGGCAATCAACTCGGACCGCTTCCCGAAGAAGCTACCGTTAGAGGGCTAGTACGACATTTGACAGGTCTTGTTAGAGTAGAGCGCGGTAATTACTTAATATGTAACTCAATATAATATCAATGGACTGTTAAATACAACTTAATAAGCATATTTAACGTGTATCCAATATAGTGATTTTTTTTTTATCTTTTTAACAGATCCGTTTGAGTTTGAAGATAGCCATGGTCGTCAATATGATCATCACTTACCTAGCCAAGGTAACTATAATTCCTTAATATAAAGTTAAATGAACTCATTTACTCCGTTAAGATCCGCTGTTTCTCCATGTGTTTTTTATTTCGTATCGTACATTTACAACACCAACGGAAGTTTTTGAACGATTATGGGGAAGGTAAAATAATCTTTTTTTTTCGAATTTAAATTCTATTTGTTGACCCGATTCACCAATAAAACACATTTGGATCCTGTACATTTGACTAAAAAACTAGTTTTATTGTATTCTGCAACATTCCCTTCAATACTCCTTAATGGGCATAATAATAATAACTATGTCTAATCGTGTTCATTAGATACACAACAATTCCGCAAGAGCCGAAAGAGACCGAAGAACATTACGAACAGCGTAAAAAGGCCATTACAAATTAGTATGATAACAATAATATAAATTTATATAATACTATTACATAGTGTTATTGATGCTTTCGTGCAATGGATCGTGAACTACGACTTTGTTGAGGTTGGTCTTTCCAAATCCGCAGACTTCCAAAACTTTTATTCTCACGCAGCGCCTGAACATAAAGAACACATTAAACGAGCTCTGATAGACGTAAGTGATCACTTTTAATATGCTTAGAGTACTAATTAATACTGTGATTCCAGTACGAAAATAAAATTGATAAAAACTTCCAGTACGACAACAGCTTTCTAATGACAATGAGAACTCCTGCACCAATCGTTCCTAAAGATTACGATAAACAATTCTTGCCTAAATTAACAGACTTAGGCTCGTTAGAACTGGCCAGGTAAGTTTGAAATTTCGTTCAAATTGCAAAATATTTTTTTTTACTTATGGAATATGCTTTTTTTTAGGCAAATGACGATATTTGATTTTAATTTGTATCGAAAAATTAATCGAGAAGAGTTTACTACTAATTGCTGGAAGACGCAATTGACTGTCACAGAACGTACGGTTAAAAATGAGCTCAGCGCACTCAATATTTTTTTACGAAGACAAGGCAATGTAAGTATAATGAGTATAATATTATGTCGTAATTTGCGACTTTGCTTAAGAAATAAAAAGCCTGCGGAAAATAGATTTTAACCACAAAAATATTTATTACAGATTACGTACTGGGCGTTGCGGGATATATTGTTGGTCACTGATTATCAAGCACGCGTAGACAAGGTGACGTACTTATTGCATCTCACGAAGGTAAGTAAATGACACGTGTCAAAACTGTCAAATTGACGTTTGTAACAAAATGTGACAGCACTTGTTACAAATGAACAACTTTCATTCGGCGTATTCGATATTTCGCGGTCTAACCCATTCGTGGTCTCAAAAATTGAGCAAAACTTGGTCGAAATTTCGCTCAACGCGTCAACCAGAAGAAAAATTTTTAGACAAATGCAGACGGATCTTCGATCCCGTTAATAATTATCTGCAGTACAGAAATCTACTCACGGAGTGCAAATCTCCCGTACTGCCTCTAATAGGTATTCTATATAAACCGAATATTCCTATTATAATTAATTTAATGCAGCTGCCACTGTGGATGAAATTGACCGACTGGATCTGTTCTTGCACAAGTCAAATCAAATTAATTTCAGCAATAGAGTGTGGTATTGGCACGCTATCAGTCAGTATATGAAGCACCAATTAGTACCATACGCCTTCGAACCGTTGGAGAAGATTCAGATCGAACTTCACAGATTTGCCGAAGCATCGATAACAAACAGCGAAATTGTAGAACTTTTTGATAAAATTACTACGCCTTAATAACAGCGTGCTATACATATATATTAATTCTTTTATGGTAATTACAAGTTTTGTGATTTTGATACAGGAAGGAAATATTTTCATTTTTTTTTTTTTTGGATCAAGTCTCGATTAAGGCACAATAAATACTAATTTTAGTTGGATAAATATTAGTATCTATCTGCATGGCCACACATGAATAGTATTATCAACTCCTCCTGTCACCAAATGAGGATTCCTAATAATAATAATAAAAAAATAATTAAATTTTGGTTCATGTTTAGCACTATTATTGGTTACTAACCTTTTACAAAACTCAATGCATTGAATGAAATGAGTATGTGCATCAGGAATCAAGCGGATCTGTCGTAGTTCTTGCAGATCCCACACTCGTATTGAACGGTCGTCACTACATGAGAACAAATAACGACCAGATGGGTGGAATACCAATCCTCGGACCCAATTATCGTGACCAACCTAATAACGCATCAAAAAAAAAAAAGAAGAATTTCAATTAAGAAAATACGAATTTTCCATTTAAGGAAAAAAAAGGCTATGTACATCAACCGTAATTACTAGTATTCATTAATAAAGCTTACCAAAGTAGTTATACATCTTCCAGTAGCCGTTTCACAAATTTTAATAACTTTATCGCGGGATCCGGATGCGTAATATAATCCAGGTTTGCTAGTCTTATCATCTTGTGGCTTATTCGCCGCTTCTTTTAACATTTTTTCTTTTTCATGCAAGTCTTTTCCGTTCATTGAATCTTCCAAAAATTTGTTTGCGGTCATTGGAGCAAACGCAACGCACTCGACTGCGTTTGAATGATCCCTAAATATTGATTAAATTGTAATATTAATAACTATTATATTGAACGTAATAATAATCATGAACTTTTGATGGTTATAATTTAAAAAAATTGGCTGATTTTCGTTACAAAACTTTTTAAAAAGTACTGAAAATAACAAGGAAGCAAAACTGTTAAAATATCTATCATAGGGAACATTATCCAACTACAATAACACCTTCCTCGTTACTATTTTGAAGTACTCGTAACGAATCCACGAAAATTGTTTTTAAAAGCACTTAATTTCTTACCTCATGACCGAAATATTTTTTCCAGTTTTTATATCCCACGCTTTGACTGTTTGATCTGATGAACAACTCAGCAATAACGTGCCGTCCTCGCTGACTGCAATCTTTCGCACCCATTTGTCGTGGGCTTCGATAGTTTTAACACAATACCTATAAATAGACATTATATTAATATGGTTATATTATCAAATTCAATAATTCAATTCCAAAAGTTTCAAGTCATTAGAAAATAATATTCGTAGGAGTGTTGTTCGGACAGGTCTACAACAATTACATTTCCTTTTTAGGAAACTTCATCGATCGTCATGACACGTACCCGGTGGCTGTTTCCCAAATCTTAATAGTTTTATCGCGTGAAGATGAAATCAAAAAATCGCCGTTCGGTGTAAACTTGACACACGACACGGTGTGCTCGTGTCCGTGGAGGGTTTTGACGCACGTGTACGTAGAAAAGTCCCATAATTTAATCGTCAAATCATTCGAGCACGATGCTATTCAACAATGTCAATAAGATATTAAAGGTTAGAGTAGTATCATTACACACCTAACATTTTTCCTTTAGGCTCAAAATCCAGATCTCGAACAGCGCCTGTATGACCCTACAATAATTCCATCAGTATTATTGAATAGTATAGCATGTATTAATATATGAGTTTTAGTGGTTTAAATTTCACGAACTAAGCACTAAAAATTCTATAAAATCAGATTGCAATTCTTTTTGCAGATTTTGTTTGCAGCAATGTTTCAATAATATGTCACTTTAACAATATCATTTAAGCTATTGAAATAGAGTCGTACTTTGAGAGTGTGTTGAAACACGCCCTCCTCATAGTCCCACACTCGAATCATCGCATCTTCACTCGCAGAACACACTACATCAAATTCAGGATGCGATACGAGGCTATTTATAGCGTCACGATGTCCTAATTAGGAAAATTCGTAAGTACGCAAATAAAAAAATATCGTTAGGAACATTTAAGTGTTTTGTAATTCAGGTGTTTTTAACATACATTCGCAAATAAGTTTATAGCAAAACTATATTTGGAATACACGAAGAGGATTGCGTCAAAATAACAAAAAAAATTTGGTCTGAAATGCAATTAATAACTCTTAAGCAAGAATAATCGTTTAAAAAGATTAATTTATCGATCGATACCTTTTAATACGTGCCGGGGAGGTCCTCGCGGCAATGTTTCTTTTGATTTTTCTTTGCCAGTCTTCTTTTCTTTTATTTCTTCTTCATATTGCGTTACCTTTGTCTCTAACTCCATAATCTAAGGTAATATTATTTAGTACGAATATTGCCATAAGATTTGAAAAATAAAAACTACAGATTCAAAAGTACGTGCAAGATAAGTTAGAAATTTAACAATTGATATGAATTGTACATTCACGTACTATCGTACGTGTATCATTAATTTTCCATAATTACCTTTTTTTGCAATCGGAGAATGGATGCCCACTTCTTTTCAAGTAAACCATTTTTTTTTGGATCTATATCAACATTTGCTTCTTTCCTAAATGCTTCAAAACTATCCTCAAATCCGGCAGAATTTAGATAGTCAAGAATTGCTTGGTTCCTAATTTAATAGAGAGTATTATAAATTTATTCGATAATTAAATCTGAAAAAAACTCGATCATTATCTCCACCAGCTGATTTATCGTAATTAGCTTACAATTCCTGGCGTTGCCTATTTGTTAAAACGGAGCCTGATCGATCCGTAGATTTTGAATCGTTATCGTCCGAAATTTTCGTAATCTATTAAACTTATGAATACTGCGGATCTGCAAAGAGCTTTACGTGCTTAAGCTCTTTACAAATAATAAATAATAAGTAGTTAATATTGCTAATAAAATACACAATGATAAGAGAAAGAAATTTTGAACCAACAGGACAACAACCGTTACTTTGAAGATTTTTTTAACGGGTAATGAATTTCTACATCACCGGCACATATATGCACTAGCTTACTTAAAGAGGGTATATTCGGTACTTGTTAAAATAAAGGAGAAATAATTAAACCGGAGAAAATAAGGCGCATCTAAGCCATCTGAAGTAACGTTTTTATTTCCTCTCTAAATTTATTGTCGACTATTATTGACCACTCAAGTTAATCAATATTCCACAATTACATTCACCGTGTCTGTACGATCGTGAACCAGAAAAACCGGACATCTTTGAATTGTATCGCGTAAATAACATAACATTTATGTAACGTTAAATAATATTACTATAGAGCTATTATAGTCCGAAAAAGCCAGATTATTCAAAAAAATTGCTACGATTATTGGCCATCCCTACGGCCTTGTAGTAATCCCCAATGAGGGTGATACCACCGTCGTAGTTTCGTTTCGTTTTGGTGGCTAGTTCATCCTTCTCGGGTGAAAATTCGAAGTGAACTCAGTGAAAAAAATTTACCCTGTTTGCATTTGGAGTCATTCTCATCATCCTTGGATTGCCGTGTAACACGCCACCCGTGAAAACTCTTCAAATATTCAATAATCAACATGGCTGATATTAAAGAGGCGAACGTTGTCGAGGAGATTGTCGATCAATCTCAAACTGAAGAGATAAATAAAGAGGAGGAGAATCAAGAACCAGTAGCATTTAATATTCATGTAGTTAGTCCTAAGCAAGACAAGATCCCTTTGCAGGTTAGTGTAGCATATAATCCGGTCGGATCCACCACGAGATAGCTATTTATCAATCAGGAAATTATTAAAATTTGGCTTGACTAAATCATAATGCAGGTCACTGCTATGGATAGTGTCCAAGATATTCGTCAGTTTTTATTGGAGGCTGCCGAAACAGGTCACATCACATCTTACCATCTCGAACTCTCCGGACAACGAGTCAGCGATTATGTTGACCTGTCTGAGGTCTCTGACTTGAAGGAAGATGCCGAATTAGCTATGGTTGAAGGTGAGTAAAAGTCGTGCCTCCCCATGAATTAACTGGTGCGGTGGGATCGGATGTGGCTCTGCCCCGGATGTGCGCATCCAGACTGCATTTATTTAAGAACGATCTTTATTTTTAATATTTGGTATTTTTTTAATAACACAATCTTTTATTTTTGAGGTAATTCGGAATTTGATCTAAGATTTTGTTTTGTAGATCCCTACGACGACCGAAGCGCCCGTTATCACGTTAGAAGGCTGCGTGAACTCTTGACACAAGTGCGTTTGAAATTTTGCTTATATTTACGTATTTGGATGTTTCAATAACCAGATCTGAAAAGCTCGATCGGATGAAAAACAAATCCAAAAAAAAAAATTTCGTTGTTGGCGTAGTTAAACATAATTTTTTTTTTTTACAGTTTATTTCCCACAATATTTTGAGCTAACAAAAAATATATCTAGGCAAATAACGCGGTCCCTGCTCAGTCTCCCTCTCTCTTTTCTGAGTTGACCAACGAAAACGTGAGTTACCCAGTACCGGTACTAATACTAAGATAGTCTCATTAACCTCGTCGCGTACCATAGTTACAATTCACGGGTCTCGTCACCGAAGGTGAAAGAGATGAGGTTCAATTGGAGTTTTTCTACCCCTCAGCGGGATCGCAGGTTCCTCAACCCTGCTTGCAAAAGATAAGCTTCTCTGGCTGGAACCCTGCTCCGTCGAACAGAAAATTATTAGGTACGATATAAGCGCTGCTTAACAACTTTGTTACGGATTAAGATTCACAAATCCCGATCCGTAGATTTTTTTTTTCAACTCTTTAATGAGTTGGAACGATGATGTAGCAAAAATATGTTACAAATAGGGACAACTGATTACACAGTGATCGATAATGTAACCTGAGTTCAAAAATTCAAACAAATTTTTCCAAATCATTTTCTTATGCTCATAGAACTTACGAATTTCCAAATAAATAGGTGATTTGTTCTATTTGGACATTACTACTTTGGAAGGCAAGAGTGTTACAGTCACTGCTTGGGTCAATGGTTTCTTCGTCAACGGTTCAACTACAACTCAATTCAACCCTGAACCTGCTGCAATCTCTTACGAGAGCCACGCTTTGGTTGATTTGTTGAACAGCGTGAGTAATTTAAACCATATCCATATTATTCAAGTGAACCTGTTGAAACTTTTTTTTTTCACCATTTGCAATTGACGGTATTGCTTTAATTTTAGTAAAAATACTAAACTAATTATGATTTATAGTTGAGTCCTCAATTCAAGACAAACTACGAACAGTTGTTGAAGAAGATGACTGACCGACATCCGTTCGAAATGATGCCCGTTCCTTTCCCCATCACTCCCTGGTTGGGCAAGCGCACCAAACACACCTACGACTTTAATAGAAGCGAGGATGCGTTGTTGGCCTCGAATGAAGTTGAATACAAGTCAGTAGTCCCATAATTTATTAAAAAAATTTGTTTTGATGAAAATGTTTTTAACCGGATCTGTTGCTTAGTATCCAAGGTCAATTGAGAGACTGGAATGAAGAGCTCCAAACTTGCCGCGAATTGCCCAAGAGCACAATCCAAGAGCGGTAAATACTTTTTGTACACGATCTGCCTATCAAATGCACCCGTCTACCCTTATCCTTAGACTAAATGAGGCTAAGACTGGAAAGGGTGCAGAAAAATTATTTTTAACCTTATGTTCATAACTCTAACGTTTTGTAAAGTATTACGCGAGATCGAGCAATTTTCCGCGTTTACACAGACTTTGTCGACTCTGCTGCAAAGGGCGCCATGTAAGTTTATCTTAAAATAGCATTGCAATTAGACGACGCTAACCTAATTATGTTAGGTCTATTATCAACGGTAGCGTTCCGCCAATTAATCCCATGGACTCTAAAAAGTCGCACTTGTACATCTACAACAACATATTCTTCAGCTACGCCCTTGACGGTCGCGAGACTTTTAAAGAGGTCGGTGGTGATGTCGCTGCCTACAAGAACATTAACAACGATCTGTTGGGCGTCAAGATGGTAAACACTGCCGATGTCGAGGGCTTGTATACCGTAGCCAGTGCGGTGGTTGATTACCGCGGCTATCGCGTCATGGCGCAAAGCATCATCCCTGGCTTGTTCACCGGCAAGTTTCACGGTTCCCAAGTAGAGAACAGATGTAGAAGATCGAGATTTGGTCTCTAAATTCCAAGATCTATCGACCGTTTAAGCGGTTTGTTATCTCTGTCTATTGAGGAGATTTGATGTAGATCTGATCTTGTTTGCGAGATCTAACTCGATCTGACCACACAAGTAATCCAAGAGGGACAACACCGACGGCCTTTGTGCCGTTAGTACCTGCATGTTACTCCCTTCTTTGTACTTTGTAATAGCAAATGGTAATCGCTTCGTGTTGAGCACTGCAATGATGAAGATGATTTGCCGCGCTCTTCG
>Ga0097678_1003300_pt1 | contig 10985 bp, 8 predicted proteins | sample ThiBiot_500_plan_2_FD_72847 | JGI IMG/M metagenome (GOLD analysis project Ga0097678, IMG submission 72847) | Wastewater bioreactor microbial communities from Cape Town, South Africa - Thiocy_expt_500_plan - 1398105537976 (version 2) (version 2) ...
AAAAAAAAATTGCAGCAAAAGAAACCAGGGCAAACAGCATCCTTTTTGACAAAGGTGACCTGACTGTCAATTGATAATCATTCTCAACAGGTTTGGAGATTGCCATCCTTTCAGCAAAATATTCTCTGTTTGGAACTTCTTTATTGGCAATAGGGTTTTTGGAGTTTGCAATATCCAAAGCGCAATGCGTGTCAAGAAACTTAGTATATGGTCTCTGTTTAAAATCAACCAAAACCGCAATGAGGTTGGCGCTTCTGTAATCTTTTAGATTGGTTCCCAGCTTCAGGAAAGTGCTTAAAGGTTTAAATTTTTCTGTGTCAAAATTCTTAATCCATTTCGCAATGTCTTCATCAGACTTAAAAGAGAAGAAATGACGGAAGATTGTCAAATCTGAAAACCTCATTTCGTCTTCACTAATTAGCAGGCATAGCCTTTTTAGATTTGCGGGAGTGGGATCTAAAAGCAAATCAGCAAATTTCCCCATTTTTTCTTCTTCATATCGGGTTATGATGGCCTTTTTATATTCTTCAAAATTATTTTTCATAGTTATTAAATCAGAATTAATTGGAATCAATCGGAATTATCGGAATCATCGGAATTCCCTTGCTATCACCAGCAAAAACCACATTTACTTTGCCTCAGAAATCAGTTCTGTCCTAACATGCATTTAGGACAAATGTACAAAACTGATTTTACCTCAGTGTTGCCAGATCAGGATGGTACGACCATTCGGGAAGTATGATCTACTCTTCTGTTTTGGCACGCTGAACTTCCCAAAAAACAGGGCTACCACCCCATTAAAAAAAGACGGATTAAGATTTCAGAACCCCTCTGAAAGCAATCCCCTATGTCAAACTTTTTAATTCAAAAGAGATGAAAAAATTAATCCTGGCTTTGGCTATTTTAGCCTCAAGCACCCTGTTTATCTCCTGTACAGCAGATGACACAACAGATGAAGCCAATAAAATGACCTTGCAAGCTGACGAAAGTGGCGGTAATAATACGACAACAACTACAAAACCACCTCCACCACCCTTGAATCCAAGGCCATAGACTAAAAAACAGTAATAAAAAAAAGTTTTTGTAAAACACTTTTAGTATTTTCGGGGAAATATTCTTCTATGAAGCATTACTCCCCGATTTTGCTTTTTTTCATGACATTGATTTTCATTTCATGTGGAAAAAATATGCCTGTAAAAAAAGGGAGTACCGCAACTGACAGCCTTGAGCATTACATAAAACTTTCTTATGACAGTAAATTTTCACAAGAAAGGCAAAGAGTTTTTAGCAACAAAGCCTATAAAATTGGAATGGAATCCGGCAACGATTCTTTGCTTTACAAAGGACTGTACACCAAAATAGAACATGATCTTACCTATATCAGACAGTTCCAGATATTATCTCAGCAGGCTCAAAAAACTGGCGCTGAATACCAAAAAGCAAGCAGCTCTTGGAGGATATTATTATCTCTACGCTTCCTATTTTTCACCCATAAACATTGACAGCAGTTTTTCGTATTACGACCGTTCGAAAACAGAATATTTGAAAGCAAATGACAGCATGCGGGCTGGATACAGCTTATTGATGATGACCGACCTGCAGCGAATCTCTTCTGATTATTATGGGGCCGAAACGACTGCTACAGCAGCTCTTGCCTGCTTAAAAAACTCAGGAGAAGAGTCTTATCTTGTGGCTGTCTATAATTATCTGGGCATGTCATACAAACAGCTCTTTAATTATGAAAATGCTTTAAAATATTACAGCAAGGCCTATGAAATCACAAAGGATTCTCTTTCTAAAGATGCTGTAATGAATAATATAGCCCTTATCTATATGGACCAGAAGGAATATGCCAAGGCTATAAAAATACTCAGGGGGCTGGTTTTCAAAAAAAGGTCAGATACAGACATCGAATTCAAAGCCAAAGCTATGGACAATCTGGGGTATTCTTATTTTCTGTCAGGAGACAAAAGAGGTCATGAATATATGCTACAGTCATTGCGGCTAAAAGATTCCATTAAGGATGAATTTGGATTATTGGCAAGCTGCCTGCACCTTTCGGAGTATTATCTCAACCAAAATCCGAAAACGGCAAGGAACTATGCAGAAAGAGCCTATAGTTTAGCCAATAAACTAAAGAATACTGATGACAAACTGGATGCTATTAAATTCCTTTCAAAAACTGCCGCCTCCAAGCAAGAATCTGACAGGTTGTTTTCAGAATACACCAAACTGAATGACAGCATCAGGGTTGTACGCCAAAAGGCTAAAAATCAGTTTGCAAAGGTTCGTTATGATTCAAAACAGGCAGAAGAAGATTTGCTTAAATACCAGGCAGAAAATGCAGAAAACAAATTAAAAGCAGAAAAAGCAAAACGAAGGAACGAACTTTTATTATTGACAATATCATTTCTTGTACTTGTAGGAGTGCTTTTCTATAGACTGTTAAAGTCAAGACACGAAAAAGAAAAGTTTCAGGAAGCCTATAATACAGAAACCCGGATTGCAAAAAAAGTACACGACGAACTGGCCAATGACGTATATAACGCCATGACATTTGCCTCTACTCAGAATTTAGAAAGACCGGAAAAAAAAGAAGCCCTTATCCATTCGCTCGACAGCGTCTATTTAAGAACCCGGGATATCTCAAGAGAAAACAGCCCTATTGAATTGGGAGAGAATTTCCCAAATCAGTTAAAAATAATGCTTTCAGAATATCAAAACCAATCACTTAACGTATTAATAAAAGATATTGACTCCATTGATTGGATGAAGATTGACGAAAACAAAAAACTAGTGACCTACAGGGTGCTCCAGGAGTTAATGGTCAACATGAAAAAGCATAGCCAGGCCACATTAGCCGTGATTGATTTTTCAAGTACCGACAAAAAAATCCAGATCCAATATTCGGATAACGGAATAGGAATGCCTTTCGGAAAAACTATTTTAAAAAATGGCCTCCAAAATGTGGAAAACCGTATAAAAAGCATTCGGGGAACGCTTATTTTTGACATACAGACAAATAGAGGAGTAAAGCTTTCTTTTGGCTATCCTGTTTAAAATTTAACACACCTACCATGTTTAGAAAAATTTTAGTTGCAGAAGACATTGACAGCATCCACGCTGCTGTAATTTCACAGCTTGACCAGCTAACACACGCAGAAATTCATCAGGCAAAATATTGCGATGAAGCCTATCTAAAGGTAAAAAAGGCATTATTAGATGGCGAACCTTATGATTTGCTCATAACAGATCTCTCCTTTAAGCAGGACCATCGTGATACTGTACTGGAAACTGGCGAAGACCTCATCAAGAGTGTCAAAGAAACCCAACCTGAAATAAAGGTCATAGCCTATTCTATAGAAGACCGTTCTTATAAAATAAAAGCCCTGTTCGAAGAATGCGGTATTAACGGTTATGTCTCGAAAGGACGTGAAGGTTCAAAAGAGCTCGAAAAAGCGGTAATTGCCCTGGCTGGAACTACAGAAAACTATGTGCCGGCTCCGCTGTCCAACATATTCCAGGCAAATAACATTATTGAAATCGAAGAATACGACCTGAAGCTTATTAAATACCTGTCAATTGGCCTGACACAGGATGAAATAGGTGCCAAATTCAAAAAACAAGGCAACGTTCCTTCCAGTAACAGCAGTATTGAGAAAAGAATAAACAAGCTGAAGCTTTATTTCAAGGCAAAAAACACCATACATCTTATCAGTAATGCCAAAGATTTAGGACTCATATAGCCCTTATTGTCCCAAACCTACCATTTTCTAACCGACACAACCCCTGTCGGTTTTTTTATTTCCAACACTTAAAAAAAGCCTAAAAAAATGCCTTTACGGAAAACCGTAAGGAAATGGCCCTTACCGGCAGTAAATTTGAGTATCTAAACTACCACAATAGTAAGCTATGGGATACAAAGCTTTAGTCATTTTGGAATTACCTAATGCCAGCGAGGAACAGAAAAATATTTTTCATACTGTTCTATTAAAGGAGCTTTGGTTTAAAATTCAGAATCTGAATACAGCCTGGGAAATAGCGTTCAACCAAAACTGGTCGCGGGGTAGCGCTATAGAAGCTATAGAAAGCGATTTAAAAAAAGCACAGGAAATCAGTGGCGTAGAGCAAATACAGTACGCTTTACAGCTGGACATCCAACTGGTCGTTAAAAGTTGCCAAACACAACCCTAAGTAGCTTTTCCCTAAATTTAACTCAAACCATCTGCAATTTTTAGTACAAAGTCCAGACTAGTGCTTTCTGTTCCCTGCAAAATACCGGATGCCTTAATAAAATAGGCAAATAACAACACTGTACAAACTGCTGATATTGCAATCAAAAACAGTTTTAGGAAGCGAAAAGAAATCCTTGATTCCTCCTCGACAATTATGGATGCGGAAGTAAAAAAATCTTTCAATATAACGGGGGGGTTTTTAATGAATGATCTATTATAAAAATGGAAATTACAAAATTCCAATCAGTTAGAAAAGAAAAATTTTAAAGAATAAGTAAAATCTTTCAATATATTAGAAATTAAACCTTTTTCTGGTTCAGAAAGGATAATAATTTTCCGAAATTCATTTCTAAAATCAATAAAACAACAATTCTTAATAAAAAAGGTTATGACATATTTTTATATTTGTTATTATACAAATTAACAAACCAATATGAGTAGTTTAGGAACACCAAAAAGATCACTTTTAAAGACAGGAAGAAGTTTTTTTTCAAAAAGCAAAAAGAGGAAGTCAATAATTTATATGTGACTAAAATCTGTAGTAAAACTGATTTGTTTAGATATAAAAGTCAAATTCAAAGTATAATATTTAATATAATCAATATACTTTTAAAAAGGTCACACATAAACATCTGAATAATAATTTTAAATTATTATTATAATACAAATTTAATTAAACATGAATGAATCCTTGAAATTAAGACAAATCTTAAACAACTCTAAAATAGGGCTTTTAGACAAGGTTAACTTTGTAAAAACAGAAATCAAACCTATAGATTTCTTTAAAACTTTCAATAATAATAGAATTTTAAAACAAGTACTAAATAAAAATCTATTCCCTCAAAAACTTGATCATATTAAGATTAACGAACCGTTTAATTTTACCAATAATTTTGAAGCTGAATTTCAATGGGTAGCAACGAAAATTTTATTTAACACTGAGCAGATAAATCAATTTGTAACATTAAAAGAAGATTTTGAAATAGCAATTCTGAAAAATGAGTATGAAAAAGCAAAAAATATAGTTGAAAAAACCATTTCCAATTATGGGCATAGTCTATGGTCAATAGAATCAGAATTACATATTGCCGAAGATGAAATAGGTTCAAGTGAAAATTGGCAAAAATTGTCAAACTATTTAAGAACTATAGATAATCCTTTCTATGAGTTTTGTATTAATGCAAGTAGTAAAAAAATCGAGAATTCAATATCCTTTGAAAGCTATGTAAACCAAGTTCAAAATGATATTGATATTATCAATGCTAATATTTTGATAAAAGATTTTTTTGTTTTTAACAATTTTAAATTAGCAAATTATAATTATGATTTTTCAGATTTAAGAAGTGTCATATATATAAGTAATCTATTCAGCATATTTGACCAATATAATACAATAATAGATATAATCATTTTCAATTTAAACAATAAAGAAGTCATATACAATGCCACTTTTAAATCATTTATTTCAAAACTAATTGCAACAGGAAATACTGATTCGAGAGTAATAAACATTAATAATTATCTATCTCAAGACCACTTTATTGAAAATAAAAACTGGGTACGCATTAATGAGATATTCGAAACATATTATGAAGGAAACTTTGTACAAGCACTTCAGTCAAGTAAAGATTTTATATTAGAATACCCTTTAGAATTTGAAGTGTATGAGATTTACACTAAGTCATTAATTAACTTAAATAAGAATTTTGAATCCATTGACATAAAGCCTGTTAGCTCCATCTTGTTTGACATATATAATTTTCTGCAATTCAAAAAGGAATACGAGAAATATGGGAAAAAATTATTGAAGCATGCTCTTAAATATTCAAATTCCATATTAGGCTTTCAAATTATGGAATTTTTATCAAATATAGACAACAACAAAACTAACTTGCTCAAATATTCATTTTATTCTAATACATATAAAATAACAACACAAAAAATTGAAAATAATTTTTCAGAAGAATTAGATCAATATTTTAACAGATACAATTACTATAGTTATAAAAAAATACTGCATGGCATAAAGAATGCCGAATACAATAAATTTAAAACCAAAGATATATTGCTACAAATTAATGCAGAAGTAACTCATCTTTATAATAATAAAGATTTTATCAAAGTAATTAATACAATAAAAAAACAAAAATCAGCATGTATTTCAATAAATTATTACAAAGAAAGATTTATCTTTTTTTTATTCAATTCCTATTTAGGAGAAAATAATATCGTAGAGGCATTAAATTTATTTGGGACGCTCTTTTTTGATGATGAAACTTTTTATTTAAAAATAAATTTCAGAGAATTATATGATCAAACTTTTAAAGAAGAAAATAAATTCAAATATGTTGATAATATAAACTCATTAATTCTTGCTTCGTTATATCAATCTGAATATAATTTATATGAAATTTTAGATGAATTCTTATGTTCACAAAATTATGACATACAAGATATAATAAACCTAAAGGATATAAAACAGGACGTTATTGTTTATTTATTACACAAAATTTGCACAATCGATACTATTAAATACTTTTTTGGACGTATAAATGATGCCGAAGAATTCAGATTGAATATTTTGTCTCATTTGATTAAAATTGACGAAATTAACAAAAAATCTTATCAGGAAGAAGTTGATGAAATTAATAAAAAGATTTCTGTTAGAAATGTTATCAAAGAAGTAAACAAGGGACGATTATTCGTTGATATTGATAAACTTAAAGAACAACTAATTGAAAAGTATAATGATGACTTTAATCGACTGTTAAGAATAGTTGGGGAAAAGAAAAACAATAATTTAGTTGGCTTTAATGCATCAAAGCCAAGAAATTGGGAAACTTCATTAAAAGAGCAAATCCAAGATGATCTCAATAGCTACAATGAGGCTGATTTTATAGCTTTTAAAAATATTTACTACGAAGTCCGTGAACAATTTTTATTCAGTAAAGAATATGGCTTAGACAGTAGTTTAAGCACCCGAATTCGTCATGGTGCTTTAGAGAATCAAATTAGAAGTGTTTTTGAAAATCTAAATTTAGTTACAACAAAATTAGCTGGCGAATATATTGATTCTGAATATTGGAATTCTCAAAATTTAGATTTTGAGAATTTACAAGTTATACAAAATCAAATAAAATCATTTAGCAAATCAGTAGATGAATTAAGCAGTGCACTCAAAAACAACATAATCCAAATATCTCATGAAAAAATAAACAACGTTTATGCCGGCTTCAATTATGGCACTAACGATGAAAAATTATATATGTTTTATCTTGAGTTTTTTGATAAATTTCAATCTACAGAAGAAACAATTGACTTATTATTAAATCATTTATCAACAACAACTAATTTCATAATTTGTTCCGATATAGGAAATTTTTTAAAAGATACAGTTTTCAAGGAATTTGAAAAAATTGTACAGCAATTTATATCTCAATTGCCTAATAATTTACCAAATGAAATTTACTTACTGGAGAAACTTAATCAATCGCTAACAAATCTCCAATTTTCTCTAGATGAAATAAGTGAATGGTTTTGGCTAGAAACCTCATCTTCATCACAATTATTATTACTTGAAGATGTAATTAATGCTAGTATAGAAATAACCCAAAGATTATATAATACAATACAAATAGATTATGACTTACGCATTAATGAAAAACAAATGTTAGTATACAGTAGCCTAATTTATGTTTTCAATATTCTCTTTTCAAATGCGATTATTCATTCAGGTTTAGATGAAACTATAAAAATTGAAATAGACGTAAGCGTATTCGAAGAAAAATACGTAAGAATTGATGTTAAAAACAACTTTTCATCAAATAATAATTTAAATAGTAAAAATTTAAAAGAAGTAAAGGAAAATTGGACTGATTTAAAAAATATTGAGCGCTCTAATGTTGAGGGAGAAAGTGGTTTTCATAAAATTAAAAGGATTATGATATATGAAGCAAAATGCATCACTGACAAATTTGATTACGAAATTACAGACAACCATGTTAATATATCCTTATTTTTAATCTATAACAAGACATAAACAATGAAAATACTGATAATCGAAGATGATAAAATTAAAATTGAAAAATTAACCAATCTTCTCCATAATTATAGCTATGAATTAAAAGAATCTTTTCAATCAGGATTAGAAGCATTAAGAAATAATAAATATGACCTATTAATTCTTGACATGACAATACCCCTTTGGGAAAAAGAAAATAATGACATTAATCAAAATTATGAGCAATTTGGAGGAGAAAGAATATTACGAGAAATGAAACGAAAAAAAATTATTGTCCCCGTAATTTTATTCACAATGTTCGATAAATTTCCAATTGCTAATGATGTGATGACTTTCGAAGAAATTTCAGCTAAATATAAAGAAAACTTTTATTTTTATATTGATGCTGTATATTATGATTCTAGAAATGACGATTGGAAAAACAATTTATTAAGTTTAATCGAAAATATTTAATGATGAACCCTAATATTTCGATTTTGATTGTAGATGATGATATGAATAAAATACAAAATATTATCGCCACAATAAAAGATAAAATTAAAGATGTTCCTTTAAAAATAGATCAGGCAATTAATGTAACTGAATCCAAAGAATATTTAAACAAAAACAAGTATCATTTATTGATTTCTGATTTACAAATGCCATTATATGAAAATGGGGAATTATTACAAAATGGGGGAGAAATCTTAATTAAAGAAATTTATAAAAAAAGGAACAAACTAAATGTTCCTTTATATATTATTGGTTTAACTCAACATAAAGAATTTATTTCAAATTTCAACAATCTTTGGAAAGTACTATTTTACAGCATGTCAGAAGAAGGCTGGAAAATATATCTACGAGATTTAATTTTCCATATTGAATTAATAAAATCAAACTTAGTTCAACATCTTATTGAAACTATTTATGTTGAAGGTATAAATGATTTTAAATTACTACAAAAAACAACAGAATTATATTTTCCAAATCAATTAACAAAATTCAAAATAGACTATCTAGAATATGGTGGAGGAATTAATTGGGTAGAAAGGAGAATACTAATATGGAGTAAATCCCTCAATAAAAAAGATGACCAAACCCCATTAAAAGCGATTGGATTATTCGACAATGACCCACCAGGATTGAAATCTATCAACAATTTAGAACAAAATATTGCACAGGAATCTGCTGAAAGAAAAACCTTTTCAATAATAGCAACTTATCCTAAATATTCTTCGACTCTAAAATCAATAAAATCTAAAGGGATTGACTTTTATACAACTATGGAAGATTTAATAGGAATTGACGTTTGGAAATCTGCAAAAGAAAATAATTGGTTAGAATTGAGAAAAAAAGAGAATTACGTTGGAATTGAGAATATTGATAAAACTATGTTAGCCTCAAAAGGTTTAACCGAAGAAGAAATTTTACAAACCTTATATAAAGTTAGTGATAAGTATAAAAACAATTTCACAAACTTAGCTCTAAAGAATAAGAATGACTTAATCAACATTTCGTATCTTCTAAAAGATTGTATTGAAAAGTTAAAAATCTAATAAATTTTACACAACAATATATTATATAATTCTCCTTTAAAGTTTATATTATCATTTTATTGGATCTCTTTAATCCCCTACATCTTAATTCCATAGCTTTGAGAAACACAAAAAAAATATAATTTGTGAATTCGGAAACATTTTGAACTCCTTAGAAAGTGATTCTAAGAAAAGGCTATAAAAAAAGCCGCAGACAGCATTTGCTATCGGCGGCTTTTTGCGTGGTCCCACCTGGGCTCGAACCAGGGACCACCTGATTATGAGTCAGGTGCTCTAACCAACTGAGCTATAGGACCAGTTAAGAGGTTGCAATATTACTACTAAATTTAATATGTTGCAAATTATTTCACAGGAAACCGATTGTAAACTCCTAAAAAAATAATAGTACATCTATTTATTTTCTGCCAACTCTTTCGATTTGAAACTTTTATTTTATTTCCTGGCACAGTTCAACTAAAACTCCGTTGGTGCCCTTTGGGTGTAAAAATGCCACCAGTTTATTATCGGCTCCTTTTTTAGGAACTTCATTCAGAACCGTAAATCCGGAAGACTGCAACCTTTTGATTTCCGCAACAATGTCTTCCACATCAAAGGCAATATGATGGATACCTTCTCCTTTTTTTTCTAAAAATTTGGCAATCGGACTGTCAGGATTGGTTGCTTCCAGCAACTCTATTTTATTGGGCCCATTCATAAAAAAAGAGGTCTTGACACCTTCGCTCTCCACTTCTTCCATTTTATAGGCCGGTGCTCCAAAAAGCTTTTCAAAAAGAAGATTCGATGCTTCTAAATTTTTTACGGCAATGCCAATATGTTCTATTTTTCTCATGTGTATTTCGTTTTATCCTTAGTCTTATGTTATTATCCCAGCAAATATAAAAACTTTATGACTATGGAAGAGTTTGCTCTAAAAGACCCAAAAAACATTTACTTTTAAAAATTTTATCATGAGGAACTTTGCGGCTTTGCGACTTTGCGTGAAAATAACCGCTCGCAAAGTCGCAGAGCCGCAAAATATAAAATGTATTTTGTTTAGTTCCGACATTCTTTATCGTTGTCATTCAGAACCTTTTTGCTACTCTAAAATTAATCGTACTTTTGCAGTATGGAAACGAACAGACAGAAAAAAATAGGAAGTGTGCTCCAAAAAGACCTGGTAGACATCCTTCAAGGCGAAGTGAGAAAAAATGGAAT